>OIEL01001364.1_pt1 | contig 12062 bp, 8 predicted proteins | sample 1581731 | NCBI WGS metagenome assembly OIEL01 (sample SAMN01760977, study PRJEB22395) | human gut metagenome | reverse complement strand
TGGACGCAATGAATATGTATCAAGAAAACTATGTCACATACAGCAGAGCCGAGGTGGAGCGTGTCAGCGGTATATCCGTACCGCCAAACAAGCGGAACGGCAGAAAGCAAGAGCAACATTTACAGTTAGCGAGAGGTATCAGAGCGTTAAAAGAGCAAATGGGAGAAAACGTTGTTGGTGGTGGCAGACCAGACAAGCAGAAGATTGTCGAAGAATGGCGAAAGAGCCACCCAGAGGGAACACCCAAAGACTGCATAGCCGATACTGGCATATCAAAGAATACAGTATATAGGTGGTGGAGCGTGGGCGAAGCCCTCTAAGGCATTTCCCCTTAATTACCAAAGAGCCATAAGAAAAAGAGTGTCAAGGGCAGTCGCAAGACTGTGCAGTTTACCCTTGATACTCTTTTTTGTTGGCTACAATGTCCGCGGGGAAAATGCTTGTCCGTCCGTTCCGTTACTCCCTCATGGGTTCGATTGTCCATTCCAAAATGAGAAAGTAAAGGGTTGTCTGCGACAATTTTTTTCTATGCTGCCAATCGCTGATCCGCAAGCGGAAGCTCATGGAAGCATAGAAAAAAACAAGCCCTTGACTATCTCATTTTTCCATTCCCAAAGTCACCCAAGAGGAAGTAAGCTCCACTGTATTTCTGGCGAAATCCACGCACGAATATATCCGCTTGACAAGTGGCTATCACTCTGCTATATTATGTGTAGCGGATATATTGCAAGTTCCCTAAAGTGATAGCCTAACGGCTACACTTTAGAACTTGTGAGGGTGGCAAAGCCCCCCTTCAATCCCCCTTGAAATGACCGCAGATATGCGGAAATTTGTTGGAATGATGTCGAGAAGAAAGAGAGGTAAAGCATGAGTTGGGGCGAAGAACAGAAGAAAGAAATTGAGACAATCAGAGAGAGAAAAATCACAGTGAAATTGTCGGATGCAGATTGTGACAGACTGGCGAGAAAGTGTGGGGAGCATGGTCTGACAATCGGAGAGCTGATAGAGAATTTTGTCGGAGATTTGGTGGGCGGTACTTACTCCAATGGAAGTGATGAAAGAGATTATGCTGACCAGTGGTTCGAGCGTTGTTGGTTCGGAATGTTCCCAGAGCCTACACTGCTGAATCACTTATTGAATTTGGGTTATGAACCAGAGCATTATCTGGATATGTTGGAGAACGTAGAGACAATAAAATCCGACATTGAAATCACTAAACAGAACATAGCAGAGCCAAGTGATGAATGGAAAGACATTGTGTACCACAAGTACAATGATGATAGAACAAGCTATGAGTGTGTGCCTTGTTACAATAGTGTTGATGAATATATAGCAAGCGAAAAAGAAGATTTAGAAAGCTATAAGGCAGACTTAGAAGAAGCACTGGAAGAACTGAAAGACATGAGAGCGGACTGGAAGCCAGAGAAAGAGCCGAACATGAACGAGGAAATCGAACTCATTAAGAAGTGGGTAAAGGAAAGAGAGGACTTCATCAATGAATAGGACAAGACCGAAGCAGATAGTTATAAGAGTGTCAGAGGAAGAACTTGCACAGATAAAAGAGAAAGTAGAGCAGTCTGGAAAGAGCCAACAGCAATATATCATTGAAGCCCTCACGCAGTCGAACATTGTCAATCTGGACGGACTGAAAGAGATATATCCAGAGCTGAAAAGGCAAGGCAACAATCTGAACCAGATAGCCAAGAAGCTGAATGAAAATGGATATGTGGACTATAAGCAAGAGCTTCCTAACACCATGAAAGAGGTGAGAGAAGTATGGCAGTTATTAAAGCAGTATCTTCAAAAGCAGGCATAGGGCAAGCACTGGACTATGTGACGAAAGAGGAAAAGACAGAGGATAAGCTTGTCAGCGGTCTGCACTGTGAACCAGATACAGTAAAGGACGAAATGCAAGCCACCAAGGAGCTGTGGGGCAAGACTGGGGGCAGAACTTATAAGCACTTCGTACACAGCTACCATGAGGACGAGCATATCACACCAGAGCAAGCACATAAGAACGCAATCGAGCTTGCCAAGGGTACGGAAGCATGGAAAGGGCATGAGGTACTCATTGCCACCCATATAGACCGAGGACACATACACACTCACTTTATCGTAAACAGTGTGAACTTTGAGGACGGACACAAGTTGCAGTGGAGCAAAGCGGATCTGCAGAACTTGAAAGACCGGTGCAATGAGCAGAGCCGGCAACAGGGGCTTCATGTTCCGGAGAAAGGAAAGACCTTTTCCGGAGAGGAAAGGGAAGAAACTGTTGCGTGGAACAAAGAAACATACAACCTCTTGAAGCAAGCCGAAAAGGGAGAAGTGAAAAGTTATGTGCAAGATACAGCCCTTGCGGTCATGGACTGCCGAGAAACAGCCACAAGCCGAGAGGATTTCATAGACCAGATGAAAGCAAGGGGCTATGGTGTGGACTGGCAAGACAGCCATAAATACATCACATTCACAGACCTTGAAAGGCAGAGCCAAGGGGAAAAACAATGCAAAGTCCGCAATAATAAACTGGAAAAGTATTATGCGGTGGACTTTGGAAAGGAGAGTTTAGAGCATGGGTTTGAAATCAATGCACGCAGAGAAGCAGAGCGAACAGCCACAACAGAGCGTGCAAGACAACAGCTTGATAGAACAGCAGTCGCAGAGAATAGCGGAGCTGATGAAAGGGCAAGAGCAAGACAGCTACTTGATAGAACAGCAGTCGCAGAAGATAGCAGAACTGGAAAGGCATATCAGCCAGATAACACAGCAGTCACAGAAGAAAGACTCACAAATCTCCGAAGCTATCAGCCAAGCCGAGGAATGGAAAGCCAGGGCAGACCAGGAACAGACCAGGGCGAAAGACCAGGAACGGAAGCTACTGGAAGAACAACTGAACCTCAAAAAGACCTTGCGGAAGAAAGACTTGCAAGCCTCCGAAGCCATAAGCCAAGCCGAAGAATGGAAGAACCAAGCCGAGAAATCGGAGATACAGATACAGAAGCTCTTATCAGAGAAGCAAGAGCTGGTATCAACAGTAGCCGAACAAGGGAAGAGAATAGCGGAGCAGACCGAGCAAATAGAGAAGCTGAACGAAGCAGACAACGTGCTGAAGCTCAACGCAGAGCTGAAGAAGCAAAACGAGAAGCTGAAGCAAGACAAGCTCAACGCAGAGCAAGAAGCCGAAGCTACGGTATCGAGCGTTAAAAGGGAATATGAAGCCAAGGGCAGAGAGCTTGACCGCAGAATCGGAGAAGCTGCCAAGCAGTCTGCAAGCCTTAAATCCGAAAGGCAGAGCATAAGCGAAGATATAGAGCAGAGAGCAACAGTGAAGTATCTGGAACAGAAGAAAGAGCTTGACAGGAAGTTCAAAGCCCAGACAGCGAGCTATGACAGCTTTCTGTTAGGTCTGTTACTGTATGGTGTGCTTTCCACAGTATTCACAGCAGTACGTTCAGAAGCCTTTGCAAGCGATTTTAAGACCTTTTTCATGGTTATATGGCAGTTCATTGTGAATGTGTTCCAGTTGCTTCTTAAAGGCGGTCAGTGGGCTTCACAACTGGGAGATAAGATACCACAGCCAGTAGTGGCTACCATAGTACATTATCTTCTTTTAATCGTCTTTGTGGGCGGTATTGCTATCGGTGTGGGCTTTCTTATCTTCCTTGGAGCAAGCAAGGTGTTTGAGTTCTACACAGAGGACTATGCGGACACCATGAGCCTTGCCGTATTCCTCATAAGCCTTGCAGTATCGGTGTACTTTGCAGAGCCTATAAGGGCGGTAATCCCTATCAATCTTCTTTTACTGCTGATACTGGTACATATCGTTTATGTGCTGATAAGGTGGTATGTAAAAGGGTGTATGAGGTCAAGAGGGTACTACTAAATTGACACCCCAGAAATGGGGTGTTATATTTGTATTACAGATGTGCAAAAATCTATTGATAAGATTAGCGGTCAAGCGAAGCAAGGGCAGTATATTATATAATATATCTAAGTAGGAGAAAAATATGCGTAGAAATACAAAAACAATGTATGAGTGGAGAAAGGCATATAGGGATAAAGAGGAGCTGATGTTGGAGAGAGGTTTTCCAGAGGTCAGCCCCCATGAGTTCTATCGTGACTTGTTCCCAGAGGGGAGCTTGCAGAGTGCAGAGCATGACGGAAAAGGAAATGTGATTGCAACCCAGATAAGACCATCTGGAAAGGGAAGAACGAAGCAGTGGGTTATAGATGATAGTCTGAATATGCTTGATAAGGTCATAGGGGACGAGTTCGGACTGATACCGCCTATCACGTTCTATGGCAAGACACATACGAAGCAGAACGCACATGAACTGTATGCGGTTGCAATAGATATTGATTATGTCGGAAAACAGCAGTTGAAGAACCTCTTGAAGCAGTTCGGGAACGGAGTACAGCTCCGACCGACCTACCTTGTGAGTTCTGGAAAGGGTGTCCATGCCTATTACTTTTTGAAAGAGCCAGTACAGTTGTATCATAATCTGGAAGATACCCTTGCGGAGCTGAAAGAAGCATTTATCCGCAGACTATGGAACGATACGAGCAGTATCAGACCAGACAGCCCAGATATAACAGGTATCTATCAAGGCTTTAGGTGTGTTGGGAGCCAGAGCAAGCTGGGGGCAGACTTCCCAGTGAAAGCCTATAAGATGTCGGATAACCGCTATACTCTGGAAGATATAAAGGACAGCATACCGAACTGTAAGGTTGATTTATCGGTACTTACAGAGAAGCCGAAGAAAGAAAAGAGTAAGCTGTCACTGGACGAAGCAAAGAAGCTGTACCCAGAGTGGTATCAAGAGCGAGTTGTAGAGGGCAGACCGAAGAAAAAAGGCACATGGGTATGTAATGAAGCCCTTTATGAGTGGTGGAAGAACAAGATTTTTACCGAAGTAAAGGTAGGCGGTAGGTACTTCTCAATCATGGCATTGTGTGCGTATGGCTTGAAATGTGGCATATCTGAAAGACGAATAAGGCAAGATGCCTATTCATTTTTGGAGCATCTGGAGAGCCTTACAGATGATGAGGACAACCATTTTACAAGGGAAGATGTAAAGGACGCATTGAAAGCCCTCAAAGCTGATAACAAGCTACTTTCGACTATGGCAAGCCGAGAATGGATAGAGAAGCAGACGAAAGTTGTCATACCGCCAAATAAGAGGAACGGCAGAAAGCAAGCCATGCACTTAAAAATCGCACGTTTTACCCTTGAAACAATGAATGAGGACAGGGGCAAAGCTCTACAAGGGAGACCAGACAAGGCGAAGATTGTCGAAGAATGGAGAGAAAGCAACCCTCTGGGAACAAAAGCGGAATGCGAAAGGGATACTGGCTTGAGCCGACATACTGTATTGAAGTGGTGGAGCGTGGGCGAAGCCCTCTAAGGCATTTCCCCTTAATTACCCAAGAGCCATAAGAAAAAGAGTGTCAAGGGCAGTCGCAAGACTGTGCAGTTTACCCTTGATACTCTTTTTTGTTGGCTACAATGTCCGCGGGGAAAATGCTTGTCCGTCCGTTCCGTTACTCCCTCATGGGTTCGATTGTCCATTCCAAAATGAGAAAGTAAAGGGTTGTCTGCGACAATTTTTTTCTATGCTGCCAATCGCTGATCCGCAAGCGGAAGCTCATGGAAGCATAGAAAAAAACAAGCCCTTGACTATCTCATTTTTCCATTCCCAAAGTCACCCAAGAGGAAGTAAGCTCCACTGTATTTCTGGCGAAATCCACGCACGAATATATCCGCTTGACAAGTGGCTATCACTCTGCTATATTATGTGTAGCGGATATATTGCAAGTTCCCTAAAGTGATAGCCTAACGGCTACACTTTAGAACTTGTGAGGGTGGCAAAGCCCCCCTTCAATCCCCCTTGAAATGACCGCAGATATGCGGAAATTTGTTGGAATGATGTCGAGAAGAAAGAGAGGTAAAGCATGAGTTGGGGCGAAGAACAGAAGAAAGAAATTGAGACAATCAGAGAGAGAAAAATCACAGTGAAATTGTCGGATGCAGATTGTGACAGACTGGCGAGAAAGTGTGGGGAGCATGGTCTGACAATCGGAGAGCTGATAGAGAATTTTGTCGGAGATTTGGTGGGCGGTACTTACTCCAATGGAAGTGATGAAAGAGATTATGCTGACCAGTGGTTCGAGCGTTGTTGGTTCGGAATGTTCCCAGAGCCTACACTGCTGAATCACTTATTGAATTTGGGTTATGAACCAGAGCATTATCTGGATATGTTGGAGAACGTAGAGACAATAAAATCCGACATTGAAATCACTAAACAGAACATAGCAGAGCCAAGTGATGAATGGAAAGACATTGTGTACCACAAGTACAATGATGATAGAACAAGCTATGAGTGTGTGCCTTGTTACAATAGTGTTGATGAATATATAGCAAGCGAAAAAGAAGATTTAGAAAGCTATAAGGCAGACTTAGAAGAAGCACTGGAAGAACTGAAAGACATGAGAGCGGACTGGAAGCCAGAGAAAGAGCCGAACATGAACGAGGAAATCGAACTCATTAAGAAGTGGGTAAAGGAAAGAGAGGACTTCATCAATGAATAGGACAAGACCGAAGCAGATAGTTATAAGAGTGTCAGAGGAAGAACTTGCACAGATAAAAGAGAAAGTAGAGCAGTCTGGAAAGAGCCAACAGCAATATATCATTGAAGCCCTCACGCAGTCGAACATTGTCAATCTGGACGGACTGAAAGAGATATATCCAGAGCTGAAAAGGCAAGGCAACAATCTGAACCAGATAGCCAAGAAGCTGAATGAAAATGGATATGTGGACTATAAGCAAGAGCTTCCTAACACCATGAAAGAGGTGAGAGAAGTATGGCAGTTATTAAAGCAGTATCTTCAAAAGCAGGCATAGGGCAAGCACTGGACTATGTGACGAAAGAGGAAAAGACAGAGGATAAGCTTGTCAGCGGTCTGCACTGTGAACCAGATACAGTAAAGGACGAAATGCAAGCCACCAAGGAGCTGTGGGGCAAGACTGGGGGCAGAACTTATAAGCACTTCGTACACAGCTACCATGAGGACGAGCATATCACACCAGAGCAAGCACATAAGAACGCAATCGAGCTTGCCAAGGGTACGGAAGCATGGAAAGGGCATGAGGTACTCATTGCCACCCATATAGACCGAGGACACATACACACTCACTTTATCGTAAACAGTGTGAACTTTGAGGACGGACACAAGTTGCAGTGGAGCAAAGCGGATCTGCAGAACTTGAAAGACCGGTGCAATGAGCAGAGCCGGCAACAGGGGCTTCATGTTCCGGAGAAAGGAAAGACCTTTTCCGGAGAGGAAAGGGAAGAAACTGTTGCGTGGAACAAAGAAACATACAACCTCTTGAAGCAAGCCGAAAAGGGAGAAGTGAAAAGTTATGTGCAAGATACAGCCCTTGCGGTCATGGACTGCCGAGAAACAGCCACAAGCCGAGAGGATTTCATAGACCAGATGAAAGCAAGGGGCTATGGTGTGGACTGGCAAGACAGCCATAAATACATCACATTCACAGACCTTGAAAGGCAGAGCCAAGGGGAAAAACAATGCAAAGTCCGCAATAATAAACTGGAAAAGTATTATGCGGTGGACTTTGGAAAGGAGAGTTTAGAGCATGGGTTTGAAATCAATGCACGCAGAGAAGCAGAGCGAACAGCCACAACAGAGCGTGCAAGACAACAGCTTGATAGAACAGCAGTCGCAGAGAATAGCGGAGCTGATGAAAGGGCAAGAGCAAGACAGCTACTTGATAGAACAGCAGTCGCAGAAGATAGCAGAACTGGAAAGGCATATCAGCCAGATAACACAGCAGTCACAGAAGAAAGACTCACAAATCTCCGAAGCTATCAGCCAAGCCGAGGAATGGAAAGCCAGGGCAGACCAGGAACAGACCAGGGCGAAAGACCAGGAACGGAAGCTACTGGAAGAACAACTGAACCTCAAAAAGACCTTGCGGAAGAAAGACTTGCAAGCCTCCGAAGCCATAAGCCAAGCCGAAGAATGGAAGAACCAAGCCGAGAAATCGGAGATACAGATACAGAAGCTCTTATCAGAGAAGCAAGAGCTGGTATCAACAGTAGCCGAACAAGGGAAGAGAATAGCGGAGCAGACCGAGCAAATAGAGAAGCTGAACGAAGCAGACAACGTGCTGAAGCTCAACGCAGAGCTGAAGAAGCAAAACGAGAAGCTGAAGCAAGACAAGCTCAACGCAGAGCAAGAAGCCGAAGCTACGGTATCGAGCGTTAAAAGGGAATATGAAGCCAAGGGCAGAGAGCTTGACCGCAGAATCGGAGAAGCTGCCAAGCAGTCTGCAAGCCTTAAATCCGAAAGGCAGAGCATAAGCGAAGATATAGAGCAGAGAGCAACAGTGAAGTATCTGGAACAGAAGAAAGAGCTTGACAGGAAGTTCAAAGCCCAGACAGCGAGCTATGACAGCTTTCTGTTAGGTCTGTTACTGTATGGTGTGCTTTCCACAGTATTCACAGCAGTACGTTCAGAAGCCTTTGCAAGCGATTTTAAGACCTTTTTCATGGTTATATGGCAGTTCATTGTGAATGTGTTCCAGTTGCTTCTTAAAGGCGGTCAGTGGGCTTCACAACTGGGAGATAAGATACCACAGCCAGTAGTGGCTACCATAGTACATTATCTTCTTTTAATCGTCTTTGTGGGCGGTATTGCTATCGGTGTGGGCTTTCTTATCTTCCTTGGAGCAAGCAAGGTGTTTGAGTTCTACACAGAGGACTATGCGGACACCATGAGCCTTGCCGTATTCCTCATAAGCCTTGCAGTATCGGTGTACTTTGCAGAGCCTATAAGGGCGGTAATCCCTATCAATCTTCTTTTACTGCTGATACTGGTACATATCGTTTATGTGCTGATAAGGTGGTATGTAAAAGGGTGTATGAGGTCGAGAGGATATTACTGATTTTGACACCCCAGAAATGGGGTGTTATAATAGCCCCAAAAGGTAAAAAAAATATATTGATAATATAAGCCCCCTATAGCCCTTTAGGGCTAACATTGACAGACAGAAAAAAGTCTGTTATTTTTTGAGTATAGTTTTCCCAAAAACTCTATTGATAATATAAGCCCCCTATAGGTGTTTTGGAGGGGAGAAAAAGGTGGTGGGAATATGGCAAAAAAACCGACTGATAAGCAGTTGTTTAAGATGAAAAATGAATGGTTGGGGCAGTTCTATGAGGAAGTGAAGCCCAAGGATTTTTACAGAGCTGTGTTTCCGGAGGGGAGCTTTGAGAGGGAAGGACACCCAGAAGATGAGAAGTGCAATGGAGTTCTCACTGTGATAGAGGGGGAAAAGGCGAGGAATTATGTAGTCTTTGATGAGCTGAACATGGTTGATGAGGTCAAGGGGGCAGAGTTTGCTATCATGTCCCCAGTCGGATATTCTGGACGTAACAGGACAGCCAAAAACGCAAGGTGGCTGTATGGGATAGCTGTAGACCTTGACGGAGTGGAAATGGAGCAGTTAAGAGATGTGTTCCACCAGATGAAGCACGAGTTTCTGCCACAATGTACCTACTGTGTGAACAGTGGTCATGGACTGCATTTGTATTATCTCTTTGAGAAGCCAGTACCGCTATACAGACATCTGCAAGACCAGTTAAGGGAGTTCAAGTATGAGCTAATCAGAAAGATATGGAACAGGTACACAAGCACCTATACAGAGCGTGAGCAAGTGCAGTACCAAGGTATCTTTCAAGGCTTCCGTATGGTTGGCACCCAGTCGAAATTGGGAAAGCGGTATCCAGTGACAGCTTTTGAAACTGGGGAGCGTGTCACAGTAGAGTATCTGAACGACTTTCTTATGGACGATAGCAAGGCTGTGACAGATTTCAAGTATAAATCCGATTTGAGCCTTGCCGAAGCCAAGAAGAAGTACCCAGAATGGTATGAAAAGAGGATTGTCAAGGGCGAGAAAAAGGGCAGATGGCATATCAAGAGAGATTTGTATGACTGGTGGCTAAGAAAGATACAGAGCGGAGCGGTGTCAGTGGGGCATAGATACTGGTGTTTGTCTGTGCTTGCATCCTATGGTATTAAATGCGATATACCAGAAGATGAGGTATTGACGGATGCTCTGGAGCTGTTACCTATGTTTGATGATATCAGTGATGATGAACATAACCGCTTTACCAAGCGTGATGTACTGGACGCAATGAATATGTATCAAGAAAACTATGTCACATACAGCAGAGCCGAGGTTGAGCGTGTCAGCGGTATATCCGTGCCGCAAAACAAAAGAAACGGAAGAAAGCAAGAGCAACACATAAAGATTATGAATGCTATTCGTGATATTGAACACCCAGACGGAGAATGGAGAAACAAAGAGGGCAGACCAAAGGGAAGCAGTCAGCAGAAAAAACTGGTCGAGAAATGGCAGAAAAGCCACCCAGACGGAAAGAAATCCGACTGTATTCGTGATACTGGATTGAGTAAGCCGACAGTATATCGTTGGTGGAAAGTGGCTGTAAAAACGTCTGAGAGCCACGTAAAGCCACTAGAAAACAAAAAGTGTACATTTGTAAGTCGAGAATCAGAAAAGCCGATAAAAAAGAAAATGGGACGCTCAGACGAGATTTTAGTGGAACGGAAACAGAGATAATATAACGGACGGAGAAAAATAACATGAAAACGATAAAACAGATAGCGGATGAGCTGGGAGTAAGCAAGACAGCGGTTAGAAATAAAATCGAAAACCTTGGACTTTCCGAAAAAATGGAAACTAACGGAAACCGAATAGAAGTTAATGAAAGACAGGAAAGACTTATAAAATCAGCATTTTCACAAAAGAAATCGAAAACCGAAAATGTGAATAAGGTTTCCGAAAAAACGGAAACTTTGCGTTTGCTTTCCGATATGATTTCCACTCTTACAGAGCAGTTACAGGAGAAAGATAAGCAAATAGAAAGGCTACAGGAGGCTTTAGGTATAGCACAGGAAAATGTAAAAGCTGCACAGTTGTTACAAGCGAATGCAGAAAAGAAACTATTAGAAAACAAGGAAAATCCATTAAATCAAGAAGATAAAGGTGTGTATGATTTGTATGCTAAAAAGCAGGATGAATGGAAAGAAGCTATGAGAAAAAATGAGGAACTGCAAAAAGAATTGGAAGAAGAGAAAAACAAAAGATGGTGGGAAAAGCTATTAAGGAAATAAGTCGCATAATAATTTTGAGACTCTCAAGAAAAAAGAGATCAGTGCAGTATTGCATTGGCAAGTACATAATGGTATGATAGTCTCAAAATAAAAAAGAGACTCACAGGAGGGAAGCTATGAAAAAATATGTAATGTTAGAACTTTACAGAAGTTCTGAAGGAAATGAGGAAACCATTCAGGAATTAAAATCATTAATGAATCTTATTATGGGTGATATTTCCGTAAAAGATGAACCGATCATATCAAAAACTCTGATCAAATTATCCTACGATCCTGATCTAATTACTAAGCGGTTAAACCGCAAGGTGGGAAGACATAAAGCATTTTTACATGAGGGAAATTGGGATATAGATAGCTATGAAAGTTTGGATGAATATTTAAACAAACGTTCCGAACGTACAACCTCTGTGAAGCTAGAAGATCTTGAACAACGTATACTGGAACGTGGTGCTGCACAGGTTGCCAAAGAATTAGAAGTATCACGGGCAACATTATTCCGAAAGCTTAAAAAAGCAAGAGAAAATGGATCGGATATTGTTGAGTAATCTCAAATTCAAAAAGAGACTCACGCTTTTTAATATTATCACTTATTTGGGAATACTTGAAATTGCCCGATGCATACGCACGCTATAATGCCCTTAGGCAAGGCGGCTTATTCCCTTAGGGTGACTACCACTTAATTATTTCTACTCCATGATTATTTCCATTTTCTTAACTGCCAAAATCAAAACTATCACTTTGTATTTTTAAATGTTTTCCCCTTTCTCTAAAACTATCTTTTTGTATTCCCATCACTATCAATTTGTAATTTTAAACTATCAATTTGTAATTTTACATTCTTCACTTTT
>OIEL01001355.1_pt1 | contig 12099 bp, 9 predicted proteins | sample 1581731 | NCBI WGS metagenome assembly OIEL01 (sample SAMN01760977, study PRJEB22395) | human gut metagenome | reverse complement strand
GGCGGCGTTCGGTTCGTGTGTGGGTGTGGGCGCCGCGACGCTGGTGTCGATGCGCCTGGGGCAGCGGGATTACGAAACGGCCCAGCGGATTCTGGGGAATGTCGTGGTGCTCAACCTGATTATCGGAATCTCTTTCGGGTTGCTGACGCTGGTTTTTCTCGATCCGATTCTCTACTTTTTCGGAGCCAGCGATGCGACGATCGGCTATGCCCGGGAGTATATGTCCGTCATTCTGTGGGGTAACGTCGTTACACACATGTATTTGGGTCTGAACGCCGTGTTGCGTGCCGCCGGGCACCCGCGCAAGGCGATGTACGCCACGATCCTGACGGTGACGATCAATGCGATTCTCGACCCGCTGTTCATCTTCGGCTTCGGCTGGGGCATTCGCGGCGCGGCCATTGCGACCGTGCTGGCGCAGATACTCGCGCTCGTCTGGCAGTTCCGCATCTTTTCGGACAGGAACGAGCTGTTGCATTTCCGGCGCGGCATCTACCGGCTGAAAGGCAAGATCGTGCGTAATGTGCTGGCTATCGGCATGTCGCCCTTCTTGATGAACCTTGCGGCTTGTTTCATCGTGATTCTGATCAACAAGGGACTCAAGGAGTACGGCGGCGATCTCAATATCGGTGCTTACGGTATCGTCAATCGGTTGGGATTCTTCTTCGTGATGATCGTCATGGGCATCAATCAGGGTATGCAGCCCATTGCTGGGTATAATTACGGTGCCCGGCAGTTCGACCGGGTGGATCGGGTGCTGAAATTGACGATCATCGGCGCTACCTGCGTCACCACGCTCGGATTCCTGATCGGCGAATTGGCGCCGCGCCTGGCGGTGTCGGTTTTCACGGACGATCCGGAGTTGGTCCGTCTTTCGGCCGAAGGTATGCGCATCGTCTTCTTCTGCTTCCCGATCATCGGTTTCCAGATGGTGACGACCAACTTTTTCCAGAGTATCGGCATGGCGGGCAAGGCGATCTTCCTTTCGTTGTCGCGGCAGTTGCTTTTCCTGATGCCGGGTCTGATTTTCCTGCCCCGCATCTTCGACGAGCTGACGCCCTGGGACGGCAGTTGGGGCGTATGGTGTTCGATGCCGCTGTCGGATTTCCTGGCTTCGCTGGTTGCCGGTGTCATGCTGTTCTGCCAATTCCGGAAGTTCAAGGCCAAGGCCGCTGCGGGGAGAGGCGAGGTTTCGGGAGCCGAAGTCGAAAACGATCGCAGAGTGAATGAATAAAAACCGTTGCACTATGGAACAGGATAAGTTCGTTATCAATATAGGCCGTCAGCTCGGCAGCGGCGGCAAAGCCGTCGGCGAGGCGCTGGGGCGTCGTCTGGGCGTGCACGTCTATGACAAGCAGTTGATCAATCTGGCGGCCGAGCAGAGCGGCCTCTGCACGGAACTTTTCGAGCAGGCCGACGAGAAGAAGTCGAGGAGCCTCTTTTCCTCGCTGATCGGTTATCTGCGCATGCCTTTTGCAAGTGAAGAGGGGAGTGTGACCGATGTGCTGAGCAGCGAGGCGCTGTTCAAAATACAGAGCGATGTGATCCGTGACATCGCCTCGCGGGAATCGTGTATTTTCGTGGGCCGTTGTGCCGACTATATCCTGCGGGATCATCCCCGCGCGGTGAATGTTTTCGTTACGGGGGCTCCGGAAGATCGGGTGCGTCGCCTTTGCGAGCAGGAGAACGTAACGCCCGAAGAGGCCGAAGCGCAGATGGAGCGTACGGATGCCCGCAGGGCTTCCTATTACGACTATTTCAGCAGCGGCAAGTGGGGCGAAGCCGCAACCTACCATCTCTGCATCGATTCCTCGGTGCTGGGGATCGAAGGTACGGCCGACTTTATCCGGGAGTTCGCGGAGCGTAAACTGAAGATGAACCTGTCCGGGCGGTAGTCGGCGGCTTCGAGCGTGTTCGGCATAATCCAAGGATGCGTCGGACGGTTTTGGGAAGGGATGAAGGAAACGGTTTTCGGACGGTCAGTGCCGGTGTGATGGAGCCTGTTTTCGATCGGTGGGTTGTGATAACGTTCGGTAGCCCGTTGCCCGAGGCGATCTTTTCGGTAGAAGGGTTTGGGCGTCCGACTTTTTTCGGCCAGGAGCTGCCAGGGCGGGATCGTTTTTATTGGCAACGAGCCCGGTTCCTATTTCCGAAAACCGGAAATTTTGTTTACATTTGTTGGAAGAAAGACAGGAGAGGCGGCTATCCTTGCGGGAGAGTCTGTACGGATTGCCTCGCCTGTAAAAATCAATCGGAAAATATGGTACTTGCAGAACAGATTAAAGAGGCTATAAGACGTCAGGATACGTTGGGGAGGTGTCTTTGACATCGATCAGCGAAGAATAGAACTCCAGAACGAGGAGGAGAAGACGCAGGTTCCGGGCTTTTGGGATAATCCCGACAAGGCCCGCGAACAGTTGCGCCGCGTGGCGGGAATCAAGGAGTGGGTCGAGGAGTACGATGCTGTGGTCAAGGAGGTCGAAGACCTGCGGTTGATGCCGGAATTCGTCAAGGAGGGCGTGGTGACCGAGCAGGAGCTCGACGAGCAGTATGCGCGTGCGATGCACCGCATCGAAGAACTCGAATTGCGCAACATGCTGCGCCGTGACGAGGACCGTATGGGCGCTATCATGGATATCAATTCCGGTGCGGGCGGTACCGAGGCGCTCGACTGGGCGGGGATGCTGCTGCGCATGTACACCCGCTGGGGCGAGGCGCACGGATACAAGGTCAAGGTGCTCGACTATCAGGCCGGCGACGAGGTGGGGGTGAAGTCCTGCACGCTGGAGTTCGAAGGCGAGTATGCGTACGGCTACCTCAAGAGCGAGAACGGCGTGCACCGCATGGTGCGCCTTTCGCCCTTCAACGCCAACAACAAGCGGCAGACGACTTTCGCGTCGGTTTTCGTGTCGCCCGCCGTGGACGATACGATCGAGGTGACGGTGAATCCCTCGGACATAGAGTGGGATACGTTCCGAGCCAGCGGTGCGGGCGGTCAGAACGTCAATAAGGTCGAAACCGCCGTGCGCCTGCGTTATCACGGCAAGGATGCCGATACGGGCGAGCCGATCGAGTATCTGATCGAGAACATGGAAACCCGCTCGCAGTTGATGAACCGCGAAAATGCCATGCGCATCCTCAAGTCGAAACTCTACCAGCGGGAGCTGGACAAGCGCATGGCTACGCAGCAGGCACTCGAAGCTACGAAAAAACGCATCGAATGGGGTTCGCAGATTCGCTCCTACGTCTTCGACGACCGACGGGTGAAGGATCATCGCACGGGAGTCCAGACCTCGGATATCGAGGGGGTGATGGACGGCGACCTGGACGAATTCATCAAGGCCTACCTGATGGAGTTCGGCGGACAGGCGTAAGCGTGGGGATGTGAGAATATTGCAGGGGGGGCGAAAATTTTATTTTCGCCCTCCCTCTTGTTTTAAGTTTGTTTTATTCGATCGAATGGATCGAAATCGTATTTCCTGCTGCGGGTCCCCATTTTCCATTCTTTTTTTGCAGGGCGTCCGTTTCACCCCAGAATCCGTAGTCGCATTGGATGATAGCTTCCGTGAGTGAAGTGTTTATTACGATATAGCTGAAGTAGGGTGATGATCGTGGATTCGGATAATGTAAAAAGGATGAATAGCACACGGGAAATTTACTTGTATAAAAGTTGAGAGCATGTTGTGAATAAATAAAGCTTTTCGACTTTTTGACTTCGGAGTCGATAAAACTGTCAATGGCTTTTTTGTAAGATGGAATGAGTTTTAAGAACCGAATTTGCTGAGGCGCATTGCAGGGACGGTACCCTTTGATGATTCGTTGCGGTGTATAATCCATTTGGGAAAACCATCGATGCGACGATAAGTCTTCAGGACGGAAACAATCGAGATATTCTTCGTCACTTAAAATATAGACGGGAACTTCTCCCGGAAAAACCAAGTTGCCGTTGACGATCCGCCCCTGTTTGTCCGGAGAGAGTTCTTTGTTATTGAAATAATATTTTTCCATTAGGTAGTCCAAAAGTTGATAAACAGTTGTTGTTAGCTTATCGTTTGTGTCGTATATCGTCGCGGTTCGGCTTTCCTGCTCCCATTTTTCGATGAATTTTTCGATTTTTTCCGAAGACTGCTCGGAGCATGCCGTAGTGAGTTCAGAGAGTAGTCGCTCCGCATCTGGAGTGTCTGCGCAAGGGTTACGGTTTTGGGCTTGAACGATTCCGAGTGTAGCAAAAGAAACAAAAGCGATAAGCAATACCGGCAAAAATTGGATCAGACGGTTTTTCATTTTTATATGGTATAAGTTCAGTTAATCAAAGATAGTAAATTTTCTGTTTTTGATTGACTGATATTTTTAGGTTTATCCGTTTTTTCGTATCTGTTGCTTCCGGACAGGCGGCAGATGCCGTCGCAGCGCGGAATTTACTGTCGGATGCGATCAGCCTGGTTCCGAAGGAGTCCGTATGGGTCGGTACGACCGATACGGCGATGTATTATCCCCGGCTCGCAGGGAAGCGTGTGGCCTTGCTTGCGAATCATACTTCGATGATCGGCGAACGGCATTTGGTTGATATTCTGCACGCGAGGGGATTCGATGTGACTGCAATCTTCGCTCCGGAGCACGGATTCCGGGGAACGGCCGATCCCGGAGAGCACATGGGAGGTTCCGTCGATGCGGCGACGGGTATTCCGATCCGGTCGCTCTGCGACGGGAACACGCGGAGGCCTTCCGACGAGGCGATGCACTCGTTCGAGGTGGCGTGAACAGGTTGGATGCGGGCGTGTTATACCTAAATTATATAGAGCGATTGGATGCCTGCGTAGGTTTCGAGCGGGAAGCCATTGGCCCGGAGCGGCCCAATCTCAACGGAATGCTCATCGACGGACCGATTCTCGAAGAACGATACGAGGCGGGGTGGAATATGTGTGCCGGATGGTTGTCGAGGGATATGCTGCGGAGGAGATCCGCAACCGGTGGCGGGAGGATATCGGGTTGTCCCGTATTCAAAGAAAGCCATCTCTTTTATACGAAGAGCGACCTTTATTCCGTTCTATTCGTGAATAAAGTCTGCGAGTATGCCGGAATCGCTCGCAAAGCGGAGGAAATGTTGTTTTTTTTATCCGATTTTTCAGGCCGATTCGAAATAAATTTCTATATTTGCAACGATGCCCTTTGAATAAATGAGGAGCAGGAACGAAGAAATTTGCATAAATAAACCCAATAATTTTTTAATACGTATGAAAATCAAAATGTTTATGTTGGCTGCTTTGGCAGCATTCGCGACGTTGGCCGGTTGTAGCGACGACGAAAATAAAACCACCGGTGGCGGTGGCACTATTAATCCTCCTGTCAAACCGAGCGAATACGAAGCGACATTCAAGTCCACCTCTTATTACAGCACGACAGTGACGATCAAAGCGATTACCGAGAATGCCAAGTCCCAGTATTTTATGGCTGTGGTGTTTGAGACGGCGTTCCTGGAGCAGCAAATTCCCGGAATTACGGATAATGATATTGCGAAAGGTGTCATCAACTATTATAGGGCGGAATATATGTCGCAAGGAGCCACTGTTGCTGATATTTACAATGTGCTTACTCAGCAGGGACGGTTGCATGGTAGTGTAACTCCTTTGGAATTGGATGTCCCCGGTTTGTCGGCGGGTACATCCTACTCGGTTGTCGTTGCCGGTGTCAATGAGAACCTTGAAATTGTCGCTAACGGAATCGTTGCCGAGTTTACGACGAAAACGTTGCCCGGCCTGGAGGAGGAGAATTGTACTTTCGAATGGACGGTTGAGCCTAAATCGACGTCCGTAACAATGAGTTTTACTCCTTCCGATAAGGAGGTGCCCTACTTCTTCTATGCGCTGACAGCTAAAGAGTATAGTTCGGAATGTCAAAACGACCCCGCGATACTGAAAGAGCTGCTCCCCTCTTTTATCGCTAACTTGGCCAAGGCTTACCAGATGTCTGTTTCCGAGTTTATGGAGAAACAGCGGATGACGGGTGATTTGGAGGAGTTCACTCTTACTGGTTTGCTGCCTAAAACGGGGTATGTCGTATTCGTGTGCGGTATGGATGAGTACGGTCGTCCGACGACGGATGTCAGCGTGAAGGACTTTGAAACGTTGGAATATGTCGCTTCGGATGCTACGGTGGAGAGCGTGGATGTCCGTCTGTATGACGGTGAGGAGGCTTCGTCAATTGATCCGACTACGTATAAGCCCGATGATTACGGAGGTGCCTATTTCTTGCGATACGTACCCCAGTTCTCCGAAGAGTGTGCCGAGGTTTGGAATATGTTGGTGATCGATGCGGATTTTTCGGGTGAGTCTGACGACGTGGTTTTGTCTTACATTATGAGTATGGGCTTTGATGCAAATACTTCTATGATGGATATAGTCAAGCTTCCTGAGGGCCTTATGGTTTACGCTTATATCGTAGCACAGAACGAGGCCGGAGAGTATGGTAATATTTACCGATGTGAACCGTTCGAGGTGAGCAAGGCTAACCTCAGTCCGGTGGAGGAACTTTTCCCCGAGTCTAATTCGAAGAGCGGAATCTCTTCCGTAGCTTTCAGTTCGGTGGGCAAGATGTGTCCGAAGACCGTAAATTCGATGAAAATCGTTAGCGTGTTGTAATTCGGCCGCTGACCGAAACCGAAGATTCCCGAAGTAATTTCGGGAATCTTTTTTTGCGTCTTTCGGAACCGGGGAGGAGCAGCTGGAGGAAATTCCGGGAATTGAGTCCGAAATATTTGGCACTTTGTGGAAAAGTATTTAATTTAGTAAAAAATATCGCAATGATATATTTTGGTGGATCTCTTTGGGAATGTAGCGCCAAGTTCCTCCGAGGAGGGGATGTAGGGGAGAATTGCATTACAGACGCAGCCACAAGCTGCGAATAGGCGACCCTTGCGATGCTGCGATCTCGGATGATGGTACACTGAAATATATAATTGCCCAAAATGTTTATTGCAATGAGTGTATCTGTGAACAAGACATATTCGGCGGCCGATTTGAAATTCCTCAATTTGCTTTCGGAGAAATTCCCGACCATTGCCGACGCTACGACTGAAATCATCAACCTGGAGGCTATTCTGAACCTTCCCAAAGGTACCGAGCATTTCCTTACGGACCTTCACGGTGAATACGAGGCTTTCCGCCACGTGCTGAAGAACGCTTCAGGCGTGATCCGGCAAAAGGTGCACGAGGTTTTCAACAATACTTTGCGCGAATCCGAAATGACGGAGCTTTGTACGCTGATCTACTATCCCGCCGAGAAGCTGCAACTCATCAAGCAGAAGGAATCGAATCTGGACGACTGGTATAAGGTTACGCTTAACCAGCTGACGGAGGTCTGCCGGGCCGTTTCGGTCAAATACACCCGCTCGAAGGTGCGCAAGATGCTGCCTCCGGATTTTTCCTATGTCATTCAGGAGCTTCTCCACGAATCCGATTCGCCGGGATCGCCCAAACAGAGTTATTTCAACGGGATTCTCAATTCGATCATCTCGATCGGACGGGCGGATGCTTTCATTATCGCCATGAGCAATGTGATCCAGTGCCTGACGATCGACCGTCTGCACATCATCGGCGATATTTTCGATCGGGGGCCCGGTCCGCACTTCATTTTCGATACGCTGGCCCAGTACAAGATGTACGATATCCAGTGGGGCAATCACGACATTCTTTGGATGGGCGCTGCGGCGGGAAATTTAGCTTCGATCGCCAATGTGATCCGTGTGTCGGCCCGCTATGATAATCTCGATGTGTTGGAGGACGGCTATGGCATCAACCTGCTGCCGCTGGCCCGCTTCGCCATGGAAGTTTATGAGAACTCACCCTGCAAGCCCTACCAGCCCAAAGTGATGCAGAATTCGGGTGTTACGGAGCGCGATGTACTGCTGATGGCCCAGATGCACAAGGCGATTTCGGTGATCCAGTTCAAGATCGAGGGACAGATGATCAAGCGCCATCCCGAATACAAGATGGAGGGGCGGGCTTTGTTGGAGAAAATCGACTACGAGAAGGGAACCATCGAGATCGACGGCAAGGATTATCCCTTGAAGGACGCCGACTTTCCGACGGTCGATCCCCGGGATCCTTATAAGCTGACTCCGGGCGAAGATCAGCTTATTCGTACGTTGCAAGCCTCGTTCCTGAACAGCGACAAACTACAGAAACATATCCGGCTGCTCTTTTCGAAGGGTAGTATGTACCTGATCGTCAATTCGAACCTGATGTACCACGCTTCGATTCCGATGACCGACGAAGGGGAGTTCAAAACAGTCATCGTGGACGGAAAACCCTATGCCGGACGGAGTCTGCTGGACAAACTGGACCGCCTGACCCGGGAGGCCTATTTCGGTGGCAATGGGGCCAAGAGTCAGCAGATGGCGCTCGATTACATGTGGTACTTGTGGTGCGGCCCCGAATCCCCGTTCTTCGACAAGGCCAAGATGGCAACGCTGGAGCGTTACCTGATCGAGGACAAGAAGACGCACCACGAGGAGAAGGGAGCTTATTACAAGCATTTGGATGATACGAAGATGTGCAGTATGATTCTTTCGGCTTTCGGACTCGATCCAGAGAAATCCCATATCATTTCGGGACACGTGCCCGTGAAGACCTGCAAGGGCGAAAGTCCCATCAAGGCCGGCGGCAAGCTGCTGATGATCGACGGCGGATTTTCCAAGGCGTACCATTCCGAAACGGGCATCGCCGGTTATACGTTGATTTACAATTCGCACGGGCTGCAACTGGTGCAGCACGAGCCTTTCGAGTCGGCGGTCAAGGCCGTCGAGGAGGGAAAGGACATCATCTCTACGAAGGTGATCGTCGAGGCGACGACCGACCGCATCACGGTGCGCGATACGACTATCGGCAAGGAGTTGCAGGTGCAGATCGACGACCTGAAGAACCTGCTGGCGGCCTATCGCAGCGGCCAGATCAAGGAACGTAAGTAACCGAAGGCAGCATTGCTGCGAAATATCCGTGTCCGGGGGACTCCTTTTATCCGGTCGGAATTCTGCGAAAGACGACTTTCGAAGGAGCGAATCGGTCTTTTCGGTTCGGCAGTAAGGCGGGGGATAAAAGCGGGCCGCAGCTATTACGCTGCGGCCCGCTTCTACGATATAGACGAAATTGAAAATCATTCCCATTCTATCGGCTCACCGCTCCAGCGATCCCAATCTTTCCACCGCTCGGTGGTCGCACGGACGGCTTCTTCATAGTCCTCATTGGTGATATGAATCGTCCATCGCACGGCACGGGGGCGGTCCGGGAACTCTTCATACTCCCAACGGGCCGGGTCGCGCGGCGTTCCGACCATCTCTTCCGTCATAGGCTTTATAAAATTATAAAGCATCGCGGTATCTTTCTCCGGACCTAAAGTCCCGGCCTTATCGTTTCGGTAATAAATTTCTAAATAATCTAAGCCTTTGTTCAAGTCTTTGATTAATACCTGATCCATATCGAAATTCAAACCCGCGCAATTTTCTATACAACACCAATGCGTAGCTTGTTCCTTCGGCTTGAGGTAGTAGAAGAATCCGTATGGGTTCCTTCGTACTCTTGCAGCAATGTACAGCGGCTGGTCGCTGGCATTTCGCATACGGAAGTACGTGTAATAGAGACTGGGTTCCTCGTCCTTTATGTTATCCTCCATCGAATGATACATCTCCTTATACTCTTCTGAAGGCTGTACCGGCTGTTCTTCCGGCGGAGTTTCCGGTGCCGGACTTTCCGCTTTGTCGGAACAACTCAACGGAGCCAAGAACAGGAGCAAGGCTCCTAACGATAAATAGACACGTGCTTTCATAATTAGGTAGGTTTTAGGTTGAACGATCGTCGCCTGCAACGGTATGCCTTCGATCCTTTTCCACGCGCCTCTTCCGGAATGCTTGCGGCCATTGTGCCGCGAGCTTCCCCTTTCACGGGCTGAAACAGGCATTAGACATTGCAGGCTACGCTTCTCCCGCGATGTTTCTGTGCTCTAAATTAAGTATAATAGATAGATTCTGCAAACGGAAAGGTTCGTTTGCGGCAAAATCCCTGTACACGTGTCTTTCGATGTCCTGTGATGCACGGTCCCGCCGCTATCGTCCGATGTATTTCGACCTTTCCGCGAAATTCCTTTCGAGGGAGCTTCGGGACGTATTGTATAACGGTCGGCGGAATCGTGATCTGCCGTTGAAATCGGCTGGAAAACGGTTGTGAATCCGTTGTGGCGACAGGCCGTATGGGTGGATCGGCCCCGGGTTTCGGGCGTGTCGGCAGATCCACTTGGGAATAGACAATAAAAAAGCTCTTCCTTTCGAGGGAAGAGCTTTTTTATGCCTTCTTGTAAAATTATTCGGGCTTGATCGCTTCGCTCGGGCAAACGCCTGCGCAGGTGCCGCAGTCGATGCACTTGTCAGGATCGATTACATAAACATCACCGGCCGAGATTGCCTCTACCGGACATTCGTCGATACATGTGCCGCAAGCTACGCACAAATCGGGACTAATTTTGTAAGCCATTTTTTTGTATTGTTTAAGTTGTGTGTTGACGGTGCAAATATAAAAATTTATTTAATCATATCAAAGCCCGTATAAGGAATTAACGCTTCGGGAATCCGGATGCCGTCGGGCGTCTGGTTGTTCTCCAGCAGGGCCGCCACGATGCGGGGCAGGGCCAGCGACGAGCCGTTGAGCGTGTGCGCCAGCTGGGTTTTCTTGTCGGCGTCCTTGTAGCGGAGCTTGAGACGGTTGGCTTGGAACGATTAGAAGTTCGAGACGGAGGAAACCTCCAGCCAGCGTTTCTGCGCTTCGGAATATACCTCGAAATCGTAAGTCAGCGCCGAGGTGAAGGACATGTCGCCGCCGCAGAGTCGGAGGATGCGGTAGGGCAGCTTCAGTGCCTTGACGATGCTTTCGACGTGGGCCACCATCCCGTCCAGCGCCTCGTAACTCTTTTCGGGAAGGCTCAACTGTACGATCTCCACCTTGTCGAACTGGTGCAGACGGTTCAGTCCGCGCACATCCTTGCCATACGACCCGGCTTCGCGGCGGAAACAGGGGGTGTAGGCGGTCATCTTCACCGGAAAATCCTTCTCGTCGAGAATCACGTCGCGGTAGATGTTCGTCACGGGCACTTCGGCCGTCGGAACGAGGTAGAAGTTGTCCGCCGTGGCGTGGTACATCTGTCCCTCCTTGTCGGGCAGTTGTCCCGTGCCGAAGCCGGAGGCTTCATTGACCATGACCGGAGGCTCCACTTCCAGATACCCGGCCCGCGTGTTGCAGTCGAGGAAGAAGTTGATGAGCGCACGCTGCAACCGGGCGCCCTGTCCCTTATAAACGGGGAACCCCGCGCCGGTGAGCTTTACGCCCAGGTCGAAGTCGATGATGTCGTATTTGCGGGCCAGCTCCCAGTGGGGCAGCGGGTTTTCGGGCAATTGCGTATAGCTTTCGACCAGTTTCACAACCAGATTGTCTTCCGCCGTTTTGCCTTCGGGCACGATGTCGGCCGGGAAGTTCGGCAGGGTGACGATCGCGGCCTGAAGAGCATCCGAAACCTCTTTGAATTCGGCATTCAGCGCGTTCGACCGCTCCTTGAGGGACGCGACTTCCGCTTTTTTGGCTTCGGCTTCGTCGCGCCGTCCCTGACCCATCAATGCACCGATTTGTTTGGCCGCCTGGTTCTGTGTGGCCAGACATTCGTCCAGTTCGTGCTGGATCGCCTTGCGGCGGTCGTCCAGTTTTTCGATTTCGGTGATTACCGGAGCGGCGTCCACTCCTTTTTTTGCCAGACGGCGGATGGCCGCCTCGCGGTCGTCCCTGAGTTGCTTGATCGTAAGCATGGTCTTGAAATATTACGTGTTCGGAGAGCAAAATTACAAAACAAACCCCAATCGCAAGCACATTTGCCGATTATTTTTTACTTTTGCCCCGAGATAAGACACGCCTCGACGCGGCCCGGGGGAACCGGATGTCGTTTCGGGTTTTTTCTTCGGCATATTTTCCGACAAAGCACCGTGAAATCCATCGAATTACTCGCTCCCGCCAAAGATTTGCAGGCGGCCGTCGCTGCGGTCTATTACGGCGCCGACGCCCTCTATAT
>OIEL01001353.1_pt1 | contig 12106 bp, 4 predicted proteins | sample 1581731 | NCBI WGS metagenome assembly OIEL01 (sample SAMN01760977, study PRJEB22395) | human gut metagenome | reverse complement strand
GGGCGCCGGCAGCCGATTTCTTAACCATCTTGAACGGTCCGACCGGATGATCTCCCGATGTAAATCCTGCTGCGGGACCATAAGATCCGTAGCTGCCTCCGGTATCTATGAAATATCCTACCGTACCTACGGTAAACTCCTCGCCGTCCGAGAACTTGCCCTTATAGCAGGAAACGGAAGCTGTTCCGTCGGAATTCATAACGCCGGTCAGAGCCGGGTAGCTGCCAGAGACGATATAGGTGCCCGATGCTGCGATTCCGCGGGCGATAAGATACGGCGTACCGTTGGGATCCGAATACGGGAGTTCTTGCCCGTTTATGATCTCGAACGAATTGTTGGTTGCTTTGAAGTCGGCAGTTCCCGCCCAAGTCAGTCGGCGGACCGAAATATCCCAGCCGGTCAGCGAATAAGAGGTGTTGGCGACCTTCTTGGCAAGCGTGATGTCGAATGTAATCGGCTGCTTGCTCTTTTCTGACGACGTACTGGTGACGGTCCATGTACCGAGCCATGCTTGGTATTCCGGCGACATCGGATCGCCCTGACCGCTCATGAAAGCGGTGCCCTTTGCCAGTTCCGTGATCGGATAGATCCAGCCGTTTACGATTTTAAGACCGAATGCGCAGGGTATGTACTCCGTGTCAGAATCTACCGTCAGCGTTTTCATCATTTTGCCGAGCGACAATTGGTTCATCGACGTGATTCCGTCCATCAGTTCGTACAGAATCTCCTCATCCGATGCACTTGCGAATGCACTCGACGGCACGACGTCGAAATAGTAGTACTCGTTTGCAACAGTCGGCGTCGTTTCTACGTTGACCGAAGTAGCCTTGATGTCCGATACGGCGAAGGTGAACTTATTGTTGGATACCGTTTCCTGAATCCGGGCGCCGCTCATCTCGTCGGTGAACATGCCGCCGCTCCAAGTCATCTCCTCGATCGACACTCCGTCGACAACCAGCGGCTCATAGAACTTGAGTCCGGTATCCTGCGTGTAGATGAAGCTTGCGGGAATCGTTCCGTTTTCAGTCACAACCGAAAAATAACGGGAGTTATAACCGGCCGCCACCTCGCGCGAAATGTCGTAGGTCTTGCCGTTGAGAACGAGTTCGTAGGACCGGAAATTGTCCATCTTGGTCACATCCGCAGAATATTTGCCGAACATCGTGTTCCATGCGGTTTCCGGCAGGGGAGTCAGCACGATGGTGTTCTGGGTCTTCTTGCCGCGCAGAACGACTTTGTCGGCCGCGTAGCTCATGATGATGAACTCGCTGTGGCCTCCCATACCCGTATTGGTCGGGCCGACACCGGAGTTCGGCTCCGAATAGATATGGAAGTACGGATTGTAAGTGTCGAAATTGATCGTGGGACCGTAATCCTGATCGTACGAGTAGAGACTCTCGGCGGTCTTGCCGGCGCCTCCCGCTTCGGAAGTTACGGTAACCGTTCCGTTCTGGAACTTCATGTAGATCGCAATGCCTCCGTACTCCTGCGTCGCACTGGGATAGTACTCCATCAGCCAGCCGTTGGCAGCTCCGGTCAGCGCCTTTTCGGTGCCCTCCTGCACCTCGCGGATTCGCTCACTGGCCGTTTTGCCGAAAGCGTCCTTGTCGTCTTTGAGGCACGAAGAGAGGACAAGCGGCAAAACCGCTAATAATATGATAAGTTTTTTCATCTCTTTTACGAATTAAATGTTATAATCGAGCGACCAAATCTCATTCTGCCGACGTAATACCACTTTTCGCAGTTCATCGATATTGATATCCCATGTGCTGAGCATGTAGGCACGCATGATATCGTTCTTCTGTTCGAGAAGCGGACGTCCGGCGCTGCCGCCTTGTGCGAGAATGGCTTCCCATTCGGCAGCCGTCGAGGTTACGTAGAGCGAGAGCTGTTCCACGAAATCCTCATCGGGAGCCTTCGACGAATAACGCGTGATAAACCCGGCCTGACGAGCCGCTGCATCCGTCCGATAGGTGTCGAAGCATGCGTCGCCGACGTAGCTCGAAGGCGTCACGGCGTTGAAGTCGGTCGAGTAGGGCCGCGTCTGGTGGAGGATGTGACCGAACTCATGGTGCATGGTCTTGAAGAATAGCTCGTTGAGCTGGGCAATATTCTTCGTGCTCAGCAGATAGTCGATGATGTTTACCTGATAAAGGGTCATCATCTTACCGCCTTCGGCCACACCGAGTACGATGTTGTTGTTTTCGTTATAGGCCGGCGAACCGATAACATGGACGATCTTCGGGAAGTTCTCGCTGATGAACTGCCTGTTGCCCGTCACTTCGTCGTAAACCTGCAGCGTCAGGTGCAGCGTCAGCTTGGCCAGTTTGATCGCCTGTCCGTAATCCGCGGGAGTCAGGTTGTAGTCCATGTCGCCCAGAACATCTTTGAAACGATATTTGAAATCGATGTTGTAGGGTTCCATATAGTTCTTGGCAAGCCATCTGTCGAAATCGTTCTCGACGGTAGGCGAGTCGAGGACAGCACTCGTCTTTTTCAGGTCGTCCTCGGAGCAGCCCGCCAAAACGAACACTCCGAACACTGCCGTCATAAGTAATATAATATTCTTTTTCATCGTATATCCTGTTTTATCGTTAGCATCTGATTATCTCGGGTTAGGAGTCAGGCCTGCGGCAACGACATCCATCGGCAGCTGCATCGCGCAGCGCGGGTCGCGGGCGTGCAGTTCGTCGGTAACGCTTCCGAGCGTGTTGTAGCTGGCCAGCTTGCGACGATAGATCGTAATGCCGTAACGTTTTATGTCGAACCAGCGCAAACCGAGGTGTACGGTCTCCACACGGCGCAGATGCAGCAGCGCATAGCACATGTTGGTCTGCGTGCCGGCTTCGAGCGGGAAAGCCGTCTCGCCGAAAGGTTTCTTCACCGTGGGATTGGCCGGGGTATACTCCTTCGTGTTCTGCGCCCACTGGTTGACGCTGGCTTCGGTGAGCGTCTGGGCGCCGGATTTCACATATTTGCTGATCCAGAGGTTCATGTCGTTCAGAGCCGGGCCGTATTCCTTCTTCATGATGTAAGCCTCGGCGCGGCAGAGCAGCGTCTCTTCGGCCGTAAATGCGGGGAAAACCGTATGCGCGAGTCCCGTCTGCATCACCGGGTCCTTGATCTCGAAGAGGTAGGGCGCACGCCATGCGAAACACTTGTCGGCTTTACCGGTATTCATTGAATACGGCGCAGAGTAGAGCGTATAGCTGCTGCCCCATGGAGCCGTCGGAGCGCGGAAGGTTTCGGTCTGATCCAGCCAGTTGCCGTGGGAGAACCCGGTGTAGGCATTGTAAGGACCGAACGAAATGCCGGGAGCATCGGTTATCGAGGTCTGCAGCAGCAGATTGCACTTGTGCGAGTAGTCGATATAGTCCATCGTGCGAAGCAGGGTCTGTCCGTCGGCCGACTGCAGTCCCAGCTTGCCGTTCGCTTCGAGGTCGCGCATCATCGTTTCGGGAGCGCTTCCCAGCACTACCTTCGCGGCGGCGATACACTCGTCCCACTTCTGATAGAAGAGGTAGAAACGGGCTGCAAAGGCATAGGCGGCCTTCTGGTTGAAATGGTACTTCGGCACCGAGTAGAACTCGTCGGTGATCAGCGGCAGACCCTCGATCAGGTCGGCGTCGATCTTGGAATAGACATCGGCCAGCGTACCGCGGGTGTATTTGGGGTTGAGTATCGTTTCGGCCTTCTCCATGTAGGGGATGCCAAGGTCTTCCGACGCATACTGCGGATTGTAAGCCTGACAGAACATATTGGCCAGACAGAAATGAGCGTATGCACGGCAAATGAGCGCTTCGCCCTTGGCGGCCTTCAGCTGCGGGGTGTCGGCGCCGCCCAGCTCCTTGATGGCGTCGAGCGCTTGGTTGGCAGCGGCAATCGCCATGTAATACTGACTCCATACGGCCTGAGGCGCTTCGTTGGTAACGGCCGCCGTAACGTCCTGCCAGCGGTAGTACTCTTCCTGTTCGGGTTCGAAGTTCGGTGAAACCAATGCCGTTTCATCGACATTGTCCGATGCGTATTCGCAGGTTACGGGGTAGGTATGTTCGGAATATGCCGAAACCAGCAGACTGGTGATCTTGTCGCTCGAATCGAGTTCGGTTCGGTTGTCCGGCATCTCATCCAAAAAGTCGTTACAAGCGGGAAGCGCCACGAGGGCAGCCGCGAGTACGATTAGCGTGGTTATTTTTTTCGTATTCATATTTTTCAACTTTAGCGTCTGTTATAAACCGATTTTCAGCGTCAGCGTAAATTGCTTGGGCACCGGAACCGCAACACCGCCGGTATTGAAGAATTCGGGATCCTGACCGTTGAGCTTCTTGTCGGCATAGATCAGGAAGAGGTTCGTAGCCTGAAGTTTAAGCGACATGTTTGAGAAACGGAGTTTCTTGATCCAGCGCTTCGGGAAGTCGTAGGTCAGCGAAATCTCCTTCATGCGGATGAAGTCGCCCTTGGCGATACGTGCCGTCGAATAGTTGTAGGCATTGTAAGCGCGCGAAAGGTAGTTGTCCTTCTTGACCTGACGCTTGTTGGCGATAACCGGAATATCCGTATGGTTCTCATCGCCCGGACGCATCCAGCGGTTGCGGAACTCGCGCGGCATGGAGAGCAGGTCGCTGTAGGATTCGGAGAAGACCGGATCCAGACGGATCACATTGCCGAACGAGTAGGTGATGAAGACATTGAGCTTGAAGCCATAGAGACGGAACATGTTGCCGAAGCTACCGAAATCCGTCGGATCGGCCGTACCCGAATACTTCAGATGTCCGAGGTTGTTACGCTCTTGGAAGTTGATCGAGGTGGTCGTGAGCTGGCCTTTCTCGTTGATGAACTGCGGGATACCCTCGTCGTTCAGGCCTTGGAAGTCGAACGAGAAGATCGAACGCGAAGGATAGCCTTCCATACCGAAACCGGTGCCCGATACGAGGTCGATGGCACGCTTGTACGACATCAGGTCGGTCACCTCCTCTTTCAGGTGCGAATAGATGAAGTCCGTAGACCAGCTGAAATTCTTGGTTTCGATGTTGCGGGTCGAAAGAGTCAGCTCGACACCCGAAGATTTCAGACCGGCGACGTTACCGTATTTCATCACCTGACCGCCGATACCCTGCGTGTTGATCACACCGATCAGGTCGTGGTTGTCACGCTTGTACCAGTCGGCTGCGAGGCTGATGCGGTTGTTCAGGAAGCCCATGTCGATACCGACGTTCACCTCGTTCTTCTTCTCGTAAGTCAGCTCGCTGTTCTCCAAGTCGTAAATCGTCAGACCCGACTCGGTAACGCCGGCCGAGGGGCGCCACGGCGAATAGCTCTGGATGACGGCGAGCGCATTGGTCACCGAGGGGCGGTCGGCCGTCAGCGAATAGGAGGCCTTGAGCGACAGGTGCGAAACGGCCTTGCTGATCGAATTGAAGAAATTTTCCTCGTGGACGTTCCATGCGCCCGAAACGTTCCACGTAGGCAGCCAGCGCGAACGGGTCGTCAGGCCCAGCGCGTTGTTACCTTCGTAACGCAGCGTGCCGTTAAGCGTATAGCGGCCCTTGTAGGAGTAGGTTCCGTTGAAGAAGAAAGCGACGTTGCGGTAGTGGGTGTTGCCCATTTCGTAATAGGGCGAGTTATCCTCCTTGCCCTTCTTGAAGACGAGATAGTCGTAGAACGGAATTTCACCCGAATCGTACTGCAGGCCCCAGCCGCGGAACCACGTTTTCTGACGATCGCTCTGGTTGGTTTCCATACCGAGGTAAGCATTGATAATATGCGTATTGTTGATCGTCGTATTATAGGTCGCGGAGAAACGGAAGTCATAGGACAGCAGCCGGTTGTCCGTACGGGTGTAGATACCGCCGGCGGGCAGGATCGATACGGGAACGGCGTAAATATCATCCGGATCCTTGTACAGCAACGGGTTGTTGTCGCGAATCGTCGTCGTACCCATGGCCCGGTAGGCATTCGCCTGATTGGAAGCCTCGCGTACGTTATGCTCCTGCGAAGTTCCGGTATAGCGCACCGACGCCAGCGCCGAAGCCTCGAATCCCTTGAAAGCCTTCCACTTCAGTTCGCCTTGGAATTTCACATCGGCGACGTTCAGGTCGATATAGTTGTTCGCCAGTTCATGGAGAATATTGAAATCCGCATAGTTACGGACATAATACTCCTTCGGATCGAGCACGCGCGAAGTATTCAGGGCATACGAATAAGGGTTGATGTCGAAATCGCGCTTCACCTCGCCCGTTACATAGTCGGTCGTGGCGCCGAGCGTTCCGGGCGCTTTCTGCTTACGGTACGAACCGTTGGTAATCAGGTTGAGCGTAAGGGCGTCCGAGATATTATACGTCGCATTGAGATTGGCCGTATAACGGGAAATCTCGCTGGTCTTCGTCCATCCCGGATCGAAAAGGGCGCTGATCGACGCATAGTAGGCGGACTTCTCGGTACCCGAAGTGATACTTACCGAATGCGAGTGCATGACCGTATTCTGGAAAAGCTCCTTGAACCAGTCCGTGTTGCGGTACTCGGCCTTGCGCAGGTAGCGGTTGCGCGTCTCCACGGTGTTTTCCAGCAGTCCGGCATTGATCAGCGAATACATCTTGCCGTAAACACCGCTCGCCGACGCGTTGGTGACACGCGAATTGCCCAGCCAGCCCTTGTTGTACAGCTCCTGATAGACGGACATCTGGTCCTGAGAGTTCATGATGTTGAAATCGGCATAGCGCGGCGTCATGCGGAACGTATAGTCGCCGGTATAGCTGATGCGGCTTTCGCCTGCACGGCCTTTCTTGGTCGTAACGACGATCACGCCGGCCATAGCGCGCGCACCGTAGATCGAGGTGGCCGAACCGTCCTTCAGGATATTGAAACTCTCGATATCCTCGGCGTTCAGACCCGCGATGGCGGAACCGATCAGCGTCGTGGCGTCACCCGAAGAGAGTGCGTCGGCGTCGATGTCGATCACATCCTCCATAATGACGCCGTCCACAACCCAGAGGGGCTTCGAGCTGCCGAAGATCGACGTCGCACCGCGGACGCGGATCTTGGGAGCGGTACCGAAAGTACCCGATACGTTCTGCACCGAGACACCGGCCGAACGGCCTTCCAGACCGCGGCTGATATCGGCCATACCCGAAAGTTTCACATCGTCGGCAGAAAGGCGGTCCGCCGCACCCGTAAAGAGTCGTTTGTCGGTCTTGGTCATACCCGTAACCACGACGGACTCGATAGTCTGCTCGTCAGGAACAAGGGTAATCTGCATGTTCGGACGGATCTTCACATCCTGCGTAACATACCCCAAATAGGAGATTTGCAGTTCCTCGGATTTCGCCGGAACATTGTTCATAACGAAAAATCCCTGCTGATCGGTGGATACACCGATGGTCGTACCTTTGACGATAACCGAAGCGCCGATCACGGCCGCTCCGTTTTCATCAACGACACTACCGCGCACTTGTTTGGCTTGGGCGAATGCCCCCGCTGCAAACACAAGTACTCCAATTAACGATAGTAGGATTTTTTTTACCATAAGCGTTAATTTTAATTAATTTTAAAATAAAAAGTTCACAAGCAAAGATAAACGTTTGGCGATTCATATACAAATAAATTTTTAAAATAATTTACTACTATTACACATATTCTGCGGATTAACGTCCGCCACTTACAGTTTTCCCGGCAAAGTGTCGGGCTGGTTACAGATTGTAACCGCCGGTTTTCGGTCTTTTCGGTGATTTCCGGTGATTTTCCCTCCGGGAAGGGGCGCAAGGGGCGGATGACGGCGCTTAGATGAGCTTTGTGCCGGCTTCGGGTGCATCCGGAGGAAGCAAATTGCGGTAAAGGGAGTTGATTCGCTTCGACAGACGTTCCATTTCGCCGTCGAGCTGCGAGTGCGTAATGGTGGCATAAATCTGCGTAGTTCGTATGTTTCTATGTCCCAGCAGCTTGCTGATCGTCTCGATAGCTACGCCCTGCGACAGGGTGATCGTCGTGGCGAAGGTATGGCGGGCCGAATGGAATGTAATCTGTTTCATAATGCCTATTTCGGACATGATTTTGTCGAGACAGGCATTGCACCAGCCGTTGCTCGGAAGGTCGAAGATTCGCTTGGTCCGGGTCATCGGCCTGTGCTTGAGCAGAATGTTGTAAGGCACTTCGAACAGCCGGACGTTTACTTCGGAACCCGTTTTGCGGCGCGTCGTACTGATCCACAACTGTTTATTCACCTGCTGGATATTTTCCAGCGTAAGGTCCTTCATGTCGATATAAGACAAGCCGGTGAAACAGCTGAACAGAAAGGCATCCCGGATAAGTTGTAAGGTGGGAGTGTCGCCCTCGTACTGCATCAGTTTGTTGATCTCGCTCATGGAGAGGTAATTGCGCGTTACGAATTCGCTTTGTAATTTGTAATTTGCAAACAGATCCTTGTTCATATAGCCTTTGCTGCGGGCCAGCATCAGGATGTGTTTGAGGGCGATCATGTAGATCCACGTGGTATTTTTCTTATGGGCGCACTCCTGCGCTATGTAGGAATGAAAGCCCGTAAGGAATTCGCGGTTGAGTTCCTTGAACATTAAATCCTTCCGGTTGTACTTGTCCCAGACGAAATCCGCCAGATGCCGGCATACACACCTATATTTATAATATGTGGTCATGCTGCGGCTGACGCCGACCATGCGTTTGAATTCGTCGTTGTGCTGCTTGAAGAAGGCGACCACGGTCTCCTGCTTGTGATTGCCGCCGAAATACATCTCTTTGACCATCACCGGAGTAACGAAGGCCTGCTCGTAAAAGAGCTTGTTGTAGCATCTCTCGATGTGAAATCGGATATTGGCCAGCTTTTCGTTGATTTGGACGGCCATGTTGCTCCGTCCGCAGACCCGCCCCTGTGCGGTGTCCCAACTGGCGGGAGTGACCGAGAGCCGTGTGGAAAATTGCGTCCGCTGTCCGTTGATCGTGATACGTCCCATGATCGGGGCCCAACCGTTCCGCAGAGGCGCATTCTTCTTGATGTAGAATAGAACCTTAAACGTGTTTCTCATTGTTTTTAACAACCTTTTTTCATTAACCTATACAATACACAAACCGCTTTAAAGGTAATGATTAAGTAACAACCATATGACGCAGGATTGCGCCTAAACAGCTTATTTTCCCCGTGTTGCCATATTCCGACCGGTTACGGCGTAGTAACGTAACTTGGGGTGCAAAAATATTTCTTTCTGCGGTAGTTTGTTGATTTACAGCTGGTTATGTTAATTTTTGCTGGATTGGGCTGATTTTGGTCTGATTTGCTGATTATCAAGTGTTTATGGTGTTAGGACTGTGTCTGTTGACTTTTTATTTTAAAATCAATTAAAATTAACGCTTATGGTAAGAAAAATTGTACTATCGTTAATTGCCGTATTCGTGTTCTTGGCATATGCCACGGCCCAGAATAGGCAGATCTCCGGTACAGTTTCCGATGCAAACGGACATCCGGTTGCAGGCGCGACCGTCATTGTAGATGGGACCTCTCTGGGGACCACGACCAACACGGCCGGCGAGTATACGCTTTCGGCTCCGGTGAACGGCACGCTCGTGGTGACGTTTGTCGGTTTTGAGCCGCAGCAGCTGCCTATCGCCGGAAAAACCCGGATCAACGTCACGATGAAGGAGGATGCGCAAGCGATCGACGATGTGATCGTCGTGGCCTTCGGTACGGCAAAGAAAGAGGCTTTCACCGGTTCGGCTGCCGTCATAAAATCGGATGAGATTGCCAAGGTGCAGACCTCCAACGTGGCGACGGCTCTGGTCGGCCGCGTGGCCGGTGTGCAGACCTCCAGCACGTCGGGAGATCTCGGCAAGACCCCCTCGATCCGCGTCCGCGGTTTCGGTTCGATCAACGCCGGCAAGGAGCCGCTCTGGATTGTGGATGGCATGCCCTATGAAGGCGACCTGAACAACCTGAACACGAACGACATCGAGTCGATGACCGTCCTCAAGGACGCCGCTTCGAACGCTCTGTACGGCGCCCGCGGCGCCAACGGCGTGATTATGGTCACCACCAAAAAGGCGAAGTCGGGCGACGCCGTCGTGACGATCGACGCCAAGTGGGGCGTCAACTCGAAAGCGCTGGAGGAGTACGACGTGATCACCTCGCCCGCGCAGTATTACGAGACGCATTTCAAGGCGCTCTACGGCTATTATGCGCAGACCAATCCGGCGGCGAAGGCCTATGCGCTGGCCAGCAGCGGCCTGACTTCCAACGGCACGGGCGGTCTGGGATACAACGTCTATACGGTTCCCGAAGGGCAGGCGCTGATCGGCACCAACGGCAAGCTGAATCCGAACGCGACGCTGGGCCGCAAGATCATCTACAACGGACAGGAGTATTGGCTGACGCCCGACGACTGGATCGACGAGGCTTACCAGTCGGCGTTCCGTCAGGAATACAACGTGAACATCTCCGGTGCGACGGAGCGCAGCTCGTTCTACGCTTCGCTCGGTTATCTGGACAATACGGGTATTATCAAAAGTTCGGCGCTGGAGCGCTATACCGCGCGTCTGAAGGCCGATTATCAGGCCAAGAAGTGGCTGAAGGTGGGCGGCAACATGTCGTATGCGCACTTCAGCAACAGCAACGGCAACTCGAACGAAGGATCGGCTTCCTCGACGGCCAACATCTTCGCGTTCTCTGCACAGATGCCCCCGATCTACCCGGTATACATCCGCGACGGTTCGGGCCGCATCATGGTGGACGACAACGGCTATCAGATGTACGACTACGGCGACAAGGGCAATGCGGGTCTGACCCGTCCGCTGCTGCCCGGCGCCAACGGACTGCAGACCAGCTGGCTCAACAAGAAGAAAGCCGAGGGCAACGCCTTTTCGGGCAGCGGCTTCGTGGACATCTCGCTTTACAAGGGGCTGAAGCTGACGGTAAACGGCAGCACCAACATCGACGAAACCCGCACGACTTATCTCAACAACCAGTATTACGGTCAGTTCGCCGAGGCGGGCGGTACTATTTCGAAGTACCACACCCGCGACATCGCCTACAACCTTCAGCAGATTCTGAACTACAACGAGACCTTCGGCAAGCACAACGTGGGGCTGATGGTCGGTCACGAGTACTATCAGAAAAAATATTACTACCTGAGCGGCACCAAGTCGAAACTCTTCTCCTATGACAACGAGGAGCTCGGCGGAGCCGTCGTTGACGGCGCGGGCGCCCACTCCTACATCGACGACTACAACTCGGAGGGTTACTTCATGCGCGCCCAGTACGACTATGCGGGCCGCTACTTCGTGAGCGGTTCGTACCGCCGCGACGCATCGTCGCGTTTCCACCCCGACCACCGCTGGGGTAATTTCTGGTCGGCGAGCGCCGCGTGGCTGATCAACCGCGAATCGTGGTTCAGAGCCGATTGGGTGGATATGCTCAAACTCAAGGCTTCGGTCGGTTCGCAGGGTAACGACAACCTCGGATCGAAAGCGGAATCCTACTACCGCTATACCGACTACCGCGAGATCCTGAGCAGCGGCGACGGCGTTACGAGCGTACTCTACCAGAAAGGCAACCCCGACATCACCTGGGAGACCAACGCCAACCTCAATGTCGGCGTAGAGTTCGGCCTCTGGGACAACCGTCTGTCGGGTAGCATCGATGTCTTCAACCGCAAGACCACCGACATGCTGTTCGAGCTGGCCACTCCGATCGAGTCGGGTTACACGACCATTTTCACCAACATCGGCGACATGGTCAACCGCGGTCTCGAAATCGAACTGAACGCAGACCTGATCCGGACCAAAAACCTCGTGTGGGACTTCTCGCTCAACATGACCCACTACAAGAACAAGGTGACCCACCTGCCGGAGCAGTTCAAAAACAACACGACGGCCGACGGCAAACACGTGGGCCGCTGGCAGGACACCAAATTCCTCACCGAAGGGGAATCCGTCTTCTCGTTCTACGTTCCGACCTACGCGGGAGTAGACCCCGAGACCGGAAAATCGCTGTGGTACACCTACAAGACCGATGATGCCGGCAACAAGGAGCGCATCAAGACCTCCGATTACTCGGTGGCCTCGCAGGAGGGCCGCGAAATGCACGGAGACGCCCTGTCGGACGTTTACG
>OIEL01001339.1_pt1 | contig 12171 bp, 8 predicted proteins | sample 1581731 | NCBI WGS metagenome assembly OIEL01 (sample SAMN01760977, study PRJEB22395) | human gut metagenome | reverse complement strand
GAGGCATTTACGAGTCTGTACGGACAGATCACCATGAACCGCTGGGACAGGGAGGGACTGGTACACAGTCTCGACCTTCTCGAACAGCTTGCTGGAAAAGTTCCGGTGTATCATCTGACGTGCGACATTTCAGAAGATGCGGTGAAAACGCTGGAGCAGGAGATCGGGACCGGTTCGTTCGAAAGTGAAACATATGCAACTGCACTGCACAAAAACATGATTCAGAAAAGGGAGAAACATGCATGAAAATGATGGATACACGTGCCTATGTCGGAATGCTGAAAGAACTTGTAGAGCAGGGCAGAGAAGTGCGTATGGTGATTTCCGGGAGCAGCATGGCGCCGTTTCTGATTCATGGACGCGACAGTATTTTCTTCCGAGCGCCGGAGCGGGAACTTCGCAAAGGTGATATCGTATTTTACGAGCGGCCGGGCGGACAGTTTGTCGTGCATCGGATCTGCCGCGTTCATGCAGAGGGTTATGACATAATCGGGGATGCACAGACGGAAATCGAGCATCATGTGCAACGGAAGCAGATCTTTGCACGGGTGACAAAAGTGGAACGAAAAGGAAAAATACTTGTACCGGGAACGTTCTGGTGGGAGTTTTTTGCACAGGTCTGGATGCGCATCATCCCGCTTCGCCCGATTCTGATGCATGGACATGCCCGGTTATTCGGTGTGGATAAAAAGAAAAATGATGCGTGCAGAGAAAATGAAAGGAAAAGAAGATGATTACAGAAACAGAAACCGCATTCCTTGCGGTGATTCGTGCGTTTTTGACAGAAGAAAAAGCATCGCCGGCAGAAATTCAGGGGCTGACAGAAAAACAATGGAATCATCTGTTTGTCCTCGCGGCACAGCATTCGCTGCTGTCAGCGGTCTACGATGTTGTGGGAAAAACACCGGAATTTGCAGAGCTTCCGGACGAGCTTCGCAGACAGGTAAAAACGCAGGCAATGCAGAGTGTTTTGCAGCAGGTTTCGCGTACAGCGCTGTTTCTTTCCGATGAAAAGGAGCTGGAGCATCTGGGCGTGCAGCCGCTGGTGATGAAAGGAATTGTGTGCAGAAGTCTCTACCCGAAACCAGATCTGCGCCCGTCCGGGGATGAGGATCTTCTGATTCCGGAAAAGGATTTTGCAACAGTAGATACCTGTTTTATGAGGAAGGGCTTTGTGCGGGACAAAGAAACCGCAATGCCAAATGGTGCCAAAGACGGTGATGCCCCGGAAGAGATGGGCTACATTCATCCGAAAACAGGGGTCTTCTATGAAATACATACCAGGCTGTTCAGCACAGAATCCTCTGCCTATGGTTATCTGAATCGTGCATTTTTCGATGTTTTTGCGCATCCATCCAAAGTGGAAGTGCAGGGGCAGAGCATCTTTACCTTAGAAGAAACGCATCATCTTTTCTATCTTCTCTGTCACAGCTTCAAGCACTTTCTTCACGGCGGTGTCGGGATCCGTCAGATCTGTGACATGGTACAGATGATTCGTGTATATGGAAGAAAAATAGACTGGGAAATGTTCTGGCAGCTGTGCGAAGAGTATCACATGACGTGTTTCTGTATCAATCTGCTGGATATCGGCGAGCGGTATCTGGGCTTTTCTTATGAGGCAAGTGGGGCAGTCCGTGCCACAAAGAAGCTTCGCCCGGATTCCGAAGCGCTTCTGATCGATATTCTCGATGCCGGTTCGTTCGGAAAATCGAGCGCGGGACGGATCCACAGTGCGAACATTACCCTGTATGCGGCAGAGACCGGGGCGGAAAAGCACACAGCAGGGGGAATCTGGAAATCGCTGGTTCCGGAAGCTTCCTATATGAAAAACAAGTATCCCTATGCGGCGAGGTATCCGTTTCTGCTCCCGGCTGCATACGTGCAGCGAATCCTGAAATGGCTGGGGCAGGGAGAAAAAGAACAGAAATCGAGCATTGAAGTGGGTGCGGGACGTGTCGAGCTGCTGAAAAAATACGATATGATCCGTACCGCAGACGGGAAAAAGAGAGGAGACGCGCATGCAGGAAGAATTCAAAGAGAAAAGTAAAGACGCTCCCTTCGAGTCTCTCCGCATCCTGTCGGAGCGATGGAAAAACGGAACGTTCTCGGAAATCATCGATGACTGGAAATGGATTTTTGGCTACAGCGCGCGCTATAAGGGTGCGATTGTTTTTTATACGATTCTCGGTATCTTAAGCACTTCGCTTGGGCTTGTCGGCAGCGTGGCAGGAAAATACCTGATCGATATCATCACCGGATACCAGATACAGAAGCTCCCGCTGCTGCTTTGCATCATGATCGGAAGCACCGTGTTCAGCCTTGGGTTTGAGAGCGTCATCAACCGCATTTCAACGAAGCTTGGTATCGCCATCAACAACGACATCCAGGCGGATATTTTTGACAAAATCGTCGATGCGGACTGGCTGGAAATCAGCAAATATGCAAACGGTGACGTACTCAACCGTTTCAACGGCGACATTGGAACGGTCAGCGGCAACGCAATCAGCTGGCTCCCGACGATTATCATTGCCGTGTATCGGTTTATTGCCACCTTTTTCGTAATCCTGCATTATGACTGGGTCATGGCACTGATTGCTTTTTTAAGCGCACCGTTCCTGCTTCTGATGTCGCGGTTTATGATCCGCCGTCAGCGGGAATACAGCAAAGAAGTACGCGAGATGAGCAGTAATCTGATGAGCTTTGAGGTAGAAGCGTTCTACAATTTTGATACGATCAAGTCGTTTGGCATAGCACCGTATTACAGTAAAAAGATGCGTTGGTGGCAGGGACTTTTCAAGGATATCAGCCTGAAATATAATCTGTTTACGATTAAAACCAATATCGTAATGTCTATTCTCGGGAGTGCGGTGGAGTTTACGGCGTTCGGATACTGCCTGTTCCGTCTGTGGACGCACGACATTACCTATGGAACCATGACGCTGTTCCTGCAGCAGCGGAGTAACCTTTCCGGCGCGTTTGGAAACGTGATTTCGATTATTCCGTCCTTCCTCAACAGCTCCGTCTCGGCGCACCGGATCCGTGAGCTCGTAGAGCTGCCAAAAGAGGTCCATATCCCGGATAGCGCCAAGCTCGATCCACTGGCCAAGGATGGCTTCCGGGTACAGATGCATGGGGTAGAATTTTCCTATATAGAAGGAAACAAAGTAATCACCAAATCGGAGTTTCAGGCCGCCCCCGGCGAGATTGTAGCGTTGGTTGGCCCGTCCGGCGAGGGAAAAACAACGATGATCCGCCTGATTCTCGGCCTTATCCGCCCGCAGGAGGGGGAAACCGTGATCATTGCCTCAAACGGAAAAACGGTTCCCATGAACGCCGAAACGCGTCATCTCTTCGCCTATGTTCCGCAGGGAAATACGATCCTTTCCGGCACAATCGCCGAAAATATGCGCATGGTAAAAGAGGATGCGACCGACGAGGAGATCATCGAAGCGCTCAAAATCTCCTGCGCCTGGGATTTTGTTCAGCATCTGCCGGATACCATCAACAGCCGCGTCGGGGAACGTGGCCGCGGTTTCTCCGAAGGCCAGTCCCAGCGGCTTGCCATCGCCCGTGCCGTCCTCCGCGATGCCCCGGTGCTGCTTCTCGATGAAGCTACCTCGGCACTGGACGTTACGACGGAACGAAACGTCCTCCGAAACATCATCCGTCAGCGTCCCAACAAAACCTGTATCGTTACGACGCACCGTCCGAGTGTCCTCGGCCTCTGCCAGAGAGTCTACCGTGTCATGAATGGAACCGTGACCGAACTCGATGGGGCAGAAGGGGCAAAGATGGTGGAAGATTTTTGACAGAAAAAAGACACAAAAAAGACACAAAGGTCGGAAGAGTGATACTTCAAAGTCAAATCAGTTATAGAGTTGTAAGCCAAAATCCTGCTATAATACAACCATCAAAGGTCACACAACACGCTACGTGAAAAGGAGAAAAAGTATGAAGAAAAAAGTGTTAGCAGGCATTCTTGCAGCAACTATGGCATTTTCCATGGCAGCATGCGGAAGCACAGGATCCAGTTCTGATTCCGGTTCCTCCGCAGCTTCCGGAAGCACAGCAAAGACAGAGGAAAAAGGCGAGCCGTACACTGTAACTATGGTACTGCAGGGCAGCCAGCAGCAGGATGAAGAGAGAATCGAAGAAAAAATCAACGAGATTCTGGAGCCGGAGCTGAATGCAAAGCTCGATATCGTTGTTCTTCCGTGGGCAAGCGCATCTCAGCAGTTACAGCTGATGCTTTCCGGCGATGAGAAAATCGATCTTCTGTACACAAATGCAACAACAGCTGTACAGTATATGCATTCCGGCCAGATCATGGATATGTCTGAACTGATTGACAAATACGGCACAAACCTGAAAGATATCTATGGCGAGGATATTGCAAAAACAAATCAGATTGATGGGTTTGTCTATGGCGTTCCGAACCAGATCGAACGAGGCAGCATTCCAGCCGTCTTCATGAGAAAAGACCTGGTAGAAAAGTATAATATCAATACCGATGAAATCAAAGAGCCGAAGGATATGGAGAAAGTATTTGAGACCGTACAGGCAGGCGAGCCTGACATGACAATGCTGTATTCCATCAACGAAGGTGATACCCCACTGACCCGTCTGTTCCGTGGTGATGGACTTGGCGATGCCAACACGGGCGTTCTGATGGATCAGGCCAACAGCACAACCGTAGAGAACTTCTTTGCGACCGACTGGTTCAAAGATACCGCAACGATGCTGTATGACTGGTATCAGAAAGGCTATATCAGCAAGGATGCCGGAACAAACACAGAAAACTGGAGAACCGTATGCAAAGCAGGAAACCTGTTCTCCCTGTTCTTCGCCTATCATCCAGGTACTCCGGTTGAGTTCCAGAGTTCTACCGGATATGATTTTGACATCGTACCGTTCTATGATGCACCGATGATCAACTCTTCCTCCTACAGCGGAGTTATCTTCTCTGTAGCACAGAACTCCGAAAATCCGGAAAAAGCAATGCAGGTTCTCGATTACATCTATGGCAGCCCGGAGGTCATGAACCTTCTGAACTGGGGCGAAGAGGGAACCGACTACGTAGTAGAAGATGAAGAAAACGGAATCATCAACTACCCGGACGGTGTAACAGCAGACAATGCAGGCTACAGCTTTAACTGTGGATGGGAGCTTCCGAACCAGTTCATCGCATACAAATGGGATGGATCTGACCCGCAGCTCTGGGACAAAATGCAGAAGTTCAACGCTTCCGGTATCGAGTCGAAAGCACTGGGATTTGTCTTTGATAACAGCGAATATACCAATCAGGTATCGGCTCTGTCCAACGTTGTAAAACAGTACAGCGGAGCACTTTACAGCGGTTCTGGAGATCCGGAAGAACTGCTTCCACAGTTCCTGGAGGCACTGGATGATGCGGGAATCAATGATGTCATTGCTGCAAAGCAGGAGCAGCTGGATGCATTTCTTGCAGCGAAATAAGCACCATAATTTGTAAAAAGAACACGACCGGGGCAAAAGAAAATCCGGTGTGATACAGTAACCGAAGGCTCCACTCTTACCCGAAAAGATGTGGAGCTTTCTCTGTGAAAGAACCTGAAAAAACAGCCCTCATAAAAGGAGACACGCTTTATGAAAAAAGCAGAGGTTAAAAAAGAGAAAAAGAAAAACGTGCTGAAGGAATATTGGCCGCTTTATCTGATGATGCTTCCGGCACTTCTGTATCTGCTGATCAATAACTATATCCCGATGGCAGGTATGGTGATTGCGTTTAAAAAACTGAACTTTGCAAAAGGTATCTGGGCAAGCCCATGGGCAGGACTCGACAACTTTAAGTTCCTGTTTTCCTCGAAGGATGCATGGATCATTACAAGAAACACGCTGCTGTATAACGTTGCATTTATTCTTATAAACATGGTAGTCGGAATTGCCATTGCGATTCTGATTACGGAGGTAAGAAACACAAAGCTCAAAAAAGTGTACCAGAGTGCAATTCTTCTTCCGTTCCTGATGTCCATGGTTATCTTAAGCTACATCGTATATGCGCTTCTGAGTGCGGAAAATGGTCTTGTCAACAATTCGATCCTTCCGTTCTTCCATATTGACCCGATCCAGTGGTACCAGAAACCGAAATACTGGCCGGCGATCCTGATTATCGCGAACTGCTGGAAGGGCGTAGGATACGGATGCCTGATCTACATCGCATCGCTGATCGGTATCGATCCTTCCTTCTATGAGGCTGCCAGACTGGACGGCGCAAGCAAATGGCAGGAGATCACAAAAATCACACTGCCGAGCCTCGTTCCGACCATCATTACCCTGCTGCTTCTCAGCATCGGAAGAATTTTCTATTCCGATTTCGGTCTGTTCTATCAGGTACCAATGAACTCCGGTGTTCTGTTCCCGACCACAAACGTTATCGATACCTATGTATACCGTGCCCTGATTGAGCAGGGAAATATCAGTATGTCATCTGCAGCCGGTGTATACCAGTCTCTGGTAGGCTTCTGTGTCGTAATGTTGAGTAACTGGATTGTCCGCAAAGTAGACAAAGACCAGGCATTATTCTAGGAGGATGGAAGTATGACAAATTCAAAAAAAGCAAAACGTTTCCAGTTCTGGATTAATGTAGTACTCATTCTGATTACGTTATCCATTGTACTGCCGTTTGTACTCGTATTTATTTCCTCGCTGACCGATGAAAACACACTGATCCGCAACGGATATTCGTTCTTCCCGGAGAAATTCAGCTTCTATGCTTACTCCTATATCATCCGCCAGGGCGAGAAAATCCTGAGAGCATACGGAATTACCATTTTTGTAACCATCGTCGGTACAGCTGCAAACCTTGCGATGTCCGCTCTGTTGGCATATCCGCTTTCGATTAAAAAGCTGCCGTACCGCAGAGCAATTACCTTTTTCGTATTCTTCACGATGCTGTTCAACGGCGGACTGGTGCCGACCTACTTGATGTATGTAAATTATCTTCACATCAAAAACACGATCTGGGCGTTGATTGTTCCGGGCTTCCTGTTAAGTGCAAACAACGTGCTGATGATCCGAAGCTACTTTAACACCAGTATCCCGGACGCGCTGTTCGAGGCGGCCAAAATCGATGGCGCAGGACACATGAAGATTTTCACCAGCATCACACTGCCGCTTGGAAAACCGATTCTGGTAACCATGGGACTGTTTTCCGCACTTGGCTATTGGAATGACTGGACAAATGGTTTATACTATTTATCAGGAAATGAAGGCCAGAAGCTTTACAGTATCCAGAACCTGCTGAACCAGATGATCACCGATATTCAGTACCTGGCAAGTGGAAAAGTAACCGGAAATATCGGTGCCGAGGTGGCAAAGCTGCCGACAACCTCGATCCGTATGGCAATCGCATTTATCGCCATGCTGCCGCTGTTTATCATCTATCCGTTCCTTCAGAAATACTTCGCAGAAGGTATCACACTTGGTGCGGTAAAGGGATGATTTTCCATGCAGGAATAAAAAAGAGAAACATTTCGGTGTTTCCGACATAAATCAGAAAAACAGTACAGACTCATGGAAACATGAGGTGTACTGTTTTTCTGCTGTATTATATTCAGAAAAAAAGATCAGTTCGTAAAATCAAACACGGAAAAATTTCGAGTGTACCGGAACAGAAAAAGGAGGAAACTTCATGCGTATTTCAAAACAGACGAAAAAAACAACACTGGCGCAGCAGGGGCGTTATCTTTTGATCTGCCTGCTGAGTATGCTGCTGCTTTTTCTGGCTGGGAGCGTGCTTATTCTGAACCGGACGCAGCGGCAGGTATATGAGCAGCTGGAAGAGATTTCAAAGCTGTATACGGATGAGCTGGATAACCGTTTTTTTCGAATCAGCCGAAACCTGTTCTCGACCGTAATGGACAGCTCCAACCCGGATTCTGCTTTCTGGAAATATATGGATCTGATGGAGAAGGATCAGTATGAGGAATATGTCATTACGCAGCTGCGAAGGAATTATGCATCTACAGCGTGGGATTTTGGAACGGATTACAATGTTTTTCTCTATACGCAGAAGGATGACAGCTTATATCAGCTGAGCATTTCCTCCGACGGGCTTTACGCCGTTGATCCCTATTTGCAGGAAGCGCTGAAGCGCAGGATCAAAAGCCTGTCGCAGCAGACGTATGCAGTCAAGAAAAAATGGACCGTGATGTGCCAGGGAGACGATGTTTATATGCTCAAGGTAGCGCAGAGTCAGGGCGTTGGACTCGGCTGCTACGTCAATCTGAAAACGATTCTGGAACCGTTCTCTGAGCTGTCTCTTGGGAAGAGCGGCTATGTCAGCCTCGTTGACCAGAACGGAAAAAGCATCGGAACACTGACGGAAAAAGGAATTGTAACGGACAGTTCGAAGTTTGATACCGGCAATTATACCTTCCGGCAGGAGCTTTCGCAGGCACCGTTTGAAATCCGGATTAAAATCTCCTGGACGGGAGTCTTAAATCTGATGACGGGAAGTGTGTTTGCCCTTCTTGGCGTTGCTTTTCTGATGGTGATTGCCGGTTCCGTGCTGCTGTTCCACCTGGAAACAAAAATCCTGAAGCCGGTCGGTATGTTTACGGAAAATCTTCAGAAATATGACAATGGGGACCTCACCTATCAGATGTCGGAAGGAAACCTGGTAGAGCTGGAGCAGATTGACGATAAATTCCGAAACATGATTCACCAGATCCGCCGGTTGAAGATCACGCTGTATGAGCAGGAGCTGCAAAAACAGAAAATCGAGATGGACTACCTGAAAATCCAGATCCGCCCGCATTTTTATATGAACTGTCTGAACTTTATCTACAGCATGATCGACTTCGGTCAGTACGACCATGCAAAGTCGATGAGCCGTATTACGTCCGATTATCTTGCGTATATTTTCCGGAATACAAGCGAGATGGTGCCGGTAACGGCGGAGACGAACCACTGTGAAAATTACCTCAAAATTCTGCTGCTGCGCTATCCGGAAAAATTCACCTATTATTTTGAGGTTCATGAAGAGGTGGAAAACGCAGTAATCTTCCCGTTCCTGATTCAGGTGTTTGTAGAGAATGCGGCAAAACATGCCCTGACGCTGGAGAAGGTTCCGCTGATTTCCGTGACGGTTTACCCGGAGGACCGCGGAGACGAAAAGTATGTCAACATTTATATTTCGGACACCGGAAACGGCTTTCCGGAGGAGACGCTGCAAAGGCTGAAAGCAGGGGAAGATATTTCCGAGCATGGAAAGCATATCGGAATCGAAAACTGTCTGAAACGATTCCACTATTATTATGGCGATTCCGGCGAGATTCATTTCGATAACAGTCCGCTCGGCGGAGCGATTGTAGATATCCATATTCCATACAGGACAGGGGGAGAAGAACATGAAACTATTGCTCGTGGATGATGAAGAGTACGTGATTGAAAGTATCAAAAGAAACCTCGATCTTACAGAGACCGGGGTGAGCGAGGTGTACACTGCGTTTTCCGTACAGCAGGCGAAAAACATCATGGGAATGGTGGACATTGATATCGTGATCAGCGATATCGTGATGCCGGGCGGAACGGGATTCGACTTTGTGGAGTGGGTCAGAAAAGAGGAGCTGAAGGTCCAGGTCATATTCCTGACAAGCTATGCGGAGTTTGACTATGCCAGAAGAGCGATTCAGCTGAACAGTGTCGATTATCTGCTAAAGCCCATCGATTTTGACAAGCTGAAGGAGGCCGTACAGCGTGCGGCGGAATCCGTTGCGAAAGAAAAGAAAATACAGGATCTCAGGCAGGAAAGCATCAAGTGGAACCAGAACAGAAAAATTCTGCAGCAGGATATCTGGAAAAATGTGCTGAAAGACGGCTTCTCCGAGGAAAAATTCTGCGAAACGGCAGCACAGCGTCAGCTGCCATACGGACCGGGACACTATTTCCGGCTGATTTGTCTGATGCCGGAAATAAAGAGCAATAAGCGGGAGATGTGGGATACCGCGACCATGGAGTTTGTGATCGAAAATGTGCTGTCGGAACTGTATGAGGAAACGGATATTGCGGTAGATACTGTTTTTTACCAGGAACCGGGCAGCTACTGGATTGTTACACAGTCAAAGGAAAAAGCATTCCCGCAGGACAGTGAGCGGGACTGTGAAATTCTGCGGCAGTTTGTTGCGTGGATGAATGAAAAAATCTATTTGGAGCTGTGGTGCGGTGCCGGACAGTGGGAATCTGTACTGGGGATGCAAAAGCAGAGCCGGAATCTTCAGAAAATGCGGGAGGGAAGCCTTTCCGTGCGGAACGAGGTGCTGTTTCTGAACGAATTTCAGGCTCCGCAGACCAGCTACGAAAATAAGGAGCTGGATGTGTGGAAAGCTCTGCTTTCGGAGGAAAAACCGGAGGAGCTGCTGGAGCGGCTGCAGAAATACCTTGACCGGACGGAGCGGGAAGGAATGATTACCAGGGAGCTTCTGGTAGCACTCCGTACCGATCTGACGCAGGTGGTGTATGCATGGCTTTCGGAACGGGAGATCAAGGCGTATGCACTGTTTGCAGATGCGGATATGGAAAACCTGCATCGGAATTCCCTTTATGGCAGAGAAGAGATGATGGAGTATGCCGGGGTACTGGTTCGGAAAGCAGTTCAGTACAGACAGTACATCAACAAATCAGATTCGGTTACGAGTCAGGTATGCGCTTATATCGATGCACATTACCGGGAGGAGATTCACCGGGAGGAGCTTGGGGAGCTTGTCTTTTTGAATACGGATTATCTGTCCCGGATTTTTAAAAAAGAAAAGGGTATTTCGATCAGTAATTATATCATCCAAAAGCGGGTGGAGGAGGCAAAAAAGCTTCTGACACAGAGCACGCTGCCGATCAATACAGTGTCACTGTATGTGGGGTACAGCAATTTCTCGTACTTTACGAAGATGTTTAAGGACAATACGGGATACGCACCGCTGGAATACCGAAGAAGCTTTAGTGAAAAATAGCGGAAAGCCCCCTTCACATGTCCGGGAAATAACAGAGGATTTTATCACTTTCTTACGCACCGGAATAGCAGCAAACAGGTCGGAATAGTGAAAGAAAAAGGTCGGATCAGGGGATATTTTTTTCAGGTCAGATGTGGTAAAATTTCAGTATAAGATTCAGAAAAAACGGAAAAACGATATTTTTCTGACATTTTAGGGGTTTCTGAAGAAGCAGATACAGCAAAAACGAGGTATGGAGGAGAAAAAATGACCGAGCAGAAATTAAAAGAGCTTCTGGCTGACATGACGCTGGAAGAAAAAGTAAACCAGATGAGCCAGGTGGTGGGTGCCTTCTTCAATAAAGATATGGACATCACGGCGATGGGACCGATGGCGGATAAAGGATTTACGCCGGAAAATGTAGCACTTTCCGGTTCCATCCTGGGCAGCATGGGTGCAGAAACGTTAAAGAAAATCCAGAAGGATTTTGTGGAGCAGCACCCGCATCACATCCCGATGTTGTTCATGCTGGATATCATCAACGGCTTCAAGACCATTTTCCCGATTCCGCTGGGACAGGGCGCAACGTTTGAACCTGGGCAGTCAACGTGTGCATAGTGTCTTTTCTCTGTCTGATACTCAACGTGTGCAGTAGAGATTGTGATACCACGCTCTCTCTCTTCCGGAGCTTTATCGATATCTTCGAAGTTCTCAGCAGTGTTTCCTTCTACTCTGGTAGAAAGTACTTTTGTGATAGCTGCGGTCAGAGTTGTTTTACCATGGTCAACGTGGCCGATGGTACCAATGTTACAATGCGGTTTTGTTCTTTCAAATTTAGCTTTAGCCATTTTAAAATGTCCTCCTTAAAATTGCGCCCAGTGGGCTTTTTTGAGACTAAATTGGTGGCAGGAACCCACCTGAATCGTAAACCTGCTAAGTCTGATTATATTGCATTTCCGTCTTATTTGCAAGGGAAATCTCAGAAAAATAATACTTTTAGGCTGTGCAGCCTTTGACAGCTGCACACCCGATTATTTTTCTTACATTATTTTGCTTTTGCAGACAGAACTTTTTCCTGTACGTTTTTCGGAACCTGCTCGTATTTATCAAAGAACATGGAGTAGTTACCACGTCCCTGAGTTTTAGAACGAAGGTCTGTTGCGTAACCGAACATTTCAGCCAGCGGTACGAATCCACGGATCATCTT
>OIEL01001334.1_pt1 | contig 12192 bp, 7 predicted proteins | sample 1581731 | NCBI WGS metagenome assembly OIEL01 (sample SAMN01760977, study PRJEB22395) | human gut metagenome | reverse complement strand
GTTCCACAACGCCAAGATTGGATGCCAGGTGGCCTCCTGTGTGACTTACGGATTCTATCAGAAACTGTCGGATCTCCTCTGCAAGCTGTGGAAAATCCGCCAGCGCAATTTTGTGTATATCATTTGGCTTATTGATCTTTTCCAGCATCCTTCGTATCCCTCTTTCATTTCCTGCGCTCTGCCATCTCTCTGACCAGAGCCTTCAGAAATTCGTTTTCATTATTCAGTCTGTCCAGAATCTCGACTGCTTTTTCAGAAAGTTTCTTAACCTGCGCAGACGCTTCTTCGATTCCAAATAAGGTCACATACGTAACTTTGTTGTTTTTTTCATCACTGTGGATCGGTTTTCCCAGTTCCTCCTGGGTACTGGTCACATCAAGGATATCATCCTGGATCTGAAAAGCCAGCCCGATGTTTTCTGCAGCCTGCTCCACAACCTCAAGTTCTTTCTCAGATGCCCCTGCCAGCACAGCACCGGTCATCATGGAAGCCTCGATCAATGCGGAGGTCTTGTTTTTGTAAATATAATCCAGCATCTTGTGTTCCAGAGGTTTCCCATCATTCTCCACATCCACACTCTGTCCACCTAGCATACCGTTGATGCCGGTCTTATCTGCAATGATCCGCATGGCGGCTATCACACGGTCTTTATCCTCGGTCAGATCAAAGGCGGAAAGCATCACTTCATAAGCTCTGTTAAGAAGTGCCACGCCGCTTAAAACACCCATGGCCTCTCCGTATACTTTATGTGTGGTCAGCCTTCCCCTTCGGTAATCATCATTATCCAGTGCAGGGAGATCATCATGGATCAACGAATGTGTATGGATCATCTCCATAGCCGCCATAAAAGGCTCACAAAGCTTATCCTTTCCTCCAAACAGCTCGTAGGTTTCCCTGATCAGGATCGGGCGGAGTCTCTTTCCACCTGCCGTCATACTGTAATTCATGGCCTCTGCCATGGTTTTTGCAAAACCGGATTCTTCCGGAAGATATTCCCGGATCACATGTTCTGCTTCTTCTGTTCTTCTTTTCAGTTCTTCTTTAAAATTCACGAAATGTCCCATCCTCATTCATCTGAAGCATCTTTTTTTCTACAGTATCCAGTCTTCCGTTCAGATCCTTTAGGAGCTCCATTCCCTGTCTGTAGAGGCGGAAAGACTCCTCAAGAGGTGTTTCTTTATCCTCCAGCTTCCGGGCAAGCAGATCAAGCTCCCCAAAAGTATCTTCTATGGATTTCTCTTCTTTCTTTGCTTCTGCCATTATCGCTCTTCCTTCCTGATGCGATCCGCAACTGCTTCTATGACTCCATCGGTTACTGCAATGGAGATCCTGTCACCTTTTTTTATCTGACTGATCTCTGTCACCGCATGTCCGTCTGAGTCGGACACAAATGCATATCCTCCATTTAGCTTTCTTAATGGAGAAAGTCCCTCAAACCGCTGGATCCATATTGCCAGTTCATGTCTTTTCTCTGTAAGCTTTTGTTCCATGGAAGAACGCAGGCATTCCTCTAGCTCCGATGCATACTGACGTTTTTCACGTAACATGGACTCCGGGCTCAGATACTGGAATCTGTTCTCATTCAACCCTGCATTAAAGGCTGAAGGAAAGAATCCATTCACATTAACTTCTAAGGAAGGTGATGGTTCATATCAGGAATTCTTAAATAACGAAGCTCGTTACACAAGACTGATTAAGCCATTCCCAGAAAGAGCTGAAAAACTCTTTGCTGAATCTGAAAAGACTGCAAATGCACGTTACCAGCACTTACTGAAGTTAGTAGAACTTTATAAGTAAAAAAGATTCGTCTTAACAGACAGAATCTAAAATAGAAGCACCCGGAGAGAGTCGGTAAAACGATTTTCTCCGGGTGTTTTTGATTTTAAAAATATACCTATTCAAATGATAGGGCATATATATAGAATTAATATTTTTGTTGCAAAATTAGATATACAGGTAGAATAATTTATTTTATTAAAATGAATATAATTTTTTTGTACAAGCAAAGCAACAAAAGTAATAAAAAAATATTGAATTTTACAAAACAATTGTGAAATATTAACAATTAAATGAGCAAAAAAACGTTTAAAACAGAGAAAAGAAAAATAGTTTTATAAAATATATTGCAAAATGAATGCAATGCAATTATAATCCGCAGTATAAATTTAAAATAAAGAATAGGAGGTATTACAAATGAAGTTGCGAAAAACAACCAAAAGATGGATCAGCATGGCATTAACGCTTCTGATGATGATAACATCAGTATTTACAGGCGATTATGCCATTTTTGCTGCGGATTCTGAAGAATATACATACGCAGACGGATTTCTGGTAACAGAACCAGTAAAAGGAACTGCATATGCATTTAATTTTCAAAACAAAGACAGTGAAATCTATGATACATCAAAAGAAAGTGCTAATCCGGAAATGAAATGTGGCACATTTGGATTGATGACCGTGGAGAAGGCGGGAAAATTCCATAGTACAGATCATGGCATGAACGGACAGGCACAGATGACGTTTAAGGTCGCTGGAAATTGTATGATTACAATTGGAGGATGTCAGTTTACAGGACAGAATGACCAGTTTGTGTTAAAAACAACAACGGGAGCATTGGATGCTGTGTCTAAAGCAGCAAAAACAGCAAAATGTTATAATCCGGCTGATACAAGTGGTCAGGACAGAGTAAGCTTTTGTTATGTGGGAGATGCGGGAACAGTTACCGTGAGTTCACCGGGATCGTATATACCGGAAATTCTGATTACACCGCTTGCAGATGATTATATACCACAGTCTATAATGGTGGCTGATGGAATGACAGCAGCACAGATGGCAGTGAATACCAGCTATTATTATGATTTCAGGATAAAAGATAGTGTGCTTTACAATTTAGACAGCAGTGTGTCAGAACCTGTTTTGAATACAGGTGTTATAGGATTGATGGAGGTTCGGACACCCGGACGGTATAAGGATTCAACACATGGAATGCAGGGGAAAACGGAATTTACGATTCAGGTACCGGGAGACTGCAGCATTATGATTGGAGGCTGCCGGTGGGGTGGTGATATTAAACTTAATACTGAATCCGGAACACTTGACCAGACGGTTCAGTCTTCAAAGACACAGAATTGTTATAGTGAATCCCAGACCGACGGTTCGGATCGAATTGTTTTTGAGTATACGGGAAATGCCGGAACAGTTACGCTGACAGCAAATACATATATTCCGTATATTCTTGTGACTCCATCCGAACTTCAGAGACCGGAAGTTACAAGACAGATTGAAGTGTGGGATTTTGGGGCGAAGCAGGAAGAGGATACACAAATATATCATAACAATATCACACAGGCAGCATGGGATGCCAATGGTCTTATAGGTGAAAATGGTACACTGGATGGGACGGTTAATACAGATAAGATAGTGAATTTTGGTACACTTGCAGTAAAATACGAAACTGGAGACAGCATACAGGGCGGTGTCAATGCGTTGAAATTTGTCACAGGCGGTGTGAATTATACGACATTTTCATACGAGGACGGATATTGTTCTGATGGTGTATGGAAATGCAATGGAAAAGGTGGAAATACAAGACGCTGTGTTACATTAAATGATGTAAGTGCCGGAGATAAAATTGTGGTATATATGGGGTCTTATACAAAAGAAACCGACAAAGTTCATTTCCTTTATAAAGGGACACAGGGAACACAGGACGATACAGCAGATATTGGAAATGCAGCCTGTAAACGGTATGAATTTATTGCACAGTACAGTGGACAGTATCAGATTTATGTTGGAAGTACGACAAATGTAAAACCGGTATACCACAGAATTTTACAGATTCCTCCGGTTGAGGTAACAGGAACTGTAGATATAGCAGGTACGGATATTGCAGAATATGGCGTAAAATTTATAAATACGGAAACACTGGAAGAAGTGCAGGCAAAGGTTAAAAATGGAATGTATAAAGTTTCCCTGACACCGGGATATACATATACGGCAGTTCTTACAGAAAATGTGGGATTTGGTTTCACAGATGCGTGTAAAAATATTACAGTGCAGGATACAGATGTAATAAACGGAAAACAGCAGAATCTTTTTGTGGAAAGTAAAAATGTGTGTGAATTAAAAGGAAACATATCAGGCTTTGATACAGATTATGATACCAGTGCATTAAGGGTTATTTTAAAAGCACCTCAAAATTCAGAAAAAGAAGATGTTGTTTTTATACCGGATGAACAGGGAGCTTACAGTGTAAGTATTGAACCGGATGTAACATATACGATTACATTAAACGGCGTTAACGATTATGAGCCGGACGGAACAGCGCAAATCTGTCTGACACAATCAGCACAAGAGAATATTCATGTCGTAAAAAAAGAAACTTACACAGTGTCAGGTGCATTTACAGGTTTGGATGTGCCGGATACAGTGACAGCGTTACAGTTTGTGAATATGGAAGACAGGTATATATATGATGCAGCGATTTCTGCAAATAGTTATCAGCTTAAACTGCGTAACGGTACATATGAAGTAAAAGCAGAGGCAGGGGACTATCAGACTGTTTCACATATTGTCGTTGAAAATCAGGCAGTCGCAAGAGATTTGCTATTTTTAACGACAAAAAAAGAAAAACTTGAATGGGTACCGGATATTTATGTCGGATATGACCAGAAAGAGCATAATTATCAGACAGTGCGGGAAGCAGTAAAAGCATGTAAAGCGATGAATCCTTCTGATGAATCAAAGCGCATTACTGTTCATATCGCGCCGGGGGTGTATCGTGAGCAGGTTCTTGTAGATACACCATATGTAACATTTATTAATGATGAACCGGAAAAAGAAGTGCTGTTAACGTGGTATTATGGTATTGGATACGAATACTACAGTATTGGTGCTGACGGGTATTATTCAGAAGCAGCAGCGTATGACAAATTTGAAAAAAATACTGCACAAAAATGGGGTGCGGCTGTTTATATAAAAAATACGGCAACAGCATTTCGCGCACAGAATATTACATTTGAATCGTCATTTAATAAATACATTACAGATGAAGAATTGGCAGACGGTGTGACACCGGGTGGACCGGATATTAAGAATTTTGAAAGAACCAAAGATTCTGATGTGGCAAGCGGTGAGGCGACAGAACGTGCCAGTGCGCTTGCAGTTGAAGGTTCACAGTCGGAGTTTTATGAGTGTAGAATTGTCAGTAGTCAGGATACACTGTATACAGGTAATAATATTCAGGCATATTTCAAGAACTGTTTCATAGATGGCAATACTGATTATATCTTTGGCGGCGGTGATGTTTTATTTGATGCCTGTGAACTGAGTTATTATGGATACAGCAATACACAAAAGGGCGCTTATATTACGGCTGCGGCAGATGGAAGTACGACCGGTTACATTTTCAGAAATTGTTATGTGTCAGCCAATGATGCATGGGATGTAGCGGCAGGATATTTTGGAAGACCATGGAGAAGCAGTGCAACGGTTGCATTTTTAAATACAAAGCTTCAGACAAAGGATACAGTAACAGCGGTAGGCTGGAATTCAATGAGTGGTGCCAGACCGGAAGATGCAAATTATCAGGAATACAATACGACGGTTTTAGGAAGCGGTGCGGCAGATGTTTCAGCTAGAACGGCAGGCACAGTAAAGAATGAAAATCCATATGCAGATATTGTGCAGACATTTAAGGGCTGGCAGCCGTTTTATTTTGTACAGGAAACAGACACGGCAGTGACAGTGAAAGATATTGCCATCGAAGGCGAGCTTAAAACGGGTTCTGTTTTAAAGGCATTGTATACGTTAAGTGGTAATGAAAAAGCAGATGCCTCTGTATTGGAATGGTATCGTATAACACCATCAGGAGAAGAAACACTGGTAAAGGCAGTACCTTCTTATGCGGATAAAAGCTATACAATTACGCAGGAGGATGCAGGATGTTCTATCAAACTGGTTATAAAGCCGGAAACAATCAGTGGAACAACAGGTGACAGTAAGAGCTTTGTATCGGCACAGGTGCCAAAACAGCCAACGAAACCGGAGCAGCCGTCAAAACCTGAACAGCCGGATGTTCCATCATTCAATGCGGCAACGGTATGGACCGTAGGAGATTCAACGGTATGCAGTTTTAATGACACCTATTATTATCCAAGGTATGGATGGGGAACACAGTTAGAACATTATTTTGATAGCAGTCTCACAGTGAAAAATCTTGCATTGTCAGGAAGAAGCTCAAAAAGCTATGTGCAGGAAGAACAGTATCAGACATTAATGCAGGGAATGAAAGCAGGAGATTACCTGTTTGTTGGCTTTGGACATAATGATGAAAAAGCGGATGAAGGACGGTATACGAATCCAAATGGCAATTATTTGACAGAAGGTTCATTTGCCAATTCGCTGTATGTAAATTATGTAAAACCGGCGCAGGAAAAAGGCGTTACAGTTGTTCTTTGTACACCGATTGTCAGAAGAACAGCAACAGGAATATGGGAAGATTCAAATCTGCATATCACATCGGATTCAGGTAAATTTGAAGGAGGAAATTATGCCGAGGCAATTCGTAAAATGGGTGAAGATTTAGATATAACCGTTGTGGATATGACAACGCTTACAAAGAATCTTTATGATGAGCTGGGAGCAGATGAAACATTGAATTTACATGCATGGACCTCGTCTTCTGGTACCAGCGTAGATAATACGCATACGAATATTTATGGTGCACGTTATAATGCATACATGATGACAAGAATATTGAAAGAACAGAATATTCCGGGACTTTCAGAACACATTAAGGAGGCCCAAAAACCGTTAAAGAGCGAAGTATTGCAGCCAAATCCGGATTATAAGGAAGCAGAATATACTCCGGTTACAGATGTCAGTCAGCTTTGGAAACAGATTGGTATCTGGAGCGGTTCGGTATTTGGCGACCTTGGCGGTAAGCCGTCAAAGGCAACGCATGTGCTGGAAGGACTGGATAATAACACAGTCCATATTAAGAGTACAAAGGGAAAAATAACGGATACTTCTGACGGTATAGCGATGTATTATTATAAAGTCCCGGCAAAAAGTGTATTTACACTGTCAGCTAAAATGAGAGTGTTATCTTACGATGTACATGATCAGGCTTCATTTGGACTGATGGTAAGAGATGCTGTATGGCTGGATATGAATACGAAAGATATGATGGGAGATTATGTGGCAGCAGGACCGCTAAAATTATCAAAACAGGGAAATGTATGGAACTGCTTTGCGAGAAAGAGTGGTGCTTTAACACGAGGAGGAATCTGTGTAAATGAAATTGCAGCAGGTGATGTGATTGATGTTAAAATTGAAAGCAGTACAGACGGATATGCCTGCACATTCGGGAAAGAAGAAACAATTACCGGTGGATTTGACTTTAAATTGACATCTATTGATTCCGATTATGTCTATGTGGGCATGTACGTGGCAAGAAATGCCGATGTAACCTTCTCTGATGTAAAGCTTATCGTAGACGGTAAGGAAGTTACGGCAGAACCGGAACAGCCAAGTGAACCGGAGCAGCCAACAACACCGGAGCGGCCGACAACGCCAGAGCAGCCGACAACCCCGAGTGAGCCAACGAAACCGGAACAGCCGACGACACCGAGTGAACCAACAACACCGGAACAGCCAACGACGCCGAGTGAGCCGACAACACCGACAGAAACAAAGACAACGGTTACAGTCAACGGAAGCGGTACAGTAACTGTTCCTGAAACAGTTGAATTTGTGGGTGCAGACGGCAGTGTATTAAAGAATACAAAGTTGAGCCTGAATATTGTAAAAGAAGGACAGGCATACGATACAGCTGCACAGCAGATGAAAGCGGCAATCGAAAATGAAATGCCGGAAACTTTGAAAAACAGCAGTATTTCTTATCTGGAAATGAATCTGACAGATGAAGCAGGTCAGACTGTAACATTTAAGAACGGCAAGATGGGGGTTACTTTGGAATATCCGGCAGGAACAGGAAAGAGCGGTTACTCATTTGCAGTGCTTCATTTGACAGAAAATGGTCTGGAAACACTGATGCCGCAGCTGACAGATACCGGACTTTATGTTGAAGTTTCCTCATTCAGCCCGTTTGCGGTAGTTTATCAGACAGTAAATGAACAGCCGACTGTTTCAGAGCCGACAACGGAAGTATTGCCTACACAAACGGTACATCCGTCTACGGAAGGTTCTGCAGCAACAACTTCTGATGCACAGACAGAGGATACAGGTGTTGTAACTGCGGACACCATGCGTGCAGTTCCATTTGTACTGATGATGTTTGCGGCAATGACAGCATTCGTTGTGCAGGCAGGCAGAAAGAAAAAAGAAGTAAAATAAAAGAATAAAAATCATATAGTGAATATATGAAGCAGACCTCCGGTCGTTAGAAGTAAAGCAAAAATCTGACGACCGGAGGTCATTTTTTGTTACAAAATTAGATATATAGATAAAAAACATTATGATATAATAGAACTATAAATAGAATATGATGATACAAAAGAACTATGTGAGGATTTAAGGAGGAAAGGTGTATGAAGAAAAAATACCGTTTAAAAGGCTGGGTACTGTGGAAGAAGGCTACGGTCAGGAAAGACAGGCGGCAGGAAAGCAGATACAAATTTTAAATACCGGCAATCAGACTGTTACGGTTAAAGCAGTCAGTGCCGAAGGCTATGTGGTAGGTATCCCGGAAGGCAGTATTACGATATCGGACATGACATGGAACAAGTGGCTGAATCAGATAACTTTCGGAAAGTTCTTTAATAAGACACAGAAAGTAGAGATTACGGCACACGATACCGGAACAGGCATTGCAAATATTGTCTACTATGTTGCAGAGGGTGAGCAGAGTGTAGAACAGTTAAATGCACTGCCAAACGGAAAGTGGAATTTATACAAAAAAGAATTTACGGTAGAGCCGGACGGCAGAATGGTTGTTTATGCAAAGATTACTGATAAAGCCGGAAACACAGCTATGGCAAATGTACAGGTTTATGTGCAGAAAGTCACACAGCCGCCTGTATTTATCGGAATCAGCGACGGCGGCATTTATTGTGAAAATGTAAAGTTTACGGTGGAAGATGATAATTTATAGAAAGTATTTGCAGGAGATAAACAGCTTACGGCGGATAATGGAATCTATACGATACAGGGAAGTAATCAGCCGGTAAAGGTTACGGCAGTGGACGCCGATGGCAACCGTGTTGAGGTGACGATACAGAAAAAAGAAGATGTATCCGAAGCACAGCAGGCACAGGCAGAAGCACAGCCGGAACAGCCGCAGAGTGCGCCTGTCCAAACCGGTGACAGTACCCCTGTTACATGGCTGTTTGCCTTACTGGCATTAAGCGGAACAGGCATTGTCGGTTCAAAAGCAAAGAAAAGCCCCGCGGGGACTGTCAGCGATAAAATCTGACAGTCCCTGAGGGGTATTTTTGTTTCGGAGTATTTTTGTTTTTTACGGCAGTTTCTGTTCCCGGTAAGCGGACGGACTGATATGAAACAGCCGCTTAAAGGCACGGCGGTAAGAATACACACTGTTATAGCCGACATCTTCGGCAATCTGTTCAATTGTCGAGGCAGTGTCCGACAGCAAAACACAGCTTTTTTCAATGCGGCATTTTTCAAGGTATTCCGCAAAACAGATACCGGCGTGTTCCTTAAAAATACTCGAAAGATAGCCTTCGGAAACTTGAAAATGCTGTGCCGTACCTGAAAGATTTAAGTTGGCATCGGCATAGTTTTGCAGGATAAAATCGGCAGTTTCCTGAACGAGTTCCTTCTTTTTGCTCACTCTTTGCCCGGCAAGTACAGAGCTGACCGAAAGACACAGGTCATGCAGGTGTGAAAAATAATATTCAAAATCACCCTGACAGCTGATAATTTCCTGCTGGAAAGCAAATAGCTGTTCTGAAAAACCGTACTTTACCGGATTCAGACTCCAAAAGGTGGCAGTTACAGCATTATGAAGGGCAAGCATTTGCCCAGCAATCATCTGTCCGGGAGAAAAAGAGCGAAGCCGTGTATTTTCATCTTCAAGAACGGTCAGGATAAATCGAATCAAATCAATGTTGTTGGTTTTTATGCCCTTTATTAATAAATCCGCGGCAGTCTGTGGATAGAAACAGCGATCTGCATTTCCCGCAGTAAAAAACAATTGGTCAGAATACACGGTAATATCGTCATGGCTGTCCGTCAGCGAAAATGAAAGCGCAGTCAGCGCCTCTTTTTTTGCAAAGATAAATTCGGACAGGCTGACACAGGGACGGCTGATGCCCCAAAAGACTGTGCAGTTGTGCCGCTGTTTAAAATATTCATAAGACTGCTTAATATAGATGTCTGGCTCAAATTCTTCAGGATAATTAAAAAGCAGTAAAAATTCATGATTTTCCGTGCGATAGAAGAATGTTGGAAATTCTGCCAGTCCGGCGGTGTATTTTGGAATGATGGAAACCAGTGTACGCCGGTAAGAATCTGTTTCTGCTTTATATGTACCAGACAGTGAAAATGCAGCGATACAAAAAAACGGATACGGAAAGCGGAGGTGCAGTAAATCTGCGGTTTCCGGTTCCGGTGCATAACTTGTCCGTGTAAATGCTTCATGTAAAATCCCATATATTAATAACTGCTCATTCATACTACTCCATTTCTGAGCGACTTTGTCGCGTAGATGCGATGAGAAATTCGCGCAGGCGATTTCTCATCTGCAATCATGGCTATTTGTTTTCGCTCGGAAACAATATAGCCGTGCGAAAAAGTTTTGATTTAAGGCTTTTTCACACTACTCCAATTTCTTTGTTTTCACACAGAGTACATTTTGTACGATGAAAAATTGTACCCTGCACGTCTATCATAACGAAAAATAAAACTAAAAACAAGATATTTTGCAAAAAACTTTTACAAAAAATAATTGCAAAAGATACATTTTGCACAAAAATGGATTGTATCTTTGAAATGCCGGGGTGAAAGATTATGATACATATATGGGAAGATGTTGGGGAGAAAAGCACCCACCTATGAGCAAGCTCATTCGGTTTAGACCTTTTGACCCTGATATCATGGAAAATATTTATTTGGAGGGTTAGTAATGAATCAGAAGATACAAAACCGCGCACAGCGGAGAAGGGCGAACAGACATCACGTAAAAAGGGCAACGGCATTTGCACTGGCAGGACTGATGGCAACATCAGGCATATCCCTGCCGGCGGGAACATTTGCATATGGGGCGGAAAATAACACCCTGCTTGCATTTGCAGGCGCAGAAGGCGGTGGAAGATTTGCAACCGGCGGACGAGGATATGATGTGTATGTCGTTACAACACTGGAGGATTACGGAAAAGGCGAAACACCGGTAGAAGGGTCTTTGCGTTATGGCATCGAAGAATTTGCCAAAGATAAAGGCGGAACGATGATTGTATTTAATGTGGGTGGTACGATAGAATTAAAGCAGACACTGACCTTTAAAGAAAGAAAAAATATTACCGTAGCAGGACAGACAGCACCGGGGGATGGTATTACCCTGTCCGGCTGGGATACAAATATCAGCAATTCTGAAAATCTGATTATCCGTTATATGCGTTTCCGTCCGGGTGCGGCAAATGTACATACCGGCGGAGATTCCATGGATGCACTCTGGGGAAGGGATAATAAGACTTTTATGATCGACCACTGTTCGTTTAGCTGGAATACCGATGAAACAGTTTCAACTTACCGCGGACAGGACGGAACAGTACAGTGGTGTATCGTATCGGAAAGTCTGACTGTTTCAGGACATTCCAAAGGCCGTCACGGATATGGCGGTATTTTTGGTGGCGACAATGTATTGTTTCAGAATAACCTGATTGCGAATCATACATCGAGAAATCCAAGAATCGGCGGCGGATGCATGGGCGATCCGACAAAGGATGGAGGCAGTACGGCAACACTGCAGTTAAGCAATAATGTTCTTTATAACTGGGGATATAACACCTGCTATGGTGGTGGTTATGCGTATACCAATTTTATCAACAATTTCTTAAAACCGGGACAGGGAACGAGAGAACAGGTTCGGTATCAGGTCATTGATATGGGTGAAGCCACAAAACCGGGCGGATTTTATGTAAACGGCAACTACATAGACGGCAATGCTGAAATTACCAGATCGGAAGAGCACACGTCTGAACTCCAGTCACC
>OIEL01001317.1_pt1 | contig 12251 bp, 13 predicted proteins | sample 1581731 | NCBI WGS metagenome assembly OIEL01 (sample SAMN01760977, study PRJEB22395) | human gut metagenome | reverse complement strand
AAAGTAATAAGAGGGGGAAAAGTTAGTTGAAACTAACTCGCACTTTATCACGCTAAAGTGCTAAAGTGCTAAAGTGGTAAAGTGATAAAGTGATAAAGTGTAAAGTGGTAAGTTAATATTTCACATAATTTTCACAAAACTATCAAATAGTTTTCACAAAGGTACGTTATAATATAGAGGTAAAGTAAGACTTGACAAAAAATCTCGTTTGTGCTATACTTATATAAAAAAGGGGGGTGAGCAAGTGGAAATGCCAAGTATCCTTGAGATTATCTCAAGTGTTGGTTTTCCTATAGCTTGTTGCATTGCAATGTTTTTACAGCAAAACAAGATAACCGAAAATCACAAAAACGAAATGTCCGAAATGAAGAACGCTATCGACAATAACACGGTGGCGCTTACAAGGCTTATCGAAAAATTAAAGTAAAGAAAGGATTTTTATTATGACACTTGAACAAATAAGCACGATACTTAATACAAGTATTGTACCCGCAATTATGGGAGCTGATTATACAATCAACCCTGACTTATCGAACATTGTTGACTTTGGTACGAAAATCTCTGAAATGACCGCCGACCAGTTTAAAACATACTTTAACGAATTTTGCGCCGCTGTGAGAACGACCGCAGATACAAGAGAATACAGCCCTGAGGAATTACCGCTTTATGTTGACAGTGAGGAATACGGAGGTCTTGTACAGTCGATAAAATCAGATTTTACCGAAACGAGAAATTCAAACCTGTACTCCCTCGTTGACGGTCAGACGTACAATGACGTAAATAAATACTTTGGTACGTCTTTTGATAACAAGATTTTTGAAAAGGACGTTACATGGGGTATGGCAAAATCTATCCCCAACACTATGTGGAAAAAGGCTTTTTTAAATGCTGAAGGTGTATCGCAGCTTGTCGCACTTGTTGAAGTGTGGTATAGAAACACTATCCGCAGAAACAGCTCCGCAATGGAACACAATTTGATAAGCGGTCTTATCACAAAAGGCAAAGATATAAACCTTGTTACAATGTATAACGATATGCTTGCAACAGGCAAAATTGCACAGTCGGCAAGTACAGGAACAATCGGCGAAAATGCCGCAACGTGGACGAACGGCGAACAGGTCACAGTAACAAGTGACAACTGTATATACAACAAGTATTTTATGCAGTGGGCGAGCGAAACAATCGCAAACATTATCAAGGTCGCACGGTTTGCGAACAAGAAGTACAATGACGGCACGGTGTCAACATACACAACGGAAAATGATAGTATTATGATTTATAATACTATGTTTGCCAACCGTATGGCGGCACTCAATATTGCCGAACCGACAGGCGCAAAGATATATAATACACCGTTCTGGAATGCACAGACGGATAACCTTATACCTACAATCAAAAATAGCGCCCGCGTTATCTACACCGATGATGGAGCGGAAACAGGCAACAAAAGTAAGGATTATGTTATTGGTGTTTTATATGACCGCTGGGCTGTCGGCTATACTCTCACACCGATTGCTCCCCGTATGGCATACAATGCGGACGGCGATTTTTACACACAGTTTACAGATTTTAACAATCGTTACTGGGTAGACACACGCAACACGGCAATTGTATTTACGCTTAACTAACCTCAAAAATATACCCCGTAATATATTACGGGGTATAATATTATAAGAAAGGAAGTGTTTTATGAAAGCAACTTTTTATAGTTCAACTGCCGAAAAAAATAAACTTGATAAAACAGAATTTTTGACAGGCAAAGCTGTAACAAATATACAGCTAAAAGAAAGCTGTGGAATGCTGACCCCTGTTATAATTATGTCGGCGAATGTCACTGGTAAAAATTACGTTCATATACCTATATTTGCAAGATATTACTTTATAACAAATATAACACGGCTTGACAATGATAGAATAGAGGTATCTTGCAAGGTTGATGTTTTAATGTCATTTAAAGATGATATATCAAAACTTAAAGTGATTGCTACACGGTCAAGTGATAAATTTAATTATTATTTGCGTGATAGCGCAATAGCGATACAAGCTAATACGTTTCCGATTGTTCGCAGGCTTTCAAAAGGTCTTTTTCAAAGCAATTTAATCACAGAAAATGATTATACATATGCTTTGACAGTAATAAACAAAAAGAAGGTGTTATAATGGTAAAATGGAACGATATATTAAACGATGATTATAAAATCAAAACTAACAAGGACTATCTTTCCGAATATTTTACTATTGCTGACCGATTTTATAGGCATTTAAGAGCGGCGGGTTTTGTATCTTGTAAAAAGGATTATAGATACGGCAGTATATCCGCTTATAATGTCGGTTATTGTTATGCTGTGGACATTGACAAAGATACACTTCCAAGTTGCAAGCCGTATGCCGCAGGAATAGATGGCTTTGGTTTTGAAGCTTTTCCTTTCGGAAAGAGCGACCCGCTTGTAGGTTCAGGAAGTTGGAAGTTGTTTGGAAATTTTTTTAATATTTCCAATGCATTAACAAAAGGTGTTAATCATAATTTAGTATTATATTTGCAGTTGGAAAGTATGGCGGATAACGATATGCCGTATAGACAAAAAGCAATTTCGCCGCCGCTAGTACCAGCAACAGAAGTAACTCACGATATGGGATTTGGTGGCAGTTACGAAAACACTTTAAACGATGATAAATTTGAAAATTATTATCGTGTTACTGCAATAACTTACTATATCAATGATAATGACGGAAAATACAATGAATTAAATCCTAGGGAAATTTATAATGCAGATAGCGGATATTATACAAGCGTTGTTGTCCCTTTTTATTTGAACGGCTGGAAAGATAGTAGTACGTCCGAGTATGAAACAAAGGTGGCTTGTGTCGGAATATCTTTGGATAATTTGCTAGGAATTTATGCAAGTATTAAAACAAGCGATTATTATGGTTATCGAGAACACGTTAATTACACAAATGGTATTAATGCCGACATATATGGATATGAAAATTTATCCTATTATGAGAATCCAACAGGACAGCTATTTGGAAATTTAAATGAGGTTATAGGAAATACAAAATTAAGAAAAACAGTATATTTTACCAAAGAAACATTAACAAAAATATTAAATGACATAGGAATACCATACACTTTTAACATAAATGAAGCCCTAATCAATAACACTTCTAATTTTACGAATTATAAACCGAGCGGAAAACCCGAAAATCCCATATATCCTCCATCGGGCGATGGCGATAATAGTTCAGATGATTTTGAGATTATTACACCTACATACAGCCCGTATGACAGCTACACAACAACATACCTTTGCCGCAAAGCGGATATAAATAATTTGTCGAATTATATGTGGAGCGATGATTTTATAAATCAAGTAATCAGACTTTTTGAGAACCCGTCTGAGCTTATAACAAACAATATATTTTTTCCGTATTCGCTTACGGAAAATCAAACTTTACCTGAACCCGAACAAATCACAATAGGCAATGTAAATGCTCCGCCAAATACAACTGGTATACCCTTAACGGCTTTATATAATCGCAGGCGCACAACTGACCCTTACGTTTATACCTCTTACTTTGGGTCATTTTTAGACTATGAGCCTTACAGCCACTATCTTTTATATCTGCCTTATATAGGCTTTGTAAAGATAGACGGAAACGATGTTATAAAACACGCTTTACGGGTGGAGTATGTTAGTGAGTTAGAAACAGGAAACTGCACCGCTTATATTTACAGCGATACCCGATTAGTTGCACAGTATAACGGGGAGCTCGGCACACCGATAGGTTTATCAAATACAAATCAAATACTTAAAAACTTAAAGTTGACAGGCGCAACCGTTCAAATTGCTTCGGGTATTGCGGGCGCAATCGCAAGTAAGGGTGCGGGCGGAACAAGCGCAATATCAAGTGGTATTAGTGACTTTATTTCCTCATTTGCGGAACAAACAATTCACACAGGCGATAAAGTCGGCGGCTTAAATAGCTTGTATTCGCCGCAAGATGTCTATTTAGTTGTTTTTCATGCAATTCCTGCTGAAGCGACAGGCACAACGGAAATCTTTGGAAAATCCGCAAGCTACGGCGGAACGGTCGCAGATTTTAGCGGCTTTTTACAGTGTTCCGCTGTTGACGGGTACACGAAAGGCACGGACGATGAAAACAATGAAATTTTTGAATTATTGAGAGGTGGCATATATGTTTAATAATAGCATTTTTGGCAGTACCTATGCGATAGATGATAATATAGATATATCATTTATGCGCACAAGACAGTATTTTGACTACTTAATAAAGTATTGCCTTAATCGTTTTAAATGGGAATTACCCGAAAAAAGCAGAATGCCGTATTTTTTACCCGAATACCTTTTATCAATCTTCGGTCATTTGGCAATATTTTATTCTAAAGATATTCCCGATGAAATAGTTTTTGTGACGGGTGGTTTTACGGGGAAAATAAATAGTTGGGGAATGTATACGGGCTACATCGGAACAACCCCGAACGGCGAAACCTACGAAGGTACAATCGGTGAGGATTGTGTTGTAATCGGCAATAACTCGCTTTATCGTCCTGATAAGCAGATTGTCTGCCGCTTTGCTCATTTGTTGAATGAAATTGATAAGTCTTTAGACTTAAATATTTACAATACCCGATTAACAAAGGGTTTTATAGCTGACAATGATAAAGATAAAATGGCAATTGAAACAGCATATAAGGCGGTCGGTGACGGTAAGCCGTTTGTCGCTGTCGCTCCTACGCATAGACCTATGACGGACGTACTAGACGCTACGCAAGACGGGCTTTATACTCCTTTTGATTTTACTACAGTAAAAGACGCAGATAAACTGCAATACTTATCCCGCCTTTATGATGACATAATCGGCAGATTTTTAGCGATGTACGGCATTGATACAGGCAACGTTAATAAGGGTTCTCAGATTTTGGAAAATGAAATATCTCGCCTTGCTGAAGCTAGTGCTGTGCCAATAGAGGACGCATACCTCGCAAGGGAGTACGGAATTAAACAGTATAAAAAAGTTTTTAACCGTGACGATATTAAAATAACACGCTCTCCGCTTTATGGCTGTGATACGGCAATTAATGAAATCACTGAGGAAAGCAACGAGGGCGGAGAAATCAAAACCGAGGAAGGAGAAAATGAAAATGGCTAACTTGCTTAACTATACAGGCGAAAAAAGCCACATCACTATAGGAGATATGCAGATTTCAGACTCCCTCGGAACAAAACTGCTTGCCACTAGTTTAACTTTCGCAGACTCTTCCGTTTTTGCGTCGGGCAATGATTTGTGTATGTTCTTTGGTGATTATACTATGACAACCTATGTATATAATCAAGGAAGTATATCACCAAGCAGTGATTTTATAACAACATTAAATAGATATTGGGATATAAGAAAAGCGGAATATGAAAAAATTAAAAATGCTATTATGGCAGAATATAACCCTATCAATAATTACAGTATGGAAGAAAGACACACAGGAACGGACACAACCGAAAGCAAGAACAGCGGAACAGACACAACAACAGACACGCACACAGGAACGGACACACTTGCAAAAACTGGTAATGTTGAAAACGCAAAAGGCACAACACAGACAAACACGGCAGGCATAACAGCGACAACAACAAATGCGGCAGCGGAAATTACTAGCGTTAATCAAGTATCTGCATATGATATCAATGATTTTACAAATCACGATAAAAACACAACATCGACCCCTGAAACAACGCAGACGGTTGCAAATAGTGGAGCGGATACAATAGCGTACAGTGGTAAAGATACAGTAACAAATAATTTGACAGACACTACAACCTACAACACAACACAAGAAAGTAGCATAAAGCACGGTCACAACATAGATAATACAACAACGTATGATACACTGCTAACCCGTGTAGGTAATATCGGTGTTACTACATCGCAACAGATGATAGAGAGCGAATATATTTTGAGATTAAAACATTCGCTTATCGAATTATTCTTAACCGAATTTATAAGAAATTATTGTTTTTAAGAAAGGAAAATTATTATGTTTAAAAATCATGTTATAGGTGCAAGAGATGAATTTATATCAGCCGACTATAAAACGAGAAATCCTGAATATCCTACGCACAACGGAATTGACCTTGTAAGCTCCTCGGGTAAAGATTTATCAATCATTGCCATAGAGGGAGGAACGGTTGTAACAGCAGTTGACGGAATTGCGGGGCACGATGAATACAACACTTGCGGTAATTTTGTAAAAATCCGTCACGCTGACGGCAAGTTTACTAGGTATCTGCATATGCTTAAGGATAGTGTTTGCGTAAAGGTCGGCGAAAAGGTCAAAAAGGGCGCAAAGCTAGGAATGATGGGAAACACTGGGTACAGCTTTGGAAAGCACTTGCATTTTGATGTGTCAGACGGAACAGCTTTCGAAGACCCGTTGCCTTATCTTAAGGGCGATAAAAACGTCAATGTTCCACGTGGAACAGATTTTAAAAAGGGCGAAAAAGTAATGCTTAACAACGGCGCAAAATTTTCAGATGGTAGTACTCCTTTTGATTATGTATATACTACTGTGTATACTATATTAAATATAAGTAATGACAAAACAGAAGTTTTAATCGGAATTGACAATGCCCCGACAGGCTGGGTATACGCAAAAGACCTCACAAAAATAAATGATACTCCAGACGTTAAAGTCGGCGATACAATCAAAATCAACGGGAATATATGGGGTGTTGTAATCGGAATTAATGCAAAGGGCGATATAATAAAAGGCGAAAAGTTATGACAGATAAAGAATACAAAGAAGCGATAAAGCTATACAAGTCTTTGAACTGCCCGTCAGACACTTTAAACATAATTGGTGATATTTTGCCGTATGAAAAAGCGTGGAATATGATTCTTTCCCCCCGCTCAAGGGGAAAGACCACTAATCTTATTTTATGGGGTATGTGTTTAAATGCGACTTGCGGTACACAAATACAATATATCCGTCAAAGAGATAGTCAGTTAGTACCTAAACTATGTGGTAAATTATGCGATGTTATAAATATGCCAAAGTACAAATACATTGAAAAAATAACAAATGGCAGATATAATAATGTATGGTATTACGGAAGAAAATGGTATTATCGCCTAATTGATGAAAACGGAGAAGTTATAGAAAAATCCGAAACACCTTTTATGTCTTGCATAGCTGTAGACCAAAACCAAAACTTAAAATCGGTGTACAATGCGCCTAACGGAGATTTTATAATCTTTGACGAGTTTTTAACAAAAAATGGATATTTGCCTGACGAATTTGTACTTTTAAATGACTTACTGAGTACAATAATCCGACAACGTGATACAGCTAGTATATATCTTGTAGGTAACTTAATAGACAAATATAGTATATATTTTGACGAATTATACCTAACAGATATTATACAGGAAATAACATGGGGCGAGCACAGAAACGTAAATTGCGGCGGTACTGAGCTACACCTATTTACATTGCCACTTGATATGACAGCAAAGCGGCAGAAAGTAAATAAAAAATATTTTGGCTGGAATAACCAAATGTTAACAAGTATAACGGGCAATAAAGGCTTGTGGCAAATGAAGCAATATCCGAAACCGCCTAAAGGAGATTTTGAAGTTATTGACAAGGCATATATCTATAAAAACGGAAAGTATTGCGCAAGAGAGATTCGCAAAGACGAAACGAATCACTTATATATTATGATATATAGTGATACTTACGGCTACAATCCTGAGCGGCATATACTATACACGTTAAATAGCAAAGTCGGATATAATAAAAAAATCCGCTTCGGACTCGGTTTTACCTATACCGATGACTGCGTTAAACGGTTAATTTTGGCAAAAAGAATATTTTTTGCAGACAATTCTTGCGGCGCATTCCTTGACAGCTACATAAAGGATATTTCAACTTATAAGTAAAATGTTCCACAAGTAACAAAGAAAGAGCGGTCATTTACCGCTCTTTTCGTTTATCTTTATTATAATGTATGCGCAGACGGTATATATTATACAAGTCAAAATAACTAACATTTAAGCATTTTCCTTTCGTAAATGCAGTTTAAAAAAGCCTTTTCAACAGTCATTGTAAAGGGGACGGAGTATATATAACAACCGCCGAGAGTGTGCATTTCTTTACCGTCAATAATTGCAGTGCTTTCCCCGTGATAGGTATGCGCATTTTTGCCGCTAATAAAAAATGACATTTCGGGCTTAAAGTTTTCATAAAGTGCTTTTTCGCCATTTTCATTTACATAATCTTTAATTGTTTTTTTAGGCATTCCCGCAATCACCGCTTTTGTTTTATATCCAACGGTATATATATATCGTTTTGCGCCCCACGTTTTAAATTTATTATATGTTTCTTCAAGGTCAAATAATCCCAAATCTTTATATATGTCAAAATCTAGCTTTAATTCGTTGCAAATTTTTGCATTCAATTTCAATGTGTTTTCGTTATATTCGTTGAATATAGTATTACAGCCTTTTAATACTTTGATACTGTCAGTATCGCTATATAATGCTTTTTCTTTGCACTTGTATATATTACTCAGTATAATATATCTGCAATATGCAGTTATATAAATTCCCCAAAAAGGAGAAAGTATTTGATTTTTTATAACCTTTTCGTATGTATCCCCTTGTTCTTCAATCCACTCGCCATTTTTAAATGTAATTTCTTCCAAATTTAACCGTGAAACACACATTCCATAACAGGAATTTAATTTTCCTTTGCTTTCAAAATAATTCTGCGTCCATATATCTGTATCTTCTTTATTTTCTTTTAAATACTTTTTGTTTTTATAAAATTCCGCAACCGAATTGCTCAAGTAAAAAGGTAGTTTCTTCTTTACGGCTGTTTTCATTCCTTGTATTTCCATTTTATCCCATTTGTAAAACATCTCATAAATTTTATAATCAAGCTCAGTAAGCATTACTGTTATTTCCGTTGCAAAGGCAAGCCGACCATTTTCAAACAAAGCGTTTTTCATATTCATTATTTTATGTTTACTTTCTATAACATGGTGTTCTTTGGCTGTAATATTATAAAATGTATATATTGCAATTGTGGATATATTTTCATTTCTTATTCTTTTATCCCAAAGTTTTACATCTTCTTCTTCATACTCCGTCATCGGGAATTTGTACTGTAGCATTATTGACGGGTACGCACTTGTTAAATCATAACTATCAATATCCGTCAAAATATCACCGCAGATTGCGGTTTGTGCGTGTGTAAAACCACCCCGAAATAACCACTTCATCGTAAAATTATATGTACTTACATCTTTAGGATATAATTTAGATATATCTTTCTTGATACAATATAATCGCTTTGATGGTATTTGTTCTTTTATATACTGACGTACAATTCCTGTTGATGTAAAAGGTATTCGCTTGTTGTGTCTTGTATATTTACTATGTATGTAGTCTGCATATTCTGACAGTATAATAACATCGTTTATACAGTATTGCAATTCTTTATCTGTTAACTGTGTTAAATGGTTTCTTTCTATAGTGTAATCGAGGTCGCCGACTAGCTTTTTTGTTTTACAAAAGTTATCAGCCAAAACGGCAAGTGAAACACCTGATAAAGCGGCACTATCTCGAAATATATACCCATTTGTCAACTGCACTTCTAGCGGTTGATATTTTGCCTTAGCAAATACCTTTTTTAATAATCCTTTATTTTCAAGATAAGGGAGTAGGAAAGACATTTCAAAACCCAAATTATGAACAAAAATGATAATGTTAGCATTCGAAAACATTCTTGGAAGTTTCAAAAACTCCAACATATCAAAAAAATCTTCCCACGTTCTGCCAATAATAACAGTCCCGTTTATGGAAAATTGCCAAATATACATAAAAGCCGTTTTTGTTTCTGCATAATTTGTTGTTTCAATATCGAACCCACAGCACAAATCATAGCACTTATAAGAATTCTTCCCTTTTCCGATTTGGTAAATATTTGGATATTCAAATTTGTTTTTTACAACAACATTCCAACTTTTACCAACATCACATATCTGCATTAAAATGGCAACCCCTTTTTACCTTGCTTATAATCCGCAAGTTGTTGCATAGCGTCTTCACGCTGTGCTTGCTGACGCTGTTCAAATTCCTCGTCTAATTCTTCAATGTAGTTTTTTTCTTCCAATTCTGCTTGATTTGCAACCGTGTTTATTTTTTTGACGATTTCGTCAAGCTCAAATAATTCTTCTTTTCTCTTGCCTTTTCTTTTCTCTAAAAATTCCTCCAAAATTCCGCTATAACGGGGGTCATTTTGTACACGGTACAAAATATCAAGATTTGATGTTAAGTTGTTCCACGCTTTTGCGACCCTGTGCTCTTCTTCAATTTCCGCTTGCGTTACGTCCTTTAAAGGCTTTTTTTCCCTTGCACTGATTTTTTTCTTATACTCGTATTTTATATCGCCTTTTGTTTTTACTTTTTGATTTGCAAGGCTCTTTTTAAGAGCGGTCACTTTTTGTCTGTTTTCCTTTGTGTTCGCTATTGCAAAAGTACCTTGAGGAGCGGTTTTTGTGATTTTAAAGTCATAGTTGATACCCGCACTGTCAAGTGCTTGCTTATATGCGGCTACCTCGTTGCTGTCAAAATCCATATAGCCCGCCACTTCTGCAAGTCGTTGATTGATTTTCTTTATGTATTTCTGCGCTTCTTTTTGTGTGTTTGTCATATAACATACCCCTTTTTAAAAATAAAGGGACGGCACAAACCGTCCCTCAAATTAAATCAGATTACTTGATGTAAAGGGAAAGGAACGTTCTTCCGCTCTTGCTTTCTCTGTGCAGTACCTCAACTTCCAGCGTACCTAACTCGTCTATGAGGTCAACAAGCTTGTTTACTGTGCTTAACACTGTTGCAGACACCGAGCCGTAAACGCCCTCTGTGGTAAAGAGATATGCGACCTCTTTTTCCTCTCCTGTTTCCGTGTCTATCACGGTATCAGTTGCAACACCTGTAACGGTAAGGTCGGTAGCCTTTTCAAGCGACATCGAGCTTGAAGAAGCGTTGAAAAGGTCTTTTGCTGTGAGATTTGCTGTTTTTGTCATAATAAAACTCCTATGTTCCATGCGGAACATTGCTATTTGTCGGATAGCTCCGTATTTATACCCTGTCGGGTTGGGGTGCGGCTGTTAAAAGGACAACCGCTCAGAACCTTAAAAAATATACTCGAATGTTGCGCCTGTTGAGATTTTGAGTATCTTTACTTTTTTAGTATACTCACCGCACTCAAACCTTGCGGCGATTTCCATCGCCGAAGAAAAACAGTTCGTAAAAGCGGGGATAACGTTCCCGTTTCGCATTTCGCACGTTACCAAATATCCGAGGTTTGCGCTTCCTTTTTCCATTTTCATTTGTTACACCTCCTTGCATTCGTTTATTCGAGCAAGTAATTTTGTTAAGGACGTCACAAAATTTGTTGCGCAAGCACTGCTAAGTGTGACATTTGTGCTTGCTTTTTGCAGATACTCAAGGTCTTTTGCCGTGTTCATGATATGCTTTGTCAACTCTGATATGATGTAATTAACGTTAATCTGTACATTTTCCATGTCAATATTAACATTTTTCATTTTCTTATCCTTTCCACGTTGCCCCAAAGGGCGAGAGCCGAAGCTCTCACACCTCAATTTCTCTCTTTGCGAAAAGTCTTTCAAAAGCCTTGTCTTCATATATCCAAACGCTTTCAACTCTGCTCTCAAGCTCGCCTCTCTGCTCGTCAAAGAGCTGTGCAAGCTCGGAAATTTCGTCCACGCTTACATCATGGTCGATGTGCTTTGCATTGCCCTCGCCGTCTGTCATGATGATGTAGTTCATTGCATTGTCCTGTGCTTCATAAAGTCTGTAGTTTTTCATGTTAAACCTCTTCCTGTCATTTTGTTTTGAGGTGTTACCTCTCGTTTCATTGTCTATATATTACACCTTTTATATGTAATCTGTATGATAGTTTTGTGTTAATTATGTGAAATTTGTTTTACCTCCTTTTTAAGTCGGTCAAGCACAACTTGTCCGTTTACCCCTGTCATTTTCTCAAAATACGAGGATTTTAAAAACCTCGCTACCTCGGAGCGCATATTAGGTTCATTGCGGTAGTCATTAACCGCTTGATTGATTACGGCAATCCATAGTTGTATATAACCTCCGTTGGTTTTTACCGGACTTTTCTTAAGTGGTCTAATTTTAATCAGCTCCTT
>OIEL01001314.1_pt1 | contig 12272 bp, 8 predicted proteins | sample 1581731 | NCBI WGS metagenome assembly OIEL01 (sample SAMN01760977, study PRJEB22395) | human gut metagenome | reverse complement strand
GACGGAGCCCGCCTGGCGGGGGGTGAGGTCGCCGTTATAGCCCTGCTTGAGGTTGACGCCGACTTCGTTTGCGGCTTCCATCTTAAAGCGGTTCATCGCGTCCTGTGCTTCCGGTACCATCGTCTTATTGCTGCTGTTCATGTTTCATTCTCCTTTTTTCGGCGGCGCTTAACGCTGCGCCGCACTGCTTTTTTCGCGTTTGTTGTTCTTATTGTGCATGATGAAAGGAGCATTATGCGTGTCAATTTTTGCAAGAATGCGCAGTTTTTTGCGCCGCGCGGGAGAGAATATTCTCTCCCCTGTCCTTCTCCCGCTTCTCATTTTCGCTCTGAAAAATGAAAACTGAGATGCCGCATGCAGCTTATGCGGTACCTCTCTATTTCTTATTATAAGGATTCCGCCGCAAATGTCAAGTCAATTCAGAACATTTGTTTGTGGTTTTGGCGGACATCTTTTCAAAAAAAGACCGCGCAGGGCGTTTTCGGCGCTGCGCGGTTCTTGAAATCCTGTTTGATCGATGTGTATTGAAATAGAAATCACTTGCCCCAGACTTCCTCGGCGATCTCCTTTACAAGCGCGAGCTTTGCCCACTGCTGCTCTTCCGTAAGCTTGTTACCGACCTCGCAGGAAGCAAAGCCGCACTGCGGGCTGAGGCAGAGGTTCTCGAGCGGCACATACTTTGCAGCCTCGTGAATGCGTGCGATGACGGCGTCTTTATCCTCAAGCTCCGGGCGCTTGGACGTAATCAGTCCCAAAACGACTTTTTTGCCCGGTGTGACGAAACGCAGCGGCTCAAAACCGCCGGAACGCGCGTCATCGAACTCCAGATAGTAGGCATCGACATTTTCATGTGCAAACAGGCGCTCTGCGACCGGCTCATAGCCGCCCCGGCTGGCCCAGGAGGAATTGTAGTTGCCGCGGCAAATGTGGGTTGCAACGGTGAGATCATCCGGTTTGCCCTCAAGCGCGAGGTTGTTGACCTTCAAAAGCTGATCCATGATGTCGCCCATCTTTTCCGGCTCCACGCCGAACACAAACGGCGCGGCGGGGTCTACGCAAACGCCCCAAGAGCAGTCATCAAGCTGCAGGTTGCGGCAGCCTGCGTCGTAGAGCTGCTTGATGAACGCCCGATAGATCTTTGCAACGTCCTCGAGCAGCTCTTCGCGGTTCGGGTAGATTTTATTCGTCGTCTCCGCGTTCATCGGGAAGATCATCTGCTCGTAGAACTGTGCCGGAGACGGAATGGTCTGCTTTGCGACGGTGTTTTCGTCCTCAAGCGCCTGCACAAACCGGAAGTGCTCCACAAAAGGGTGCGTACCCGTCAGCTTTAATTTGCCCGTAAGGTACGTGTCATCGACGACCGCAAGGACATCGTGGAACGGGATGCCGCCCCTCGGCGCGGCGTGGCTGACGCCCTCAAAACCCCACATAAAGTCGAGATACCATGTCTTGCGGCGGAATTCGCCGTCGGTAAGGAGCTTATAGCCCGCCGCCTTCTGTTTTGCGACAAGGTCGCGAACGGCGGTGTCTTCGGCTTCCTTCAGTGCTTCGTAAGTGGTTTTGCCGGCTTCATAATCGGCGCGAATCTTCTTCAAATCATCCGGGCGCAGAAAGCTGCCGACATAATCGTAACGGTACGGAAGTTTGATATTTTTCATGTTGATCACCTGCTGTTTGAGTTTGTGCTTACAGTATACAGGCAAATTTTCGCCTTGTAAAATACAAGAAAAAAGCGGTTTGCCATAGGTTTTTACTATGGCAAGCCACTTTCGGTTTGCATTATTGCATTGTGAACTTCTTTAAAGCGTCGATATAATATTGCGCAAACAAGCTCGGCTCCACGTTTTCGCGCGTGAGATAGCCGATTTCCATGTAATCGTCAAGATTGAGCGGCACGGCGACGATATTTTTGCCGTTTAGACTCTCGTTGATGACGCCGCTGCAAATGGTGTAGCCGTTCAGCCCGATGAGCAGATTGAACAGCGTTGCGCGGTCACAGACGTGGATGTCTTTGGCGCACTCAAGCGTGCTCTGAATTTCCTCGGAAAAATAAAACGCATTGTGGTCGCCCTGCTCATAGGAAAGGCGCGGGTACGGCGCTAAGTCCTCCAGTGTGATGCTTTTTCGCTTTGCAAGGGGATTTTCTGCACCCAAAAACACGTGCGGCTGCGCTTTGAACAGCAGATGAAATCCCAGCCCGTGCGCCTTAATCGTCTTTTTTAAGACCGTCTCGTTGAACGGGCTTAAATACAAAACGCCGACTTCGCTTTTTAATAACGCCACGTCCTCGATGATCTCATACGTCTGCGTTTCGCGCAGGTGAAAATCGTACGTTTCGCCGCCGTGCTCCTTTAAAAGCGCCACGAAGGCCTCCACTGCGAACGAATAGTGCTGCGTGGAAACGCAAAACCGTCTGCGCACGGGCGCGCCGCCGAAATACCGCTCACGCATAAGGTCTAATTGGCTGTTCACCTGCCGCGCATAGCCGAGAAATTCTTCGCCCTCCGGCGTTAAGGTCACGCCCTTGTTCGTGCGGCGGAAAAGCGTGACCTGCAATTCGTTTTCGAGTTCCTTAATCGACGCGGTGAGGCTGGGCTGCGCGATGAAAAGCCGCTTTGCCGCCGCGCTGATGGTGCCCGTTTCCGCCACGGCAAGCACATATTGAATTTGCGTAAGCGTCATGCGTTCTCCCCGCTTTCGGTTCTGTTTTCCGCTTCCAGCCGTTTTAATACGCCCAGAATATCCTTGTAGCGCGCGATCACCTTTTGGTAGTTTTCGCGTCGGTGCGGAAAAAGGCAGTTCGTGCAGTCCTTGATGCCGTTTTCTTTATATTGAAACGCGCCGCCGCAGTTGCGGCCCAAAGCGTAAAGCGGGCAGTAGCAGAAAAGACAATTGAAATTTTCCGGGTCCGCGCCCTTGTGGCAGGGAAAATACTCGCATTCTTTATGCGCAAAATAGCTGTAATTTTGAGACATATTGGCTCCTTTTAAGCGTGCAGGGTACGTGTCTACGTGAACGTGAAGCTCGGGTTATGGATTACGTTTATCGCCTCTTATGCTTTGTCTTCCATGGTTTTCACCATGTTTTTGATGCGCTTTGGGTCAAGACGCGGGCTGCCGTAGGGGCGCAGGGCCAAAGCCATCAGCTTCATGGGGTTATCGTCCGCCGCAATGCGGTTAGAGCCCATTTTGCCGCACACCGTGCAGCGGTGAATGACAGCCCACTCCCCGTTTTTGCGCACCCACACGCTGATGGGCTCCATGACGCCGTGGCACGCGGATGCGCGGTCGCCGGGCTCGTTATCCACATGGACGCTCGAAAGGCGGTACGGGCAATGGTTGCGGTGGTCGCGGCCTGCGCCCTCGGGCAGAATTTCGCGCCCGCAGACCTTGCACGTAAACGGGTCTAAGCACGCATGCTTTTTGTAGTAGCCTTTTTCGTATTTTCTGCGCTTATTTTCACGGTTCACGGTCATATCCTCCTTTGTCGCCCGCGCCGCCCATCATGCGGGTAAGCTCCTCTATTTTTTCCAGTGGGAACGGCGGCATGGAAAGCGGCCGCCCGGCAATGGAAAGCAGCAAAACGGGGTCGTCCTCGTCCGAAACGGGCGTAGAGGCAATCTCGCCGCAAAGGCTGCACCGGCCTAAAATCTCCCAGCTGTCATCGGGCTTCACCCAAATGGAAACGGGCTGTAGCTTGCCGCCGCATTCGTAGCCCTCGCTGTCCGCTTCATGGATGGCGGTAAGGCAGCGCGGGCAGTGGGCATATTCTTTTTCGGACACGTTTTCCGCCGGCTCAAAGCCGCAGGCAGGGCAGTGAAAACGCTTGGGGGTATATTCCATAGGGTCGTTTCCTCCTTGTTTTTCGGGAAAATATCTATAAAAACAAGTATAATATGAATCGCCGCATTCGTCAATTCCGTAAAAGGAAAAACGCCTTGCATTCCCGATAAAAAGGGACAATACCGCACATAAAACTTTCGACAGTGCGCGGTATTGCCCTTGACAGATTTATCAAATTGGAATAGATGAGATCAGAATAACCGCTTACGTTCCCATAGAAATTTCTTCTGGCCTCATAGTTTTTTAAAAATTGTATTGATTTTAGCAGGGCGTTGCAATATACTTTAATAAATACAACTTGTTTTTCGACAAATAAGACGTTTTTTTGCGAGGTGCACTATGACTACACAAGCTTTGCTGCAGCTTTCCGCCGACATTATAACGCGGTATTACAATAATGAGATCGAGCCGTTTCTGGCGGCCTGCCACCCGGACGTGCTGTGGATCGGCCCGGCAAATACACAGATTATCCGCACGCGCGAAACGCTCATCGAGACGTTTGCCGAAGAGCACCACAACCTGCGCTTTGAGATGCACGACCTTGTGACCGTGCCGCTCATGACGCCCAGCAGCAAGGTACTGGAGGTGCTGCTGTTTTATGACGTAGACACCATTTGGCCGGACAACAGCATGCAGCGTGTAAAGCAGCGCGTTCAGCTTTCGTGGGTGGTGGAAGGCGGGCAGCCGTTCATCCGCGTGTGTCACGTTTCCAATGCACTCGATTACGATGACCGCGATGTGATTTACCCCGTGCACTATGGAGAAGATCGTGTGCGCGTGGCAGTGCTTTCCGGCGAGGACCGCGCGCCGCGCATCGTTTTAAAGGGCGCGAACAAGGCCATGCTGTACCTGCGCCCCGCGTATATCGATTACTTAGAAACAAGCGGCATGCACACCTATATTCACACACAAAACGACATACGGGAATCGACCGAGCGACTGACGGCGATCGATAAGCGTTATCCGGGACTGTTTCTGCGCTGCCACGAAAGCTACCTTGTGAACCCCGACCGCGTGACGGAAATCACCCGCTTTCATTTGACGCTTATAAACGGCACCACTTTGCCCATCCCCGAAAAGAAGTACACGACCGTGAAAAAGCGACTCTCGGAGATGCTGGCGAAAGAGAAATAAATTTCCTGACCGTTCATGTGGTTTCCCTCACCCCTATGGGCTCCCGGTAACACCGGGTTATTTTTAACCTCTCGCACATAGGCAAAGCCTTATAAATCGTCCATGTGTTCGACCTCCTTTACCGCGCTTTCATGCAAAATACAGCAATTTACGAATTTTTAAATTTTTTTAAAAAAACACTTGCTTTTTTCGTTTAGCTGTTGTATAATAATTGAGCACTTGAGAAGTGAATATATCGCGGGGTGGAGCAGTTCGGTAGCTCGTCGGGCTCATAACCCGAAGGTCGTAGGTTCAAATCCTGCCCCCGCAACCAAAGAAACTCAGTTGTTCTTTTGAACAACTGAGTTTCTTCTTGTTTGGGCAAGTTTATGCCTGCGACTTTTCATTTATGCACCCGCGGCTCATAACCCGAAGGGGGCTGGTCGCCGGTGGCGACCGTCCAGCCCCGACCGAGCCGGCAGGTGAGAACGTAGGGAGATTATGGTGAAATTTGCCTTACGGCAAGTGAACTGTTCGCTCCGTGAACGTTAAAACCCCGATTCCGCACATGAAACGGATCGGGGTTTTGTTCTGTACTTATAAATCTCTGTATTTCTTTACGCGGCGGACTTTTTTGTTTTTACGGTTCATCAGGATGGCAAGGATAGCATACGCGGCAGCCAAGACCAGCAAAATGGTGGCCGTAACGATAAACCACGTGGAGGTGAGCACCTCCTGCCCCTGCTGCAAAACCTGCACAATCTCGCTGCGCTCCACGCTTTCCGCGGCGACGAGCGCAACGGTGGAAAGCTCCGCGCCGTTATAATAGAACGTGGCGGTACCGACGTAATCGCCCTTTTTGATGGGCGCTTTCACGCTTTCGGGCAGATCGAGCTTTGTGGTGATGGCGCCGCTTTCCAGACTGCTCGGCAGTGTTGCGGTGAGATTGCCCTGCGCCAGCACCTGCAGGCGGTCTTTGCCCCACGCGTATTTGAGGCCCACCTCGCCGAGAAGCTCGCCGTCTGTGACGAGCGTTTTGTTTTCGATATTCAAAAATGCCCAGCGGAACAGCGTCGCGGCATCGTACATTTCGCCGTGATAATCGATATGGTTGCCCTCGCTGTCGATATACGGGCTGCCCATGCACACGACAAGGTAACTGTACCCGTCATACGTAGCCGTGGCGGAAATGCAGTAGCCGGATTCATTCAAGGAGCCGGTCTTTACGCCGGTGGCATAGGTGTAATACTCATCGTCATAGCTCAAAAGCATACGGTTCGTCGTGGTGACGGTGCGTTCCTCGCTTGTCATGTTCGTCGGCGGCTGCGTGTAATACGTCTGCGAGGTGACGTCCGTAAAATACGGCATTGTCAGCGCATACTCCGTAATGGTCGCCATCTCGCGCGCGGTGGTGTAGTGGTTTTCATCATGCAGGCCGTGCGGGTTCACAAAATGCGTGTTCGTGCAGCCGAGCTCCGCGGCCTTCTTGTTCATCAGCTCCACACAGCTCATTTTGCCGTCACCGTCTTCGTCGTACTGCGGGTCGTCGGCCGTGATATTCAAAGAATCCACATATTTTGCAAGCGTCAGCGCGGCATCATTGCCGGATGGCACCATCATCAGGTTCAAAAGCTCATAGATGGTAAAGCTTTCGCCCGTTTGAATTTCCGCCAAAGACGAGCCCGTGCCCTCAAGCTCCTCGGCAACGCTTTCCGGCACCGTAGTGCGCGTGTTTTGCAGGTCGCTGACCGTTTCCGCCGTGACGATATACGTCATGATCTTCGTCATGGAAGCCATGGGGCGGCGCTCGTCCGGATTATATGTATAGACAACGGTATCGGTATCGAGGCTCACCATATAGATAGAAGCACTGTTCGGGTCTGTGAGCTTATCGCACGGAAAGCCCATTTCGCTGCTTTGGGCCACGACCGTGTTTGTCGTTGTGTCGGTTTCCGAAGTCGAGGTATCGGAAGCTGTGGAATTTTCGCTCGCAGTGCTTTCGGCTGTATCGGCCAAAACGCCGGTCGTCAAAACGGAAAGCGACAGCAAAACGCTTGCGCATATCGATAAAAATTTATGTTTTCTCACTGTTTATCCTCCAACGGACATGATATAATACTGTTAACTATTTTATTATTATAGCACGGTTTGGCACCCCTGAAAAGGTGCTCGCCGGCAAATTCAGAAAAAAGTCAGATTGAAAATTTAAAAGGAGACGCTATGCAGCTTTTACATATTGCAGACCTGCACTTCGGCAGGCTTTTGTACGGTCGCAGTTTAATGGATGACCAGCGGCATTTTGTGCGGCAGTCGCTTTTGCCCGCGCTGGATGAATATAAGCCCGATGCGCTGCTCATTGCGGGCGATCTGTACGACCGGCAGATTGCCTCGGTCGACGCGATTCATTTATTCGACGAGCTCATCGATGCGCTGTGCGAACGGAGCATCCCCGCCGTCATCATTTCCGGCAACCACGACAGCGCGCAGCGGCTCGATGTCTTCCGCAGCGAACTGTCTGATCGCGGTATCCACATGATTGGCAATCCGCCCATGCAGAAGGGCGAAACCATCGAGCGCGTCACCCTGACGGACGATTTCGGTGCGGTGAATTTCTATCTGCTGCCGTTCGTGCGGCCGGGCATGGTGCGCCTTGTGACCGGGACGAAAGAGAACGGCGACAATTTGAGCTATCCCGAAGCATTTTCGCGTCTGCTGGCGCTGTCGCCGCTGAACCCCGACGAGCGGAACGTGCTGGTCAGCCATCAGTTCTTCCTGCCCGATGGCGGCGACGCGGAGAACATCGAGCGCGCGGAGAACGAGGTGAAGCAGGTCGGCAATCTGGATGCGATTCCCGCGTCGCTGATTGCGGATTTTGACTATGCCGCGCTGGGGCACATCCACAAGCCGATGAAAGTCGGCAGTGAAACGCTGCGTTACTGCGGCACGCCGATGCCCTACTCCCTCAGCGAGGAAAACCAGCAGAAGGGCATCTTGATGGTGGAAATGGGCGCGAAAGGCGACGTGCAGACGACGGTTTTGCCGCTGCACCCCGTCCATCAGGTGCGGAAGCTGCGCGCGACGCGGGAAGCGCTGCTGTCCGGCGCGAGCGAGGATTTCGTGTCCATCTGCGTGATAGGCGCGGAGGCGGCGGAGATGGGGGGTCTGCGCGAACTGCTGCGGGCGAAGTACCCGAATCTGCTGGAGCTTCGGCGCGAGCGCGAGGAAACGGTGGAACTGGCAGCTCTGCAGGAGCGCACGGAAACGCTCTCCCCCTACGAGCTGTGTCTGCAATTTGCGGGCGAGCGGCTGAACGCCGAGGAAAAGGCGCTGCTGACGGAGGTCATGAACGCCATGAAGGAGGAAAACGCATGAAACCGATTCTTTTGACGATGCAGGCCTTTGGCTCTTACGGCGAAAAAACGGAGATTGACTTCCAAAAGGGCGGCGATTTTTTCCTCATCAGCGGCGACACGGGTTCGGGCAAATCCACCATTTTCGATGCAATGATGTTCGCGCTCTACGGCGAAGTGAGCACGGTTGGTATCAACAAAGACAAAAAGAAGAATGAGAAACTGGACGAAATGTTGAGCCAGTTTGTGGATGTGCAGAAAACGAAGCCGTATGCCTCGCTTATTTTTACGGCATACCAGCACGGGCAGGAAGAAACGTACACTGTTAGGCGGACACCGCGGTATACACGCCCTGCCAAGCGGGGCGACGCGAAACTGCAGGATGAACGTGAAACGGCGGAACTCCTGATGCCGGATGGGTCGCAGTATCCGGGCAAGCTGTCGGAAACGAACCGCAAAATCGAAGAGATTGTGGGCTTGACGGCAGACCAGTTCCGCAAAGTGGTGATGATTGCGCAGGGCGAATTTATGGATTTCCTGCGCGCGGGCAGCAAGGAAAAGACGGAACTCCTGCGCGATTTGCTGAAAACGGACTACTATTATCAGTTGAGCGAACGCCTGAAGACGCTGGCGAAGGAGAAGAACACCGCGGCGCAGACCCAGCGGACGAAGCTGTCCCTGATTGCGGCGAATGCGGTGACGGAGGGGCTGCCGGAGGAAGATGCGCAGGCGTTGGACAAGGCGAAAGGCACGGTCATCACTGCAAAAGAATTGCAGCCCGAACAGGTGGATGCGCTGGTGGATGTGCTGTCCGACATGTGTGCGCGCTTGGAGATGCAGCAACGTGAATTGGCGCAGCGGCAGACAACGGCGCAGGTGGAACGTGACGAGTGCATGAAGCGAATCGAAGCCGCACAGCCGCTGATGCAGCGTTTTAAGGAACTGGAGGATGCGGAAAAGACACTGCAAGAATGCGCGGCACAGGCGGATGAAATCGAGAAAAAGCGCGGGCTGATTGGCAAAATCCGCGATGCGTGGGCAATCGAACCGAAGTATCAGCGCATGAAGGATGCACAGAAGGCATTGACGGATGCACAGCGGGAATTGGCAGCGAAGCAGCAGGAACTTCCGCGGCTGAAGCAGACGGCGGCGGATGCGGCGGCGCTTCATCAGCAGATGGAAAAGACGAAGGATGCGGCAACAACGCACTGCGCGGAGGTTGAAACGAAGGTCGAAAAGGCACTGGAAACCTTTGTTGCGATGGAAAAGGCGGAAAAGGCGCTGCGTCAGGCGGAAGAAGCGGATACGAAGGCGAAGGCGGATGCGGAATCAGCCAAGAAAGCACTGGATGATTTCAAGAATCAGGAAGACGCGTGGCGGACGCAGGAAGCGGAATTGCAGGGCGCAGAAGCCGCTTATGAGGTCTGCAAGCAGCAGAATCAGCAGTATCGCGACCTGAAGAAATCGCTGGAGGACTTGCACGGCAACCAGAAAGACGTGCAGGAGAAAGCAAGGCAAGCAGCGGCAGCGAAGGACGCGTATGCCAGCGCAACGCAAAAATATCAGCGGGCACAGAATGAATATGATGATTATCGCTTGGCGTTCCTCAACGCGCAGGCGGGTCTATTGGCGCGTGAACTTGTGTCCGGAAAGCCCTGCCCGGTCTGCGGCGCGCTGGAACATCCCGCGCCGTGCCAGCTCACGCAGGAAAATCAGCAGCTGAACCGTGAGCAGCTGGAGAAGCTGCGCAAGGCGGCGGATGACGCGGCGAAAGCGCAGGAAGAGAAAGCAAAAGAATCGGAATCGGCGCAAGTCAAGCTGACAGAGCGGCAAAAAGCCGCTGAAGAAGCGGAAAAAAAGCTGGTAGAGAACGCGACGAACATCCGCGAAAATGTGCCGATGGCAACGGCGGCGGACGTGGAAGCGATGCTGACGGCGTGGCTGCCGGAACTGCAAAGCGCGTCGAAGTCGGTTCAGGCGAAGGTGAAGGCGCTGGACGACGTGCGAAAAAATCTCGAAGGGGCGAAGGCAGAGCGCGACAAGCTGGAAAAGGCAGCATCCACCGCGCAGGAGACGGCAAAATCCACCGCAGTGAAAAAGGCTGAAGCAGAAAAAACGTGGAAGCTCCATCAGGAAGAACTTTCCGCCAGCCCGCACCGCACGCGCGAGGACGCGGTGGCACAGCGCACACAGGCGCGGGAAGCAAAGCAAAAGGCGGAAGCGGCGGCAAGTCAGGCTGCGGAAAAAGAACGTCAGGCGCAGAAAGCGGAAACGGACTGCGAAACGCAGATTCGGCGGCTGAACGAGGAGATGCCGCAGAAACAGGCGAATGCGGAAGAATTTAACCAGCAGTATCAACAGACGATGGCGGATAAGTCGCTGGATGAAGCGCAGTGGCAGGCACTGACGGCGAACTATGATGCAGAAGAGCCTGACCGCTTGCAGAAGGAAGTCAGCGACTTTGACCAGAGGAAATCCAAGGCAGAGGGGCAGTGTGCGACGTCGCAGAACGCTATTGCCGGGCGGGAAAAGCCGGATATGACGAAGTTGGAGGCGGCATCCAAGGCGGCAGAATCGGCGCTTAAGGAAGCATCGGATGCCCTGGAAGCCGCGAAACACCTGCGTTTGAACAATGAAAAGGTGCTGGAAGATCTGCGCGCGGGACGCGAACCGCTGGCGGAGGCGTGCAAGGCAGCAAACACCGCGCAGCACCTTTCGGACGTGATGGCGGGCACCGAAAGCGGCAACCGGATGAATCTGGAGACGTTCGTGCAGCGCAATTATATGGAAAAAATTCTGCGCGACGCGAACCGGCGCTTCCGCGATATGTCGAACGGGCAGTTTGAACTGAAGCTAATTAACGTCGAGGACGCGGGCGAGGGCAAAAACAAGGGGTTAGACTTGGAGGTATATTCCATCGTGACAGGCAAGACGCGCTCCGTCAACACGCTGTCCGGCGGCGAGTCGTTCATGGCGGCGCTGTCGCTGGCGCTCGGTATGGCTGACCAGATTCAGGCGGCGACGGCGGCGATTCATCTGGATGTGATGTTCATCGACGAGGGCTTTGGTTCGCTGAGCGACAACGCGCGCAACGAGGCAGTGAATATATTGAAGGAAATGGCGGGCAAGCAACGGCAGATTGGCATCATTTCGCACGTTTCGGAGCTGAAGGACGAGATTGAAAATCAGCTGATTGTGAAGAAGGACGACCGCGGCAGCCACATTTCTTGGCGATAATGAGCGGATCGGGCATCCGTGGCGGAGAAAGGCTGCGGATGCCCCTACTCTTTTGGCGGACAAAAGGCAAATGATGGACGGAAAAGGTTCGCCCAAAAGCGACGAACAATGGACTGCTAAATCAGGCATATTCGTTCGTCTTTCTAAAAAGTCTTGAAAAAAGCCCAAAAACAAAAGAAAAAAGGGTTGACGCAGGGCTGAAATTGTGATAAGATAACAAAGCTGGTTGCGCGAGCCGCTGAAAAGCTGCTTGGGAGACCGGTACGAACCTTGAAAACGATACAGAACAATAACAACGCAAACAAGACAGTAATTCCGAATGAGTGAAACTTGGTTGAGGAAACTCGATTGAGGGATAAAGGATTAAACGAAAGAGTTTGATCCTGGCTCAGGACGAACGCTGGCGGCGTGCCTAACACATGCAAGTCGAGCGGAGACAGGGAGTAGCTTGCTACGAACTGTTTTAGCGGCGGACGGGTGAGTAACGCGTGAGCAACCTTTCCCAGACAGGGGAATAACACACCGAAAGGTGTACTAATACCGCATAAGACCACGGGATCACATGGTTCTGGGGTAAAAGAATTATCGGTTTGGGGTGGGCTCGCGTCCGATTAGGTAGTTGGTGAGGTAACGGCCCACCAAGCCGACGATCGGTAGCCGACCTGAGAGGGTGATCGGCCACATTGGGACTGAGACACGGCCCAAACTCCTACGGGAGGCAGCAGTGGGG
>OIEL01001308.1_pt1 | contig 12304 bp, 9 predicted proteins | sample 1581731 | NCBI WGS metagenome assembly OIEL01 (sample SAMN01760977, study PRJEB22395) | human gut metagenome | reverse complement strand
GTAAGAAGAAACTTCTGGAGAAACAGAAGGAAGGTAAGAAACGTATGCGTCAGGTAGGCAATGTGGAGATTCCGCAGAAAGCATTTATGAGTGTATTGAAACTGGATGATAAATAAAGTATGAATGGTAACTATTCGGCAGCCTGCTGTCCACATAACTGTGAAGGTACTGAACAGTTATCTGTGAATAGTGCTCATCTCAACAGAAGGTTAAAATATTGAAGAAAATGATTAAGCGAAAAACAGTTATACTATGTATGTTATTGCTTGGAATTTCTGTCTCCGGATGTGGGAAAACCAGGGAGGTAGATGAAGCGTCCTCCAAAGTGATCCAGATCAGTGTTGCGCCGGAAGAGACAAGTCCCACTCCGGCACCGGATCAGGTAGCTTCCGCAGCAGTTACCACCAATGGTAATCTAACAATGGTAAATACGTATCTGGCAGAGCAGGATGCAGCAGGTATCTCATCTGCGGAAAGTTCAGACAGCCAAAGTGATGCCGACAGTACAGATAACAGTGTCGACTCAGCAGATAACAATGAGCAAGACAGCAGTACATCAGATACTGAGGAATAGAAAACAGGTCATAACAGGAGCAGATTACAATGGAGAGAAGGAATATCACAGATTCTCCCATGGAAATCTATGTCCACATTCCATTTTGCATAAAAAAATGTGATTACTGTGATTTCCTTTCCGGTCCGTCAGGTCCAAAGGAGCAGGCTGATTATGTAGATGCTCTGCTTGAAGAAATCAATGCAGCAGAAGAAGGAAAAGGAAGGAGTGTATCCTCTGTATTTATTGGAGGGGGCACTCCTTCTGTTTTGGATGAGAGATTCATAGGAGAAATTTTAAATCATATAAGACGAAAATTTCAGATTGCGGATCATGCTGAGATCACCATAGAAGTAAACCCGGGGACTGCAGACAGAAACAAACTGCAGGCATACAGAACATATGGAATCAACCGCCTGAGCATAGGTTTACAGTCGCCGGATGACAGAGAACTGAAGATCCTTGGAAGAATCCACAATTATGAGCAGTTTCTGGAGACTTACAGAAGTGCAAGAGAGGCAGGGTTCGACAATATCAATATTGATCTAATGAGTGCGATCCCGGATCAGACTTATGAAGGATGGATCCATAATCTTCGCACTGTTGCAGGACTGGATCCGGAACATATTTCCGCATACAGCCTGATCATTGAGGAGGGCACACCTTTTGCATCGCGGACGCTGAATTTGCCGGATGAAGATGCGGAGTACAATATGTATGAGGCAACAGCACAGATTCTGAGAGAATATGGCTTTGAGCAGTATGAGATTTCCAATTACGCAAAGAAAGGCAGAAAATGCAGGCATAACGTGGGCTATTGGATCCGACAGGATTATCTGGGGTTTGGCCTGGGAGCTTCCTCTCTTTATGGAAAGGAACGTTTTGCCAATACACAGGATATGAAAAAATATCTGGAAAACAGCAGAACACCGGAAAAAATAAGAGAAAAAGAGCCGCCCCTCACCAGAGAGGATGAGATGGCGGAGTTCATGTTTCTGGGACTTCGTATGACCAGAGGAATCTCAAAAGCTGAGTTTGAGCGACAGTTTGGCAGTGAAATAGATGCAATATACGGGGATGTTCTGAGAAAATATAAGTCAATGGGACTGCTTTTGGAAGAAAAAGGAAGGATTTTTCTGAGCAGAGATGGAATCCATGTAAGCAATTCCGTTATGGCGGATTTTTTGCCGTAAACGCCTTGACGAACAAATGTTCCTGTATTATACTGATGCCATGAGGATTGCGGGGCAGCGAAACTGCGCACAATCCATGAATATCATAACATACGAAAAAGGTGTAACTGTTAAGGTAAGAAACAGTTATTATTTATAAATGAGAAACAGGAGGCCCACAATGGCAGCAGATACAACGAAGAAGCACTTTATCAGGATCAGAGGTGCCAATGTTAATAATCTTAAGAATTTAAGTGTGGATATTCCCAGAGACAAGTTTGTGGTATTTACAGGACTGAGTGGCTCCGGTAAATCTTCACTGGCTTTTGATACCATCTATGCAGAGGGACAGCGCCGTTATATGGAATCTCTCTCTTCCTATGCAAGACAGTTCCTTGGACAGATGGAGAAGCCGGATGTGGAGAGCATCGAAGGTCTGCCGCCGGCCATTTCCATTGATCAGAAATCTACCAACCGCAATCCCCGTTCCACAGTAGGAACAGTGACAGAAATCTATGATTATTTCCGACTTCTGTATGCCAGAGTGGGAATCCCTCATTGTCCGAAGTGCGGAAGAGAGATTAAGAAGCAGACAGTTGACCAGATGGTAGACAGTATCATGTCTTTTCCGGAGAGAACGAAGATCCAGCTTCTGGCGCCTGTTGTGCGGGGGCGCAAGGGAACTCATGCAAAGCTTCTGGAGCAGGCAAAGAGAAGCGGATATGTACGTGTGCAGATTGACGGAAACCTGTATGAGCTTTCCGAGGAGATCAGTCTGGACAAGAATATCAAGCATAATATAGAGATTGTGGTAGACCGTCTGATCGTGAAGCCCGGGATTGAGAAAAGACTCTCAGATTCCATTGAGACAGTGCTGGATCTGGCAGAGGGCCTTCTGATGGTAGATACTATGGATGGAAATATCCATAATTTCAGCCAGAGCTTTTCCTGCCCTGACTGCGGTATCAGTGTGGATGAGATTGAACCGAGAAGCTTTTCTTTCAATAATCCTTTTGGTGCCTGCCCGGATTGTCTGGGACTTGGGTATAAAATGGAATTTGATATTGATCTGATGATCCCGGATAGATCTCTGAGTATCCTGGATGGTGCCATTGTGGTCACAGGATGGCAGTCCTGCACAAATGAGGGAAGCTTTTCCAGGGCAATCCTGGATGCTCTTGCCAGAGAATATGATTTCAGCCTGGCAACACCTTTTGAGGAGTATCCGGAGAAGATACAGGACATTCTGATCAACGGAACTAATGGACATTCTGTAAAGGTTTACTATAAAGGGCAGCGCGGAGAGGGCGTTTACGATGTGGCGTTTCCGGGGCTGATCCGAAATGTGGAGCAGCGTTACAGAGAGACAGGCTCTGATGCCATGAAGCAGGAGTATGAATCTTTCATGCGCATTACTCCATGTAAAACCTGTAAAGGTCAGAGACTGAAGAAGGAATCACTGGCTGTGACTGTGGCGGATAAGAATATTTATGAGGTCACCAATCTTTCCATAGAGAAGCTGAAAGCCTTTCTGGCGGATATGCAGCTCTCCGAGCAGCAGCAGCTTATCGGCAGACAGATTCTGAAGGAAATCAGGGCAAGGGTAAGTTTCCTGTCAGATGTAGGACTGGATTATCTTTCATTGGGACGTGCGACAGGAACTCTTTCCGGCGGCGAGGCGCAGAGAATCCGTCTGGCTACCCAGATTGGTTCCGGGCTGGTAGGAGTTGCCTATATTCTGGATGAACCGAGTATCGGACTTCACCAGAGGGATAATGACAGACTTCTTGGTTCTCTGATGAAACTGCGTGATCTTGGAAACAGCCTGATCGTTGTGGAGCATGATGAAGATACCATGCGTGCCGCAGACTGTATTGTAGATATAGGTCCCGGTGCAGGGGAACATGGCGGACAACTGGTTGCCATGGGAACTGCAGAGGATTTGATGAAGAATGAGGATTCCATCACAGGAGCTTATCTGAGCGGAAAATTAAAAATCCCGATACCTTTGGAGAGACGGAAGCCAACCGGTTTTCTTACTGTCAAGGGGGCGGCAGAGAATAATCTCAAGAATATCGATGTGAAGATACCTCTTGGGATCATGACCTGTATCACAGGAGTTTCGGGCTCAGGTAAGAGCTCTCTGATCAATGAGATTCTTTATAAACGCCTGGCAAGAGATCTGAACCGGGCAAGAGTGATTCCGGGAAAACATAAGGATATTCTGGGAACAGACCAACTGGATAAGGTTATCAATATTGACCAGTCACCTATTGGCCGTACTCCACGTTCCAATCCTGCGACTTATACCGGGGTATTTGACCAGATCAGAGATCTTTTTGCAGCAACAGCAGATGCCAAGGCAAAAGGATATAAGAAAGGACGATTCAGTTTTAATGTAAAGGGCGGAAGATGTGAGGCATGCAGCGGTGACGGTATTATCAAAATTGAGATGCATTTCCTTCCGGACGTATATGTACCATGCGAGGTCTGCAAAGGTAAGAGATATAACAGAGAAACCCTGGAAGTAAAGTATAAGGATAAGAATATTTACGATGTGCTGAATATGACGGTGGAGGAAGCACTGACTTTTTTTGAGAATGTTCCTTCTATTAAAAGAAAGATACAGACTCTTTATGATGTAGGACTTTCCTATATCCGGCTGGGACAGCCGTCCACAGAGCTTTCCGGAGGAGAGGCACAGAGGATCAAGCTTGCCACAGAGCTGAGCAAGCGCAGCACAGGTAAGACTATCTACATTCTGGATGAGCCTACCACAGGTCTGCATTTTGCGGATGTGCATAAGTTGGTGGAGATTCTGAAACGATTATCGGAGGGCGGTAATACAGTAGTTGTGATCGAGCATAATCTGGATGTGATTAAGACCGCAGATTATATCATTGATATCGGACCGGAGGGTGGAGACAAAGGAGGTACCGTAGTTGCTCAGGGAACTCCTGAGGAGGTTGCACAGTCACCGGTTTCCTATACCGGAAAATATGTAAAGAAATATCTGAAATAATCTTGAAATCATATTGCAGGACTTTCTTTTTAAATGGAAGTTGTATATAATAGAAGAGATTATTTATAGCAATTCTCGTAAATAATATATTTTGATCCGGCTTATCAGGATGTGAAGCCCTGTTGGACTGTTTTGATCGCATTATTTTATGGAGTTGTTATAACTAAACCGGATAAGTCCCCGGTAGAGACTGTAAAAAGTAATGATCAGTTGAAGGGGATGAGGAGAACGTAAGAACAGAAAGGGGATTTCCATGCCGACAAGTGATATTGGAATTGACCTGGGAACCAGGAACAGTCTGGCTTATTCTACAGGAAAGGGGCTTGTGCTAAATGAGCCTTCGATCGTAGTTTATGATAAAAATACAGAGAAGATACGTGCAATCGGTGAAGAAGCCCGTCTGATGGAAGGGCGCATTACTTCAGATATGGAGATCATCCGTCCCATCAGACAGGGCGTGATCGTTGATTATACAGTTACAGAGAAGATGTTGAAATACTTTATATCCAGAGCAATAGGAAGAAGAGCTTTCCGCAAGCCCAGGATCAGTATCTGTGTTCCCAGTGGAATTACAGAGATTGAGAAAAAGGCAGTGGAGGAAGCAACCTATCAGGCTGGTGCCAGAGATGTCTATATGGTGGAGGAACCTATAGCTGCGGCAATCGGAGCCGGGGTGGATGTGACCAAGCCCTTTGGAAATCTGGTCGTAGACATTGGAGCCGGAACTTCGGATGTTGCGGTTATCTCTCTTGCGGGGGTTGTGGTTTCCGCTTCTGTGAAAGTTGCAGGGGACACTTTTAATCAGGCTATACTGAACTATGTGAGAAAGAATCATGGACTTTTTATCGGAGAAGATATGGCAGAGAAGATCAAAATTCAGATTGGTACGGCTATAGAGGAATCAAATCCGAGAACAATGGAAGTAAAGGGGAGAAATGTGATCACCGGTCTGCCGAAGACAGTGACACTTACCTCAGAAGAAATACGTGTGGCGTTAAAGGATGCTACAAGCCAGATTGTGGAGACTGTTCATGGAATTCTGGAAAAGACACCGCCGGAACTGGCTGCGGATATTGTAGACAGAGGAATCGTACTTACAGGCGGCGGTGCCCTTCTTCATGGGATGGATACACTGATCGAGCAGAGAACCGGGGTAAGTACACTGACTGTGCAGGATGCAATGAGCGTGGTCGCAGTGGGAACCGGTAAGTATGCAGAGGTAATGGCACGTTTTGACGGATAAAGCAGGAGGTACTGCACAGTGCAGTGCCTTTTTGCGTTGTCAGAGGCTCAAAGAAGCAGGAGGTGTGGAGAAAAGCACATGAGTGAAACTGTCACAGGATACATAGATCATGTTATTTTCAGAAATGAAGATAACGGATATACAGTTATGGTACTGAAAGGTACAAAAAAAGAGGAAGAGCTGACCTGCGTGGGAAGTTTCCCTGCGATCACACAGGGGGCATCTATTGAAGCAACCGGAGTATATATCCATCATCCGGTATATGGCAAACAGTTTCAGATCAGTTCTTTTACAGAGAAGATGCCGGAGGATACATATGGAATAGAACGTTATCTGGGTTCGGGCGCCATCAGGGGAATCGGTGCTGCACTGGCTGCCAGGATCGTGCGGAAGTTTGGAGATGACACACTCCGTATCGTAGAAGAAGAGCCGGAGCGGCTTGCAGAGGTAAAGGGGATCAGTGAGAAAAAAGCCCGGGAGATCGCTGCGCAGGTAAGTGAGAAGGCAGAGATGCGAAAAGTAATGATCTTTCTGCAGAAATATGGGATTTCCCTGAACCTGGGCGCAAAGATTTATCAGAAATATAAGGAATCTGTCTATACGATCCTTCAGGAGAATCCTTACAGACTTGCGGAAGATATTTCCGGTGTGGGATTTAAGATTGCTGATGAGATTGCTGCCAGAGTCGGTATTCACGCAGACTCAGATTACAGAATCCGCAGCGGAATGCTGTATACTCTTCTGCAGGCTTCGGGAGAAGGACATACTTATCTTCCGAGGGAACAGTTATTTACAAGATGTGCCAGACTTCTGGGAGTAGATGAATCCTATATGGAGAAACATCTTATGGATATGGTTATTGACAGGAAGCTGGTGCTGAAAGAAAAAAGCGGAGAAACTATCGTTTATCCGGCACAGTATTATTATCTGGAACTGAACACTGCCAGGATGCTTAATGAACTGAATATTGTGTGTCCTGAGGATAAAGAGCTTGTCAGGCACAGAATTGAGCTGATCGAGAAAGAGACAGGAACTGTTCTGGATGAAATGCAGAAGAAAGCAATCACTGAAGCAGCGGATCATGGACTCTTTATTCTTACAGGAGGCCCCGGTACAGGTAAAACGACAACGATCAATGCGATCATCCGCTTTTTTGAGGGAGAAGGTGCAGAGATTCGGCTGGCTGCACCTACCGGACGTGCTGCAAAGAGAATGACAGAGACTACCGGATATGAGGCGCAGACAATTCACCGTCTGCTGGAACTGAATGGAATGCCGGAAGAAGAGAGGGACGGGCATTCAGCTAAATTCGAGAGGAATGCGCAGAATCCGCTGGAGGCAGATGTGATCATTATTGATGAAATGTCTATGGTGGATATCCATCTGATGCATTCTCTTCTTCTTGCAGTGGTAGCAGGAACCAGACTGATCCTTGTGGGGGATGAGAATCAGCTTCCGAGTGTAGGCCCGGGCAATGTGCTGAGAGATATTATCCGAAGCAGATGTTTCCATGTAGTGGAACTGACTAAGATATTCAGACAGGCATCAGAGAGTGATATTGTTGTAAATGCTCATAAGATAAATAAGGGAGAACAGGTTCAGATCAATAATAAGAGCAGAGATTTCTTTTTTCTGAAGAGATATGATGCAGATATCATTATAAGAGTAGTGATCGCGCTGATCCAGGAGAAACTGCCGCGCTATGTAGATGCCAAACCCTTTGAGATACAGGTACTGACACCTATGAGAAAGGGACTTCTGGGAGTAGAGCGGCTGAACCAGATCCTGCAGAGATACCTGAATCCGCCGGAAGACGGGAAATCCGAGAGGGCGGTTGGAGACCGGCTGTTCCGCACAGGGGACAAGGTCATGCAGATCAGAAATAATTATCAGATGGAATGGGAAATCCGGGGACGATATGGGGTTGTCATTGAGAAAGGCGTGGGAGTATTTAACGGAGACACCGGAATCCTCAGGGAAATCAATGAATTTGCTGAGACAGCAGAAGTGGAATTTGAGGATGGACGTTTTGCAATGTACTCGTTCAAACAGCTGGAGGAACTGGAACTTGCATATGCTATTACAATCCACAAGTCTCAGGGATCTGAGTATCCGGCAGTCATACTTCCATTGCTTTCCGGACCACAGATGCTTTTAAACAGGAACCTTCTTTATACCGCAGTTACCAGAGCAAGAAAATGTGTGACGGTTGTGGGAAAAGAGGAGACCTTTGCAGAGATGATACGCAATGAAAAACAGCAGAAGAGATACAGTGCACTGGATGAACGGATCAGAGAACTGAGTGAGACTACAGGGGATAATAATACAGATGGTGAAGAATGATATTGCAGACTGTGATCTGATGACTGAATAATAACAGAGAAAAAATTTATTCCGATAATATGAAAAAAACAGAAATACAGAGGATAGCAAAACAAAGAGTAAAATAGTGGAAGGAAATGGAAATGAAACGGTTTCTGAACATGGTTGCTGATATTTTTTACCCGAGATGCTGTCCGGTCTGTCAGAAAATACTGGCAGATCAGCGAAGGATGATCTGTCCGGAATGCGAGAAAGAACTTCGTCCGATTGGTCATCCCAGATGTTATAAATGTGGAAAACCCATAGAAACAGGGGAATACTGCAGAGACTGTCAGAAACACAGGCATATGTATGAACAGGGAAGAGGTATTTTTGTTTATGATGGCATAATGAGAAGATCTGTTACCAGATATAAGTACTATGGATGCAGAGAATACGGTGATTTTTACGCCAGAGCAATGTATCGATATGCACAGAAAGAATTGCGGGAATGGAAGCCGGATCTGATCGTGCCGGTTCCGGTACACAGGTCGAAGGAGCGGCAGAGAGGTTTTAATCAGGCTGCATATCTGGCGGAGAAACTCGGTCATTATACCGGGATTTCCACAGATGTCAATATTGTGCAGAAAGTTTTAAAGACAAAGTCGCAGAAAAAACTGAATGCTTTGCAGAGAAGAAAAAACCTGGAAAAAGCGTTCTGCGTGACCGGAGATGTCAGGGGAAAGAATATCCTGGTGATAGATGATGTGTATACAACAGGAAGTACGATCGATGCAATGGCCGGATGCCTGAAGAGAAAAGGTGCCGGAAATGTTTATTTTCTTACGGTTTGCATAGGCAGGAGATAAGAAAAAACACTTTTCATACATAATGATATATGTTACAATTAATCTGTATGATTATATGAATGATATCAGGTTGTTGCTGAGAACAGAGTGAACAGTAATAGCGGATTATAGCAAAAGGAAAAGCATACAGTAAGGAGTAATTTATGTTAAATGAAGAGAAGATAAAAATCATGAATAAACTTGCCATGTATGAACAGGGGGAAGGAAAGAAATATCTTCCGGTCAGCAGGTACTACCGTAGTGATTATATCGGACTTGCCATGATTAAGAATTTTTTCCTTGTTACGATTGGGTATTGCCTGATTCTGGCCGGTATCGCAGCATATTTTGCTGAATATCTGATAGATAATGTTCATAAGATGAACCTTGTTTCACTGGGCGTGGAAGTTATTCTGGGGTATGTGGCAGTGCTGGTACTGTTTTCTGTCCTGACATATATCCAATATACGGTGAAATACCACAAAGCAAAGAAAAGTGTGAAAAATTATTATGAAGAACTTACACAATTAAGTAAAATCTACGGTCGCGAAGATAAAAAATCTTCAGCCAGAGGAGTTACAGGAGGATATAAAAAATGACAGCATTACTCGAATTAAAACAGCGAATAAAGAATTTATACAGCCAGTATGAGATTTATATCCTGCCTGTCTTACGTTTCGTTCTGGCAATGGTTTATTTCATATGGATCAATACCAATATGGGATATATGAAGCAGATCGATAATATATTTATTGTTCTGATCCTTGCACTGATCTGTTCCATTCTTCCTTCAGGTGTAATGATTTTTGTAGGATTTGCCCTGATGGTCGCACATGGTTATGCACTGGGGATAGAAGTTGCAGGTTTTATGCTTGTGCTGATCCTGTTTATGGCAATTCTCTTCCTGAGATTCAGTTCAGACAATAATTTAGTACTTGTATTTACACCGCTTTCCTTTGGGTTCAGTGTTCCGACGCTTCTTCCTATCGGAAGCGGACTTTTGTGCAATGCGTTTTCTGCACTTCCTGCAGGCTGCGGAGTGATTATTTACTATTTTATCCGTTTTATACGTGTACAGCATAAACTTCTGGAAAACCCGGATGTTGCCATAGCTGACAAATTAAAACTTCTGACAGATGGAATCGTGCAGAACTGGGGAATGTGGATCACAGTGATTGCCTTTATCGCAGTGATTCTGCTGGTGAATCTGATACGTACCCGCTCTTTTGACTATGCATGGAGAATTGCCATTATTGCAGGTGGAGTTGTGTATGTTCTGATGATTATTGCAGGTGGATTTTATTTTAGACTGGATATTGATGTTGTTACGCTGATCATTTATACAGTGATCTCTGTGGTGATAGGATTACTTCTTGAATTCTTTGTATTTGGTGGTGACTATACCCGTACCGAGAGACTGGAATATGAGGATGATGAATATTATTATTATGTAAAAGCAGTGCCGAAAGCCTGTGTCACAACATCTGAAAGAAGTATAAAGAAGATTAACGGAAGTTCTGCAAAGGATGAAAGACCGGCACAGGATAACGTTGTTTCTTATGCGAATCCTATTTTTCATGGTGATGAGAAAGCAGTGACGACAGATGAGGCTGCAGCACCTGTAGAGAGAAAGAAAGATATTGACAGCGTGGATTTTGAGAAGAAACTGGAAGAATCATTAAAAAATCTGTAAAAAGCAGTTTCCGGTAACGATGAGACATACGAGCCAAAATTCCATTGCCGCAGGCAATCTGGAATGAATTTTGGCTACGTTACTGTGAACGGAGTGAACAGTAACACAAAATCCACTGAAAACATTTTCAACGATAAGATATATAAAAATGATAAGGAAAGGAGAGCCATATGCAGGATTTTTCAGGAAATTTGATAGAAACATTATCAAGACTGGCATTTCCTAAGATTGGGATTATAGATATCATACAGATTGCACTGATCGCTTTTTTTGTATATCAGTTCATGGTATGGATCAAATATACTCATGCATATACACTTCTGAAAGGAATACTGGTCGTTCTCCTCTTCATTCTGATCGCGTATATTTTCAGGATGAATACGATTCTGTGGATTTTTTCAAATCTGGCAAGTACACTGATCGTAGGTGTGATCGTTATTTTTCAGCCGGAGCTGAGGAGGGCTCTGGAACAGCTTGGCGAAAAGAAGTTCCTTTCTTCGCTGATACCGTTTGATATGGAAAAAGATGCAGAAGAACGTTTCAGCGACAAGACCGTCAACGAGCTGGTGAAAGGCTCCTTTGAGATGGGAAAAGCAAAGACCGGTGCTCTGATCGTTCTGGAAAAAAACACCAAGCTTACTGAGTATATAAGAACCGGTATCGAGCTGGATTCTCTGGTTACCAGTCAGCTTTTGCTGAATATTTTTGAGCATAATACACCGCTGCATGACGGAGCAATCATTGTCAGAGGAAACCGTATTATTTCCGCAACCTGTTATCTGCCTCTTTCGGATAACATGGAGCTGAGCAAAGAGCTTGGTACCCGCCACAGAGCCGGTGTCGGTATCAGCGAAGTGACAGATTCTCTGACGATTATTGTTTCAGAAGAGACGGGAAATGTATCCATTGCACAGAAAGGCGTTCTTACCAGAGATGTGACACCGGAAGAACTGAAAGAACAGCTGGTTATTCTTCAGGATAAAAATGTAAGTACAAAAAGATTTAAATTCTGGAAAGGAAAAGGCAAGAATGAGGAAAATATCAACCAGAATAAAGAGAATATTGACCAGTAATCTTGGCCTGAAAATAGTGTCGGTGCTGGTTGCCTGCATGATGTGGATTTTTGTAGTCAATGTGGATGATCCGGAAAAAGTGCAGTCTTTTTCGGATGTAAAAGTGGAAATCCGCAACAGTGACTGTTTTGGCGTGGACAAGACATTCAGTGTTCAGGAGGATACCGATAAAGTAAAAGTATGGGTGAAAGCGAGAGAATCTGTGCTGAACAAGCTTCAGTCAAAAGATTTTAAAGTGGTTGCCGATATGCGGAATGTGACGCTCGGCAATGCAGTGCCATATACACTGGAATGTACCAGCAGTGCACTCACCAAGGCAAACTGGGAGTGTGAACCGGCATCCCTGAAGATCAAGATTGAAAATGTTGTGCAGGAATCGTTCGGTGTGGAAGTGGATAC
>OIEL01001303.1_pt1 | contig 12331 bp, 9 predicted proteins | sample 1581731 | NCBI WGS metagenome assembly OIEL01 (sample SAMN01760977, study PRJEB22395) | human gut metagenome | reverse complement strand
TAGGCATGTTTGTAGTTAATGATATGAAATCTGTTAAGCCATTCTCTTTTGATTATGGTTGAGTTCATTCTTTGGACAGATAATCCCAAAACCGATATTGATAAAATTAGTCATTATATTGGTATCCAACCAACGAAAAAAAGAGAATGGGCGAGATGAGGTGTTTGACATGACGGAAAACAATAAAATAGACTTTGAAACTATAGATTACAGTAAAGTCAATCCGAAAAAGTTAAACGGCAACAAACGTATTGTAAAGTCATATTTGATATATTTTGCTTTTGATGTTGTACTGACAGTTGCTATATTCTTGCTCACATTATTTAAACTGATTGATAGTTCTGATAACACGGTAAATACTGTGATATTTATATTAAGCGGAATATTGTGTTTGTGCCTTTATGCTAATAATTATTATAAATCGAAAGATTGGCGATTCTATGAGAGCCTTCGTTCTGATACGCTTACAAAACTGATTGCACTATTCTTTGTCATAAATGGGGTGTTGCTGCTTTTGACATTTAATTTAGCGGGTGTACATATTTCAATAGTAGCATCATGGGGCGGCGCATCATTATCTATTCTAATTAATAATATAGTTGCTTATTTAGATGACTTAAACAAAATGTACACAACATCGAAATATGATACGGCTATAAAATTTTTGAAATTTTGGTCAGTATTTATATTGTTTGCTATGTTTGCATATGGTTATTCAAGCATTGGCAGATATGAATATATGACTTTTAGATAAAGAAAATATTAATAAGTATTGCTTTTTACAATGTCTATTGATACAATACAATCAGAATATGTATTTTCATTGCGTAAGAAGCGTATATACAAAAAAAAAGACCGACTTCAAAATCAAATTTGAAATCGGTCTGTAAATTTTAAAAATATCCGAACGGAATTTATACTATTCGATTACATCTTCGGCTATAACAGCTTCCTGTCTTTTGGTAATCTGATGGTCTTCATGCAAAACAATGCAGTATGTAACAGTTGATATGAGTGCAAGAATAAGTACAACCGCAATAAGTCTTTTGATGTATTTGCCTGTCCTTATTTTCTTGACAACATAGGGAATCCCCGTTATTGCTTATTGCCCTTGTCCTCTTTTAAAATATTTAAAATACTCTCTACACCGCTGTATGCATTATGAAAACTCTCCAAAAGGTTTTCATAATATGCCCGACCTTCGTCCTCAATATGATAATAAATTCGTGTGCGCTTTTTGCCGACAAGCTTTGAATATTCGCTGATTTTTCCTTCGTTAACAAGCTTGTAGGTGACTGCGTAAACGGTGTTCTGAGATATGGACAGGCATCCGTTTGATTTTTCTTTTATGAATTTTACAATTTCATACACATAACTGTCATGCTCACACAAAATGGCAAGAATCAGTATGTCCGTAATTCCGCTGAAAAAATAATTTTGTTTTCCCATAGATACCTCCCAATATACATTATACACACTTAATCACTAAAAATCAATCTAATACATTCAATAAGAATTTAATATGAGCAGTTATTACAGCAAAGCCTTTTGTTGCCGACATTGTGATTTTTTCGTCAATAGTATTCGGAAAAACCGAATTGACCAAAAAAATTCCTTTGTGTATTAATCTCATCAGCCATGATATCACCATACACATTATTGATTTCGTTTGAATTCTTTTTGATATAGTCAAATATGAAAAGTAAAATAACAGATAGGATGTTTTAAAATGAAAGCAAAGAAAATTTATTATTCAATTGTCGTAGGATTACAAAGCTTATTTATATTATTGCTGTTTGTGAACATTGGTTATTGCATAATTACTTCGGATTTAACTATGTTTCCCACAACTGCGTTGTATTTGAATTTTTATCCTTTTATGAATTTTTTTAAAACACATAATCCGTATGATTTGATTGTGTTTATATCTTTGTTGCTTTTGCTGTTTGCAATGCACTTTGCAACAATATGCATACTTTTTAAAAAGGTTAAAAGAATATATGCTTGGGTAGTTATAGTTAATGCTTATTTTTATGCTTTAACTATGTATAGCGACGGAGATTTAGTTTATGTCTTTCACGGTATTGAATTTTCAATCTATATTTACAGTAATTTAGCAATGTTTTTATTGCTGTTGATTGCAGCTTTATTAAAACTCTACCGTAAGAGGGTTCATATTAATTCAAGCCTTGCAGATGATTATTTTTTACCCAATGAAGAGGATGACAGACCGGAGGATAAATGCGACAGAACAATCCAAGCCTGTATTTTAGCTCCGATTTTCCAGACAGCTTGCTTTGCATTTTCTTTGATTACAAAATATTTTGGTTCGCTTTTGGAAAGTTATTTATATGTGTTTTATACTGTATTTATAATTGCTTCAATCTTTATGTTTGTAATGTCTTATCGAGATTACAAAAAAGTAGTACAATCAAATGCTTTTTCGGAAGAACGAATTGCAAAAGTTGAAAAATACATAAAAATTCAGCCGATTACTTTTGCACTTTTTCTCGCATCGGCAGTTTTGATATTTGCATTTTGACAGTAACAAACTCTACAATAAAATAGGGTAGAACATTTGCGGTAAAGAGGCTCGAAAGAGCCTCTTTTTTAATGCTTGAACAGAATACAAATTTATTGTGATGATAAACAGCGTTACAGCTATGTAAAAATTTTTATAGAGATATAATGATGAAATATAAAATATCGAAATAAGAATAAACCTCCTGCACAGAGTAAAATCCGTTGCAGGAGGTTTTGTTGTACGAAAAATTATATGGGCTTAATTATTGGCATATTTGTTGGAATCTATATGTAAAATTTACAGAACCTGAAAATATGCATTATTGATACTTTGTCGTGACAGGCACACATCAGTTCTTGCTGTTTGCAATTGCCTGATCAATCAACTTTTGCAGCTTTTCAGACTGCTTTTCGGAGGTTATTGCACCGACAATCGGCTCTCCCACAATATTACCGTTTTTATCGACAACATAAGTTGTGGGGTAGGAGTACAATCCGGATGTAAATTCTCCGGCTTTACTTTTTGAATCAAACCAAATGTTTTTGTAGGTCACACCCTTTTTTGCCAGAATATTCTTTGCGTCAGAGATAGCCGTTTTGTCACCGTCAAGTGTAAATGAATTGATTCCGACTACTGCTCCGCCTTTTTTTGCAAGCTGTTTATTCAGAGCTTCCAGGTCGGCAAGTTCTTCCACGCAGGGATTGCAGGTGGTAAACCAGAAGTTTACTACAGTAACGGTATTTTTTGCAAAAAGCGTACTGCTCTTAACTTCATTTCCGTCAAGATCCTTGCCGTCAAATGTCGGGAATTTCATCAGATTATTCTTTTCGATGGGCTTACCGTTTTCAGCCGGAACGCTCATATCTCCATCAGACGGTTTTTCTCCGCATCCGGGAAATTTTTGTTCCAAAACTGTCAGCTTTCCTTCAATTTCCTTAATCTCTTCGGCGCCTTCATTAAGCAGCTTCAACTCATCTGCACTGAACTGATCCTTGATACCGTCAATCGTTTTCAGAAGAAAATCACCGTAGTTTCCGCCGTCCTCAATCTTCGCCATACCCTTATCGGCTGAAAGAAATACCTTTTCCCAAAGTTTGCTGTTTTCGGAAAGAATAGCATTTTCCTGTGCCATCAGTTTTTGATGCAGGTCGGCGGCCTCGTCTTTTGTTTTCGGATTCACAGCTGTCAGCATAGCCGTTTCGCTTTTCTTATTTGCAGTAGTATTCGTCGTATTGCCTTTGGCTGTGCCACAGGCGGCAAAGCTTAACAACATCATCAAGGCAGTCAGTAAGGTTAAAATTTTTGTTGTTTTCATGGTGTTTACTCCTTTTCTGTTTCAATTTCTGTTTCAATTTCTGTTTCAATTTTTTGTTTTGCTGTTTCCGCTTTTTCAGCGGGACAATCATTTTCTTTTCCTTTGCCAAAGCCGTAGCGAAAGCTGACCGCCTTGGTAGGACAGGCACGGATACACTTACCGCAGCGTATGCATTCGGTGTGGTCGGGAGTTTTGGTTACATCTACATCCATCTTGCATACTTTGGCACACTTTCCGCAGGAAATGCATTTGTGTTTGTCTACTTTCATTCCGAAAAGCGACACCTTGTTAAGCAATGCATAAAATGCACCGAGAGGACACAGCCACTTGCAGAACGGCCTGTAGAAAAGTACACTCAGTACGATTACCGCAATCAATATGCCCAGCTTCCACGAAAAGAGCGCACCCAGTGCGGCGCGGATTCCCGAATCGACGGCGGAAAGAGGGATTGCCCCCTCAAGTACCCCTTGAGGACAAAGATACTTACAGAAAAAAGGATCTCCCATACCCACATCGTTTGTAATGAGCATTGGCAGCAAACCTACAGCAAAAAGCAAAACTGCATATTTTATGTATGTCAGCGGCTTCAGCTTTTTAGTGGAAAGCTTTTTTGTCGGTATCTTATGTAACAGTTCCTGAAGCCATCCGAACGGACACAAAAAACCGCAGATAAAACGCCCGAGCAGAACTCCTATCAATATGAGGAATCCTGTGATATAATATGAAAAACTGAATTTTGACGAACCCACCACAGCCTGAAACGAGCCGATTGGGCATGCACCCGATGCCGCAGGGCAGGAATAGCAATTCAGTCCCGGAACGCAAACAGCCTTTCCTTTGCCTTGATAAATTCTGCCCTTTAATAAATTCGGCAGATGAATATTACTCAGCAAAGTTGCTCCTGCTTGAATAAGCCATCGAAAGCGTGAGAGGAACTGCGATACACCGCCTCTTTTTTTCTTCGGTTCTTTGTTATCCAATTCCCACACACTCCAAACACAGCCGGATTGCCTTGCTTAACACGGTTTCTGCCTCTCCACGCAGAGCTCCGTAACACAGCATCGTAATTCCGCAGATAATCAGTACGATCTGAAATACGGCTTTTTTCTTTCGAGTCAATTCGGTCACTCCTTTCTTTTGTGCTCTCATTGTAGCACAGAGGATGTAAAATCCCTGTTAAGAACGAAAACTTAACAAAAACTTTATGCCTGAGCGATATAATGATATAATTAAATTATCAAAGAAATATGAAAACACAACAATATGAAAACACAACAAGGAGAGTTTCTATGCGTATTTTAGTAATTGAAGACGAGCGTGCACTGTGCGAGACAATTGTTCGCAGCCTTAAAAGATTGGCATACAGCGTTGATTTTTGCTATGACGGAAACAAAGCAAATGAGTTGCTCGGAATAGAAAAGTACGATCTTGTTTTACTTGATCTGAATTTACCCGGTGCAGACGGGATGACGGTACTGCGAACTCTGCGACAAACCGACAGAGATACCGGAGTGTTAATTCTTTCGGCACGCTGTGAGGTTGCCGACAAGGTGGAGGGGCTGGATGCCGGAGCAAACGATTACCTGACAAAGCCTTTTCATTTGGAGGAGCTTGAGGCAAGAATACGCAGTCTGACTCGCCGTCGGTTTACACAAAACAATGTTGTTTTGAACTGTGGAAAGGTTGCTTTTGACACCAAAGCCCGTGTTGCCGTTGCTGACGGTCAGGAGCTGTCACTTACCCGAAAAGAAATCGGAATACTTGAATATTTACTTCTTAATCAAGGTCGCCCCGTCAGTCAGGAAGAACTGCTCGACCATGTTTGGGATAACAGTGTTGACAATTTCAGCAATTCAATAAGAGTACATATTTCTGCATTACGAAAGAAACTGCGTGCGGCACTCGGCTATGACCCGATTCGCAATCGCATTGGTGAAGGATATGTTATGGAGGAAGAAAAAGTATGAAAAAGCTATCCTTGCAATGGCGCATAACTCTGATGACTGCACTTCTTATCGGAGCCACCTGCATTTTTATGAATGTTCTTATCGGCTATTCCGGCAGCCATTATATGGATTCCATAGGCTCTTATGTTACAGGTTACGGTGATACGGACAAAGGAGAACCTGACTTTTTTGATCCCGAACACGAAAAGCTTGATCGTGAATTGACTATCGTAATCAACGGAGCACAGGAATCCTTTATCGCTACCAATTGGTATATTACGGCGGCGGCAACATTGTTAGGCGGTGTGCTTGCGTATTTTTTAAGCGGGCATGCGCTGAAGCCTCTGCGTACTTTTACCGCTCGGGTTGAAAAGGTTCAACCTAACAATTTGACGGATATGAAGATAACCGAAGAAGTTCCGCCTGAACTGAGACAGTTTGTCAAGTCGTTCAATCTGATGCTTGACCGTCTTGATGAGGGATTTACCGCTCAACGACAGTTCACGGGAAACGCCGCACATGAGTTGCGCACGCCGCTTTCGCTTATGCAGGCACAGCTTGAACTTTTTTCGGCAGAGCATCCCGAGGTATCGCCTGAAACGGCAGAGTTTCTCCGATTGTTGCGTGAGCAGACCGAACGAATGACGCAAATGACAAAAACCCTGTTGGAAATGAGCGAGCTTCGCACAGTATCGTGTGCCGACCGCATAGAGATAGGACCTATGGTAGAAGAGATTTTCACTGACCTTGCACCCCTTGCAGAGAAGAACAATGTTACACTTGAAAGCACGGGCGATGCTGTTATGACAGGCAGTGATACGCTGATTTACCGTTTGTTATATAATCTGACCGAAAACGCTATACGCTACAACCGTTTTGACGGTACAGTGAATATTACCGTAATGAACAAAGACAATCAGCTTGTTATTACGATTGCGGATACCGGCTACGGCATCCCCGAACAATACAGAGAAAGTATTTTTCAGCCCTTCTTTCGTGTGGATAAATCCCGAAGCAGAGAATACGGCGGAGTTGGATTGGGACTTTCTTTGGTGTGGGAAATCGTTGCACTGCACAATGGTAAAGTTCGTGTGGAAGAAAGTTCGGAAAAGGGTACTGCTATAGCAGTAAAGTTTCCGACAGATGTGATAAAAATTTAATATTTTGCGATTTTTTCTTAATTAATTGTTGAAATTGCCGTAGCTCTGTGCTATACTATAATTAATTAATCGATTAGTTATCAAAAGGAAGCGAACATTATGAGAACAACAGAGGAACAGCACAACGAGCGTAAGAGGGAAATAATGGAAAAATGCTTTGAATGCTATGCTGAAAACGGATTGACAGGTACGGGCATCAAGGCTTTGGCGGCAGCGTGTGGCTGTACAACGGGAAATCTGTATTCCTATTTCAACAGTGTTGATGAACTGATTATTGAATCAACTGCATACTGTATGGAAAAGGTCGAGGATGATTTTATGGAAAAAGCTCCCACCGACCCGAAGGATGTTGTTCGATTTGTGAAAGAGGTTCCGTATTGGACCGCAAAGAAGCACGGCAAAAAATATCGGTTGATGTATCAGGTCTATACCCATCCGAAATATATTGAGCACGGCAAGAAATTCTTTGAGGGGGTAAATGAGCGCTATACCGAGTATGCAAAGCGACTTGAGCCGAAAATCGGCATTCCGTACACGGTGATTACACCGCTGATTTTTATATTTGTCCGTGCCTGTGTACACTATGCTATGTTTGAGGATGAATATTATTTAAAAACCCAAATGGAGGTCTTAAAGCAGGGTGTTGCCCTGTTTGCTGATAAATACCGTTCACAATATTTGAGAGGAGGCAATGATAAATGAAAAAACGAATATACTGTATTACCACCGCACTCTGTCTTGTGCTTTGCATTGTACTTTGCATTGCATTTGCTGCCGTATGCAGCAAGGCGGAAAATAGCAAAACCCTGTTGCCGGAGGTGCGAAACAACGGCACAGCAATCCAATGGAAAGATACCGCCGAAGAGGAATGGCACGATCTTGTAGCTCTTAACACGCTCAGAGGTACTGACGGTAAAAATGGTACTGACGGTAAAAACGGCATTGACGGCAAAGACGGTACTAATGGAAAGAACGGTCTTGACGGAAAAAATGGTGCTGACGGTAAAGACGGCACTGACGGTAAAAATGGCATTGACGGCAAAAACGGTCTTGACGGCAAAGACGGCACTGACGGAAAGAACGGTCTTGACGGAAAAAACGGTACTGACGGAAAAAACGGTACTAATGGAAAGAACGGTCTTGACGGCAAAAACGGTCTTAACGGCAAAGACGGTACTGACGGAAAAAACGGCATTGACGGCAAAGACGGTACTGACGGTAAAAACGGTCTTGACGGCAAAGACGGCACTGACGGAAAGAACGGTCTTGACGGTAAAAACGGCATTGACGGCAAAAACGGTCTTGACGGCAAAAACATAGAGGTACAAAGAACAACAGAATATATACAGTGGCGCTATGAGGGAGAAGACTGGCAAAACCTTGTTGCCATTTCCGATATAAAGGGACCCACAGGGCAGAACGGTAAAGACGGAGCAAACGGAAAAACACCGGAGTTCCGTGTAAATGAAAACAATCTTCAATGGCGTTATGTCAGTGACGAAATATGGTTAAATCTTTACGATCTTTCTAATTTGAAAGGTCTTGACGGAAAAGACGGAATCGACGGAAAGAACGGTGTCGATGGTATTGACGGCAAAAACGGTGATACGCCGTTCATCGGTGAAAACGGCAACTGGTGGCTCGGAGTGACCGACATTGGCGTAAAAGCCGCAGGCGTTGACGGTGAAAAAGGCGACAAGGGAGATAAAGGAGATGCCGGAGAGAACGGTAAGGACGGAGCAAACGGAAAAACACCTGAGTTCCGTGTAAATGAAAATAACTTACAGTGGCGTTATGTCGGCGATGAAACATGGCTTAACCTTTACGATCTTTCAATTTTGAAAGGTCTGGACGGCGCAGACGGCAAAGACGGTGTTGACGGTAAAGACGGTGTTGACGGCAAAGATGGTCTTAACGGAAAAGACGGTGTTGACGGTAAGGACGGAACAAACGGACAAAACGGCGCTGACGGCAAAGACGGTAACACCCCGTTCATCGGCGAAAACGGCAACTGGTGGATTGGAACGACCGATACGGGAGTGAAAGCCACAGGTGCTGACGGTGAAAAAGGAGACAAAGGAGACACCGGTGAAAAAGGCGAAAAGGGTGACAAAGGAGATAAAGGCGACAAAGGTGATGCAGGTCAGAACGGCAGTTGTTCGGGATATTTTTACGGAGAGGCAAACGCTCCGAGGACAGTACTGAATAACAGTCGTGTCAATATTTCTGTCTACCAAAAAATAAACAAGGGCGGCTTGATTTCATCCTACATGAATAATATTACCCTCAAAAAAGGACATATTTACAATGTCTGCTTAAGCGGTTCTCTCGAAGTCGGTTCAAACGAATTTAACAACAGCGGCAATTACTCTATTCAGATGACAGACGGTTATGATAACGATCTGTGCAGGGAGCTTACACGAATAAAAAGGGACGGGGCAAAAATACCGTATACCAATGATCAACATTCCTTTAATTTCAACAGAGTGTATGATGCGTCAAATAAAGACATTACATTGCAGTTGTGGTTTGAAAATTCGGCATACAATACTTATCTCGGTGGCTTCAGAGGTACTATTACAATAACCGCTCTTGATTAAATTCATATAACGGAGGTGGCGAAAAATGAAAAAACGAATACTTAGTATCCTGCTAACTTTATGCATGACGCTCTGCCTTACGCCGATAAGCGTATTCGCCGAGGAGGTTGGGGCAGAGGGCTCTGCTGCGATACAGCTTGGTACAGATGCACTAAGTGTGTTAAGTAAAAATGTAAACACAGCGACCGCACCGACTGTGTATTTCGGGCAAAACCATGAAAATAATCCCGCTGCATGGCGAGTTATCGGCTATGACGGAAGCGGTGTTACAAGCTCAAAGGGGGATATTACCCTGCTTGCGGCAGGCGCTATGGGGGTTATACCATTTGTCGATACCATATTAAACAACGAATACGCACCGAGTAATTTGAAAACCGCGATAGATGCGCTTGCGGAAAAGCTGACGACAGAAGAAAATGCTGCCGTAAAGAAACGGACGCTGACAAGCGGAAGTTACGACGGAGAGAATACCGACTGTGTAGCGGGAGGGCAGGTGGATAACGCTGTATTCTGGCCACTTTCCGCAAAAGAGGCTATTGCTGTAAACAACGATCTGCGTGCCTTGAATCCTGCACATCCGAATTGGGTGGATAGCGGTTGGTGGCTGCGCTCCCCCGGCTCCGATAAATATCGTCTCGCCGTCGTGCGTAGTGAGGGTTCTGTCCAATACTCTGGGTTCTCTGTCCTCATTTTCAATAATCATCGGACTGTTCGTCCCGCTTTTAACTTAAATCTGAACTCTGTCCTTTTTGCATCTGCCGCCGTGGGCGGAAAGCCTGACGGAGGGCTGACCCCGATTCCCGAATACAGCGGAAACGAGTGGAAATTGACGCTTTTAGATAGTAGACGCAATTTTGCCGTAACGGAAAAAACTGTCAGCGCCGTCCCCGACGATACCGTTACGCTGAATTACAAAGGGGCGACCAGAGGGAAAAATGAATATATCTCTGTCATCCTGGCGGATAACAACGGCGCACAGTATTACGGCAGAGTAGCACAACCTACTGCCAAAAGCGGAAGGGTTGAAATCAAAATCCCGTCTGACATTGCACCGGGCGACTATACCATGAAGGTATTCAGCGAGCAGTATAACGGTGACTGCAAGACCGACCTTGCAAGTGCTTTTGCGGATGTCACGCTGACGGTGGAAAGTCAGCCTGACGAACAGTTTACCCTCGCCCCCGGCGGCAGATACTATTTTGACCTTTCGGCAATGAATATTTCGGGAACGGTAAACAGCAATCTACCGGACAGCACACTTCATTATGTGCCGTTTACCTATGTGGGTACGGTCAACGCTTATAAGCTCACATCGGAAATGGCAACCACCGAGGAGTATGCTCAGAAGAATAAATATCCCCACAGCCTATTCATTGCGGACTATGCCGTAACGCATACGGTAAGCTGGGATAACCTGAATACCGCAGGTCTGATTTTCGGCAAGGACTATGCCGCAGGCGGCGTGGACTATACGCTGCGTGCGCCGTCTGTGGGAAGTAGTTATACAGGCTCAGGTGATTCAGAACGCGGCACGCCCAAAAGCAACGAATGGGATAAGATACTGGATAAGGACGACGGATATATCAAAAACTGGAGGGAGATGCTTTCGTGTGGACAAGATACTACTATAAGAATTTCGGCGTCGTTCCGTGCGGTTCGCGGGTGGAAACGTTCGGCCCGTTTCTGGACCAGCTACAATACTTCTTACTCGACCTTCGGCTTCCGCCCCGTCCTTGAAGTCCTGAACCCTGATACACTGGGCTCTGACGGACTGAAGGTCGTTACCCTTGACCTTGGCGGCGGAACGCTGGGTAATAGCTCCGATGCTATTCAGATCATTGTGAAAAACGGCAGTACATTTACCGCTCCCGCATCCGATGGTCTGACCCGCCCGGACGGAGATACCGATAATTATTTTATGTGGCTTGACGGCAATGGCAATTCCTACGAACCCGGCGGCAGTGTTCCTGCTGATGTGACGGAACTGACGGTGCAGTGGACAGCACCGACCTACGCCGTAACCTTGAATACGAACGGCGGCACGATCAACAACGGCAATGTCACCGGATACACCTACGGCGTGGGTGCAACACTCCCGGCGGCGGACGATATGACCTATACAGGCCACACGTTCAAGGGCTGGTATGACAACGAAAATCTGACCGGCTCTCCTGTTACGGCAATCGGCGGTGCAGAAACAGGTAATAAAGAGTATTGGGCGAAGTGGGAAATCAATCAATATACCGTCACAGTCAAGCCCGAAAACGGCAAAGCGGATATTATCATAACGCAGGATTACGGCACACCGATTACCGCTCCGACCCTGACAAGAGAGGGTTATACCTTTAAGGGTTGGGATAAGGAAATCCCCGAAACCATGCCTGCGGAGAATATAACGGTTAAAGCACAATGGGAAATCAATCCGTACACAATAACCTTTGATACCAACGGCGGAAGTGAGATTGCACCAATTACACAGGATTACGGTACAGAAATTACCGCCCCTGATAATCCGACAAGAAAAGGTTATACCTTTAAGTGGTGGGATAAGGAAATCCCCAAAACCATGCCGGCGGAGAATATAACGGTTAAAGCACAATGGGAAATCAATCAGTACACAATAACCTTTGATACCAACGGCGGAAGTGAGATTGCACCCATTACACAGGACTACGGTACGGAAATTACCGCCCCTGACAATCCTACAAGAAAAGGTTATACCTTTAAGGGTTGGGATAAGGAAATCCCCAAAACCATGCCGGCGGAGAATATAACGGTTAAAGCAC
>OIEL01001301.1_pt1 | contig 12347 bp, 13 predicted proteins | sample 1581731 | NCBI WGS metagenome assembly OIEL01 (sample SAMN01760977, study PRJEB22395) | human gut metagenome | reverse complement strand
TATCGCCCCTCATTTCTATTTTATCTTGTTTGTACCCCTTGTACACCGATGTTTGTATTGCTTTTTCAACATCTGGCATATTTTTCGGCAACATATGAAAATTTCCAGAACTTTTATCAAATAGTATTGGGGTCATATCATACAACTCATCTGTTTCAGAGTTTTCAAAATATACCTTGCCTATATCTAATCCTGTTATTTCTTTTATCGTTTTTTTATCATTTGTCATCATAGTTTTTTCCACTCCATTTCTGTCTGCGTCAAAGAATATTCGCAATCCGCTTCGCTACGCAGCTTTGGTTAAACTGTACTTGATATTCGTTTTACAAACTATTCCTTCTGATCTTTTTGTCCTTACCATAGTGTTTTTCTGTTTGGCACATGATTTTGCATTATAAAAATATTTTCACATTTCTCTATATTGTTAGTCTCTAAGATCTACATCCTCATGAACATCATTCAGGAATTCATTTAAATCACTATAACTTTTTTTCAAACCTTAAACACTCTCCTTAAAAATAAGTTTAAACAAAATTATTAATCCCAAAGCCAATCATTCATATTACCTTGATAATTACCATTCATATCCCATGTATCTCCAGTACTTGGATCATAATAATTTTCTACTCTATTTCCATCAGATCCTTCTGCCCAACCATAATTTGCTCCAGAAGAAATTCCACTATTTCCTCCAGATGAACTTGATCCACTATAGTCATTACTTCCAGAATAATCAGATCCACTACTAGAACTTCCAGAACTACTTGATCCTCCACTATAACTAGAACTATTATCATAACTGTTATCATAAGAATCATTATAGTAAGAAGAATTTCCACTGGAACTAGAAGATTCCTGAGCAGCTTTAGCAGCAGCAGCTTCTTCAGCAGCTTTTCTTTCAGCTTCCTCCCGTGCAGCTTTAGCAGCAGCTTCTTCTTCTGCCTTCTTTTTGGCCTCTTCTTCAGCCTTTTTCTTTGCTTCTTCCTCAGCTTTTTTACGAGCCTCCTCTTCAGCTTTTTCGATAGCTGCTACTCTATCATTGTATTTTTTAACATATTCATCAACAGTACTATTGTATTCATCAAATTTATCTTTTTCAATAGTATTGTAATTTTCATAATCATTTTTTAGAGTTATCCAATGTTTCCTGAATCAATGGACTGACATCAAATACCATTTTCCCTTCTTTATTCGCATAAAGTTTCAGATAGGTTATGTCGTTATATTTAATATCGCCATATAAAACTTCTTTTCCCTTGTTTCCATCAATCGAACCCTGAAAGGAATCTCCAAGTAATTTCAGATTCATTCCTTCAACCTTACAATTCACATGGTATGTATATTCCGTATTTAAAAGACTGTTCATCTCCTGTTTCAATCGCATGTACGGATAATATTTAAAATAAAGAATAGCTCCTATGATCGCCAAAACTATTATGCAAATTCCTGCGATACCTGCACTTTTTTTCTTTTTATTTATGCTCATTCTCGCGGCCACCTATAATAATGCATTTCGCTTATTCACAAGATTGATGATTTTTGAAACAATTTCCTTGATTTCCTGCAGCTCATTGTTATCAATTTTCTTTTCTAATGTCTTGGTAAGCTCAATAATTTCAAGTTCATAATTCATAACCACATCATTTGATCGAATCGGACAGCATCTGACGGCATCATATGCCTTTTCGATTTCATCTTTTAATCCGGTATCATTTACTAGATCTCGACACATCTGCAATTCTCTGGATATTCCTCTCACAAATTCTCTTTCGGAATCCGTCCTTTCAAGATTTGTTTCCACATGATAATTTACTCTGAGACTAATAAAAAGCTGCTGCATATAAACAACACAAAAGATCAGGTTAACACTCAATACCATCGGTAAATTGGTTATTCTGATCAAAATAACCATTGCATTGAAAAGAATCGTCACTGTAGAATAGATCCAGGAATATGTATAATTTGTAACAAGATTCTCCGGTATTCTTTTATAGTTTTTGCAGTATAATGGCGCAACGTAAGAAATTATGATTGCGATCCATACAAAAACATATGCGATCCAGTCTGATGCTGAATTTTGATTTCCCATAATAAAGAAAAAAATCAAATTGTAAATCAGTAAATAACCACAATAAACCATTGTTCTCATAATCTGTTTTGTACTCATAAAATCACCCGCCCTATTTTACATATTTTCCAGCAACAAATTTCTTTTTGGCATATGGATTCCCTTTCGAAGCACTGCTTCTGTAATATTTTTCTGCAATTTTATGATTCTTTTTGACACCAATTCCCTTTGCATAAATATTGCCCAATTGAAATTCTATCAGCGAAATATTCCAGCTGTCTTTGCAATTCTCAACACATTTTTCCAGCCAGAATATTGCTTCTTCACCTCTCTTTGCAACAGTGGCTTCCTCCTTGTACAACTTTGTAACCTCATTATACATAGACTCCCAATCATCTTTTTCAGCCAAAGTTGCAAAATACGCAAACGCCTGTTTATAATTTCCTTTTTTCATTTCCAGCACTGCTTTTTTTCGAAGTTCTTCATACGGAATTTCACTTGAACGCACATTCCCGAATGACTCCGCGCTTGTTATTTCATTTATCTCTGCAGTATCAATAGAAGCCAAAGCTCGTCCTAATTCCGGATCCTGCAAACCAGATTCCTGTTTCTTCTGTGTCTCACTCTTTCTTTTTTCTTCCTTAACGTGCAATGCTGGTTCGGTTGTATCATTCTGGAAATTCATTTCTCCCAATATCGGCTCTGTTGCATAGTTCTGGAAATTTTCTTTTTGTAGCACGGACTCCGTTGCATAATTTCGTTCTGTAACATTTTGCAACACAGACTCTGTTGCAAAATCCTGTTGTTTTGCTTGCATTACAGATTCTGTTGTATACTCTTGTGTTCTCTCTTGTTGTAGTGTGGACTCTGTTGCATATTCAGAATCTCCTGCAGCATGCAATGCTGATTCTGTCGTAGCACCCTTCTGCTGTTTTGTATCACCTTTCAATGCAGACTCTGTATCCCAGTCAGATACTTCTGCTTTTCTCATTGCCTGATCCGTAGCATAATTTTTCATGTAATGCATCTGGTGCTCTGTCACAAAGTCTGTTTTTGCAATTTTTTCTATTAACTTGCTGTTTGATGGAAAAATTTTCTTTCCGAATTTTTTTAAATCAAATTCCATCTCCTCGCTGCTTTGATATCTGTTCTCGGGCAAATAAGCACATGCTTTCAAAATGATTCTGTTTAGCTCTTGATCAAGATTTTTGATCGGTTCGATTTGGTTTCCCAGCACACGCATTTGCATTGCCACATCATCTGATTGATTTCTGTTTTGGAATGGAAGAATGCCATTATTAGCCAGTCCATATAAGGTCAGACCCAGACTATAAATGTCAACTAAATGCCCATAGCCTGATGTTTCACATCTTTTAAATTGCTCTGGTGCTGCATACATTTTTGTTCCCTGATTCGTCTGTGCAAGCTCGCCATTCTCGAGAATTCTTGAAATGCCAAAATCCCCAAGTAAGTATCTTTCATCATCATAAAATATGTTGCTTGGTTTAATGTCTCTGTGAATAATACCTTTCGCATGACACTGCTGCAATGCTTCACATATATCAATACCTATCTTAACAATATCACACACTGATACTCCATGCGTCTTGAATATAGTATCTAAGTCTGTATAGATATGCATACGAATTAAAAGCTCAACTGTTGTATAGTCCTCTTCTTCTATTTCAGCTATCTTCCAGTCCTGATATGATACAATATTGCTGCAATTCTGCATCATATTCATTAATCGGACTTCATTCATTGCTTTTTCTTTTTTCTCGTCTCTTTGGGATTTATACTTCTCTCTATATTCGTCCGTCATTTTTCTCATGCCAATTTCATCATCCATAATTTTTGCAACTTTTAAAGCATCATGTTCGGACAAATCATAGTTTTCTCTATAAATCTCATATACAACAGTGTTTCCACCAGATCCTCTTCCTAGAAATTTACCTATTTTCCATCCAGGAAATTCTTTTTCATACGCTGATATCTGGCTCTTCTTCTCCATTCCATTACTCCTTAAACATCTATTTTTATACTCGTTGAAGAACAGCAATCGTTACGTTATCTCTTCCTCCACGCTCCAGTGCATGTTGAAGCAATAATTTTGCTGTTTTCTCTACGCTACTGCACTGTGCAAGGCATTTCAAAATTGTATCAGGGGCACACATATCATACAACCCATCGCTGCATATAAGAATTCTGTCATTATCTTCCCATTTAATCCATGAACTCTCATATGGAAGGGAATCTCCGCCTGTATCCATTCCTATGAATTGTGTGAGCTGATGATTTTCTCTCTCTAGCACTTCCTCACTTGTCCGGTAAATACCAATATCCATTTTAAGTTGTGCAAGAGTATGATCTTTTGATACAACATACAAATTCTTATTTCGCTCAATGTAGACTCTGCTATCTCCACGATGAAAAATCCGAAACTGATTTCCATCTGTTGCAATTACAGTTCCTGTTGTCCCGCTTATGCCATTCTTTCTTTTCTCAATGACAGCTTTATTTGCTTTCAAAAAGGTTTTCTCGATCAACACAGTAATTTTATCTTTGTCCAGTATCTGCAAATTCATTGTATTTTCCTGAAAGGTCTGTGCCGCAACACTCGAAGCCACTTCTCCATCTGCTTCACCTCCCATTCCATCAAAAACGCCAACGCAAATCCAATGCCCCGCTGACTGATACAAGTGAGCTTCATTTTCATCCTGGCTTTCCGCATTGATACAGTTTCCAAGCAGATAGTTGTCTTCATTATTTTCTCTTACTTTCCCTTTATTACTGATTACGTAACCAATTATTTTTTTGTTTTCTTCCACATTTCACCCCGAAAATTTCTTTAACCTTTCGTATCCTTGGAAACTCGGTGAAGCAAAATATTTCCAACCAGTAAAAATACTACAATGAATCCAAACAATACCGCCCATACGGTAAGCAGATGTTCCGGCGTAGAATCAAACCTGCTTTCAAACTCATGCGGCACGGTTGGTACGGTCATTTGAATTTTTAACGGAAGATCATTTAAATTGGCAATACTTCCAAGTGCCTCCATTCCCCAACGACTTATCATGACGTAGGAAATGTAATCTGCCATTCCTTCCATTGCGAAAAGAATTCCTGAAAAGATCAATTGCACGATCAAAATATATGGAGCCAGCACGTTCGCTGCCTCTTCTTTTTTCACAAGGCAGGAGATCATAATTCCCATTGCATCCGCGGCATACATTAACAAAAAAATGCTAATATAGAATTCCACCATGGGATAATTGGTCAGAATTCCTGTTTCCGGCAACTCATTCCCATATACTATCGCTACACCCACATAGCTTAATGTTAAAATCGCACTTTGAATAATACATAATACAAACTGCACAAAAGCCCGCGAAGCTGTATAACATCTTATTCTGGCTCCTGCAATATAGTTTCTTTTAATATTTTTTCTATCTTTTACAATAGTCTGAATCGAATTGAATAAACCTCCCCAGATTGCAGCACTTACAATAACAAAACTTCCTGACTTTGTTCCATCATAATGAACAAACATATTTTCTCCGGCAATCCAGATTACAATTGCTGCTGCCAGAACAGGAAACATAAGGGATATCAACAAATCTTTCTTTTTTCCCATAATGACCTGCACATATTCCGTCATGAAAATTTTAAATTCTTTAAATGCGCCGATTCTCTTTGGCTTTTTTTCTAAATTATCATTCATTTGTCCCATCCCCCTTAAAAATGTATTTTCCCGGATTTTTTTCCATAATATCGTAGACATCCTTGATTTCATCCGTTTCAAAATACTTTCTGGCTTCCTGCGGCGTTCCCATAAAAGCTAATCTTCCTACATTATCTACTTTATTCAGCACAAGCATTTGATCAAAAAGATCTATTTCCGAGACATCATGAATAATTGTCAGAATGCTTTTCTCTTCGTTATGTGCCAAATTTCTTAATGTTTCGTATAATTTTTTCTTGTTTCCCGGATCCAGTCCTGCATCTGGTTCATCTAAACACAAAAGCTGTCGGTCTGCCACAAGTTCTATTCCGATATTAACTCTTCTTCTTTCGCCCCCACTACACTTTGCAATTTGATTCTTTCGGACATTTTCTATTCCCAGTTGCTTTAATGTCATGTTAACGCGGTCTGCAATTTCTTTTTTTGAAGTATCTCTCGGTAATTTCATCCCCGCCGCATTTGTAAGTTCCTGCTCGACTGTTAATTCTTCATGAAAAGCATCCCCTTGTTGAACGTTGCCGATCAGATACTTCATACGATTAAAGTCTTTTATTAAATCCACGCCTTTATACTTGATATTTCCCTCAATCCCATTTGTCTCATATCCATTCAGGCAATTCATTACTGTAGATTTTCCAGCGCCAGTTCCTCCAATCAGTGCAACAAGCGTTCCTTCCCGAATTTCTACTTTTATATCTCGAATCAGTTCTTTTTTCCCAAACCCTTGGTTATTTTTCACTTTTTTGCTCTTGATATCTGCTGCTAAAACAACTGGTCTATCCTGCAAGTTATTTTCTTCCATACTATTCTGAGACATTTCTGACATATTGCTCTTATTTTTTCTGATAACAGGTATGTTATAAATAATTTTATTTTCTGTCAGAATCATAGTACAGTCACAAATGGAAATCGTATCTTTTTCTTTCAGCGGAACTTCTCCATGAACTTCTTGTCCATTGACCCAGGTTCCAGCCATGGAATCGCAGTCCATCAAAAAATACTCTGCTTCTTTTTTTCTCACAACCATATGACGTGCCGAGATATAAGAAAGGGGAATTGTGACATCACACTCCGCATTTCTTCCAAAAACAGTTTCTGCCTTACGCAGAGTAATTGTCTTCCACTGATTTCCAATTCCTTCTGTTGTAAATATCAAAAGCACGCCTCTTTCTTCCGGATTCTCCAGATTATCGGAATCAACACGAAGAATATCCCCATTGGAAAGTTTCACTGCTTCATATTCTGAATTTTCGTTCATTGCAATTTTCTTTCCATTATAATAGGTTCCATTCAGGCTTCCGCTTTCCACATAGTACCATTCTCCATCGATATTCTGAATATACCCATGCTTTCTACTGACTATTTTCGACTCCAGTTCAATATCATTTTCTGTCTCCGGATTTTTTCTTCCTATTCTCCAGAGGTTTTTCGCATCCAATGGATAATTTCTTACAAAGCCTCTTTCTAAAACAATAAGACTTGCTGCACTCCGAATTGCAAGATATGGCATTGTTTCCATTTCATGTTCCCTCCCCTTACATTCTACTCAAAACTTCTTTTTTCTTAGTATCGTAGTCTTCTTCCGTGATAAGACCAGCTGCAAGCAATTTTTTCAACTTTTCAAGAACAACAATCGGATCCTCATATGACTGCATGTTCTGCGTCTCCGAAGCATTTTGAAAAACCTGATTCGCCATATTTCCAATTGTACTGCCAACTCCCATAGCCATACCAAGACCTGCTCCCATAGCTGTAATGTTGCCTGCTCCCTCATTTTGAGCCAATGTTTCTATAATAGATGCCCTCTTCATCTTGTCCCAATTGCTACCCAACTGGTTCATGAAAGCATTTTCTCCAATTCCCTGTTTTTCTCTTTTTATTCTTTCAATTTGAGCCTCATCAATGGCATCGTATTTTGTTTGATCCGGCTCCATATACGATATAGCAAAATTCACACAACGTAATCCATATTTTGAAACTGTTTCGTTAATTTGTGGTTGAATTGCTTCTGAAATTTCGCCAGCATATGCACCAATTCCAATGAATTCATTTTCATACAAAAGTAAGAACTTGCTCACACAGGATTTAATCTGCATCAACATCTCATTTTTGAAATATTTATTTAACTCATTCTGATTCAATCCTCTTACATTGTTTCCAATTAATTTTTCCAGAAATAATGCAGGATTTTCAATTCTTACTTTATAAGAACCCCTTGCCTGAACCGAAGTCCTTATCCCATATACCTTATCCCTTACCTGAATTGGATCATCTGTTCCCCATTTGAGTTCCATGCTATCTGCATTTTTTAAAAAATATATTACACAATGAAAAGTACTGATCCCACCAGACAGCGCATTTTTTAATCTGCTGATAAATGGATAATTATTGGTAGTTAACTCATACGTTCCTTCTGAAAACTGTTGAACAATATTTCCACCTTCCACAAAAATTGCTGTCTCCCCAGGCATGACGATCAGTTTGGAATGGGTATTGAAGTCTTCTTCTGGCTGCCGCCAAAACAGGTACGTGTTAGCACCATTGTTTTTTATAACATCAATAAAATGTTTCTTTCCTCCATAATAATCTGCCTCGTTTGGATTTCTCTTAAATAGTGCCATCTTCTTTTCCTCTTTATCGTAATATTCTTTACCAATCATCCATTGTTAAAATGCGAGTTCGTGTGGCATTGTAACCCCAATAATTTTGAACATCTGCTCCGCATCCATTCTGCTCAGATTATTTCTTATTGCCTGATTCAAACATTCTATGTAGTCTGGTTTTGTTCGAAAACTTTTTCTTTTATAATAATCGAACTTAATATATGCCATAAAATAATAATAAACACCTTTACTTTCAATCGAAATCGCATCATTGATAAACGTTTCAATCTGAGTGATCGTGGACTTATTCGATAAAAAGGCTTTTTTCCCTTCTAATAAACAAACCGCCGCATAAAAATAATTTTCAGAATCATCAAAATCATCCAGCATCGCTTTTTGGAAATAATCCTCCGCCTGTTTATACTGTTTAAGTTTCAGATAACACATGGCTATTGATTTATTGATAGCACTGTTATCACCATTTCTGTCAATTTCTCTTTTATAGGAACCCACATATTTATTGAGTTCCGGCATCGACATAGACGCAATGCTGTTAAAATTTTTTATCATGACCGGTTTTCCGCAATATTCGCATTCCGTATCCTTCGTTGATACTGCCGCACCACATCCTGGGCATTTGATTTGAATAAACTCTGATGTCATCTTTTTTCCCCCTGTAATTTATTACTGTACTGGCAACTCAAACCTTGCCAGTAATGTTTATTTGTTATGTTTCTTTCCTGTTTGTTATACAACCATTATATTCCTTCAAATAGACCGCTTTTCATTTCAAGTTACCATCCAAAAACATCTCTTTCACCGTCTTACACTTGAAACTACTTTATTCCTCTTCCGGCAATTCATTTAGAAAAAATTCAACTCCTTCAAATTCAAGCGATAATAGAATTTTTCTCACATACAAACATAAATCATTCGTTCCATCGCAATGTATTTGATCTTCAAGTTTAGCATTCTCCAGCGCATAAATAATGGCATTTTCAAATGGCGTTTTGGCACACAATTTTTCCATTTGCGCCAACTCCAGCATTTCGTTAATCTGATCCACATCCAGGTTTAAATGAATTCCCAATGATATAATTTTATTTCTCTGCGGATACCACTTTTTCTGTGATATTTCGGAAACGCACTGTCGAAGAGATGAGCTCCATTGCTGAGAACTTGCCAGAAGAGAAACATTATCCTCTTCATCTGGCAGAAGATTTTTTTGTATACAATCTTCAATATAACGATATAATCTATAATATTTTTGTTTATACATTTGTGCGTGTTCTTTCACAAAAGAGACCATTTCCTGCAAGGATCTCAGATTCGTTATATCCAGTTCAAGTGCTGAAGTTGTATATTCTTTTCCCTCTGACCTTGGAACATCGTCAAAAATTTCATTTTTTATCATATTAATTACTTTCTCACAGGCCTGATAACTATGTTCGATACAATCCGATGACAATACAAAAATACAGACCGAATCTTCCAGGTATTTCGGATATAATTTATTTACGCAACCATAGCGCTGTAAAAAATAATTCATCTGTTTCAAATTATAATGAGCTGCAAATCCTATTTTAATATAGGTTTCTCTGCTCTTTGGTACGGAACCTTTCAGCCATTTTTGAACAGACTGCCTGCTTACCCCGCACAATTCAGCCATTTTGCTTGCTGATAGTCCTCTTTCTTTCATTATGTCATTTATAATGTACGTCCAATTTTGTTTCTGGTCGGCAAGGCTTTCTAAAATATTTCTGTATTCCTCAAGATTTTCACTTCTGGACACAAAATCGTATAAGGCTCCTGTTGAATAGCTGTCACATATCTTTTCCATATTTTCCCCCTATGCCACAGAATCTTCCCTATGTAAAAAATGCTCCTGCACAATCACATGCAGGAGCATTAGTCTCAAAAACACAACCTCGAATCTAATCCGTTCTACATCAATTTCCTCTGGCATCCCGCTCTGCCTGCAGATTTTCAACATTTCTCATTTCTATATCATTGAACACGCTGGAAGAAAAATCTTCTGGCTTTACCGTTTCTTTATACCAGTCATATTGCTCATAATAGGTTCTCAAGCTTTCATCTTTAAAAATATATCCGTGTCTTGCGTAAATTTCATTAACCGCATATCTCAGATCCTGGTCAGACAATTTCTTAATGTCCTCAGAATTTATTTCTGTTTCAGAACTGTCTGGAAAAATCATGCCATCTTCTGACTCTTGTGCACTCTTATTCTTGCTTTCCTGTTCTGTATTTATACTTTCTGTCGTATTTGCAAGTTTTTCATCTACATTATCTTCGTGGTTATACGATTCCAGCTTAGCAGTCACAGCAGATTTATACAGCGTATCTAATGTTTCATACCCGTCATAATACCACCAGGCATCAGCATAACTTCCATTTCTGGAAAGTTCAACCTCTACACTATGCCCTGGTGTATCATAATTCGTTACATCAACACTTGTAACACCTGTCTCATCTACCACCAGATCATAATAGCTGACATACCAATAGATATCGCTGACCTTATCATAGTTTTTACCATCCTCTGAATACGTGTCTTTTATCTGAGCCTTATAAACAAGATAAAGAATATTGTTACTTCCCCAATAATCCTCATTACTCTTCTTGCTTGTAAGCAGATAATTTCCAAGATAAGAAAGGCTCACTAAAGTTTCATCTTCCGACCAACTTCTTGCCATGTCTGAATGATAAACATCTTCTGCCTGTGACTGCATTTCTTTCAGACTGCTGTCTGATATTTCTGAAATAGATTTCACATAACTTTTCAGACCACTGACAGTATATATTTTTGTTAGTTCTGATGGCACCATTCCATAATTTTGAATACAATATGCTGTTGGATCATCGGCATCTAAATACGCTGTCACCGTCACTTTATCTCCATTTGATAAGCCATCCGTGTTGTCTAATATATAGTTGAACTCCTGCGCTGCACTTTGTGCTGCTTTTCCTTCAATACTTGCATATCCATTCGGTGCAATACCATCAAATTTCACTTCTATTCCATCAAATGGATCAAATGTCTGAGCTTCTTCCAGATTTTTTGCTTTTACCTCAATATCCTGATATTTCAATTTAAATCCATACATGGAGCTTGCCCTTTCTTTATTGCAGCTCCATGTATACGTAATAACATCCCCATTGCTGATTCCGCTGTCCTTACTTAAGGTTCCACTGACACATGTTGACCAGAATTGTTCTGTTGCAGAACTATAAGTGCTTTCTATATGCTTTTTGCTAATTACTTTTCGTAATTTTTTCTCATATTTTTTTTGAAATTTTTCACTATCAAATACTGCGGAAGCCTGTCCGACTGTATCATATCCCTCAATGGAAACAGTCATATAATCATTTAAATTAATTGTTGGCTTTCTTGTTACCATTATTCCAGAAATCACAACACAGAGTAACAGTATAATGCCCGCTGCTGCACCTATAATTTTATCTCTTTTTTTCAGTTCTACTTTCTTCTTCGATATTGTAGAAACTTGTTCTACCGCCTGTTGTATTATTTTCTGTGGATGTATTTTCTTCTGTAGTACGTTTTCCCTTACACTGTTTCCACATTCCGGACAAAACACACTGTCTTCCGGAATCTCACTTCCACATTTAGGGCACCGTATTTTCTTTTCATTTTCTTCTGTTTTTTCTTCAGTTGTTTGTTCTGCTCCACATTCCGGACAAAACACACTGTCATTCGGTATTTCTTTTCCACATCTTGAGCAACGCATTTTTTTCCTCCCTCATATTGTAAATTTATTCTTTAAAAAATTCATCTACTCCATTTGCAATACCCTGTACCATTTTCTCCTGGTATTCGTCAGTTTCCATCGCCAGATCTTCTGTCGGATTCGTCATATAACCCATTTCTACAATAGTGGCGGGAACTGTACAC
>OIEL01001300.1_pt1 | contig 12352 bp, 10 predicted proteins | sample 1581731 | NCBI WGS metagenome assembly OIEL01 (sample SAMN01760977, study PRJEB22395) | human gut metagenome | reverse complement strand
ATCTAATATAATTTAATACCGCAGATTTTACACCACTGAAACTAAAGTCATATGGCGCCCCATCAATCGAAGCACGCGGAAATTCAATTGCCTGTGGATTTCCTTCTTTTGATAATCGGTCAATTTTAGGACCGCCCGGATATCCAAGACCAATTGCACGTGCCACTTTATCAAATGCTTCACCCGCGGCGTCATCTCTTGTTCTTCCTAAAATCTCATACTCTCCATAATCGCGCACAATCACCAAATGACTGTGTCCACCGGAAGCCACCAGACATAAAAAAGGTGGCTCCAATTCCGGATTCGCTATGTAATTTGCCGATATGTGTCCTTCAATATGATGCACGCCGACAAGAGGCTTATCTGCTGCATAACTAATTGCTTTTGCAGCACCAACGCCCACCAATAAAGCTCCAACCAAACCGGGACCATAAGTGACGCAGACTGCGTCCATGTCACCCAATGTCTTTCCGGCTTCTGTAAGAGCTTCATCAATAACCTGATTAATTTTTTCGATATGCTTGCGCGAAGCAATTTCCGGTACAACGCCACCGTACAGTTTGTGAATATCAATCTGCGATGCAATAATATTAGAAAGAACTTTCCTTCCATTTACAACAACTGCCGCTGCTGTTTCATCACAGGAACTCTCAATCGCAAGCACTGTAATATCTTTTTGTTCCAAAACAATCCTCATTTCTGCCACAGGGCTACTGATTTTGTTTTTTCGATTCCAGCGGATTAAACTCACGGATTCTCCATTTGCCATCTTCTTTTACAAGAATCGCATACCAGTTCACCGTATTATAATCATCGTCTGTACGAACGAAATAGGAAAACTTCAAATAAACCATTTCTGTTCCGTCAATCGTTTTATACTGAAACTTATTTTCATCTTCTATGCTGTAATTAATAATCTTGCGTTTTTTCGGAGGATATTTTTTCTTCTCTGCCGAAATCTCACTTTCCATCTTATCCTGTGAATTTTTTTTCTGAAGACTTTCACAGTAAAGCACACGGAGTTTTCCAACAAGCGTTGAAAAGTCATCGTCAGATAATTTTTTATTATAAATACACTGGTTGATTCTTCCAAACAGTTTAATAACCTCTTTCGGAGTTTCCGGATATCCGGCATCCATATCTTTTGCAACCAGTTTTTCCGTCTCCGTCGTCGGTGTATGCACGGTATCCTGCAACTGCAGTTTCTTCATATACTGGTAATATACTGCCAGCACGCCAAGAACAACAAGCACAACAAGAATCAAAAAGGTAATTAAACCACGTTTTTTCTTCTTTTTTTCTTTCCGGTTCATGCACACCCTCCTCTCATATCACTACTCATTTTCTTTCTTTTCAAACGTCAAATAAGCCGACTTTCTGTCCTTTCCCGGTTTTGCAGCTGGAAAAATCTTACGAACCGGCTCCATAAAATCATCCGGCCGGATTAATGATGGACTATAATGTGTGAGCCACAATTCAGAAGCCTCCGCTTCTTTTGCCAACTGTGCCGCCTCCGTAAACATCATATGTCGGTTTTCTTTCGCCTTTGATACCATCTCCGGCTCACCATACATCCCTTCACAGATAAACAAATCTGCCTTTTTCGCGTGTTCGACAATTGTAGGAACCGGTCTTGTATCCGTACAATACGTAACCTTCAATCCCTTCCTTGCCGGACCAAGTACCATATCCGGTGTATAGGTTTTTCCTTCCCAATCTACCGTTTTTCCCTTTTGCAGGGAACTCCAGACTTTCATCGGTACATGATTTGCTTTCGCTTTCTCCGAATCAAATCGTCCTGCACGCTGTATAATCTGGCTGTAACCATAACACGGAACCGTATGTTTAACACGAAACGCTTCCAAAATATAGCCACATATTTCAAACCGATGGAACGATTCCGTCAACTCGATATACTCAATTTCAAATGGAAGTCCGGGTGCCACAACAAGCAGTGACTCCACCACTTTTTTCATCCCTTTTGGTCCGATTATCGTCAAACGCTCGGTCCGCTCCGCATTTCCCATCGAAAGCAAAAGTCCCGGAAGACCGCTTACATGGTCACCGTGAACGTGCGTAAGGCAAATCGTGTCAATGGCATGCATACTAAAACCCTTTTCCCGAATACTCACTTGGGTTCCCTCACCGCAATCAATCAAAAGACTGCTGCCATTAAATCTTGTCATAAGCGCCGTCAGCGCTCTTCTTGGCAGCGGCATCATGCCACTGGTACCTAACAGGCATACATCCAGCATGGTAAAATCCTCCATTTCTCCCATTCTTCCCTATTTTATCATACTTGCCTCATATTTTCAAATTAAATCTTCTCCGAGCACTTCAATCTTCTCCGTTTTTTTCACAGGTATTACAAACTGATCAATCATTTTCTCGTAACATGACTCACAAATAGCAAATTCGTGAACTTCCAAATCCCGTTTTGAAAAATATCCCCACTCTTTTCTCACCCAAAGCGCCTCTTTTTCAATCTGTCGGCCACATGCATTACACTGGCAAATCCTCTTTAGCAAAGCAGTTGCCCCCTTTCCACATGATAGCAACATTATAACAGAGGGGCTTCTCAGCTTCTAGTTGTAATATTTTCCTTTTCCATGCGTTCTCTCTCCGCCTGCGATAAACGAAGATACATTGGAGCAAACTCCGCTGCCTTCATCTGTCTGCCCTACTCATAATATTTCTTTCCAAGTGCTGTAACAGAAGACGCTCTCTGATACCGCACGCTGTCTGCGCAAAAACGATACAAAAGTCCCTCGCACTGTTTGATTTTCTCCTGAAATACCGGAACGCCATCTCCCAAAAAGATGACTTCCCGTTTCGTTTCTTTTGCTTTCTGTAAAACCACTTCAATCGGTGCCGCATCCGGTTTCTCAATTTCTACCGGCACTTCTTTCGACACATCATAGATGCCATAATACGCCTGCTGCCTTCTTGCATCCATAATTGGGCAGACCAGCGCCTCCGCACCCGCAAGATTGTAAGCAAGCCCTTCCAATGTCGGCACTGCTATAAGAGGAATCGAAAGTGCTCCTCCCAATCCTTTTGCAGTTGCTGCTCCGATACGAAGCCCGGTAAAAGAACCGGGTCCGCTTGCAATCCCAATCGCATCCAGTTCTTTTACAGAGACATCCGCCATCTCTAACATATCGTGAATCATCGGAAGCAATGTCTGGGAATGTGTTTTCTTATTATGAATGGTATACTCTCCAACCAATTTATCATCCGACTGTAATGCCACGCTTGCCACCAGTCCGGAACTGTCTATTCCTAATATATTCATCATTTTCACCTCATCTCGTCTAATGTTATCTCTCGAAAATCAAATCCTTTTTCCAAATCTTTTGCAATCGTTACCTGATGGCAGTCATCCGGCAGAATATCTCTTATCTGCGACGCCCACTCAATCAGGCACACACCGTCCCCGTAAAAATAACCTTCACAGTCTAATTCATACATTTCTTCCACATCCGCAATCCGGTACACATCAAAATGATATAACGGAAGCCGGCCTTCATGATACTCCTGAACAATGGTAAAGGTCGGGCTTGTAACCGGCTCCGTGATTCCCAGTCCATGGGCAAATCCTTTGGCAAATACAGTCTTGCCAACACCTAAATCTCCCTCCAGCAAATAAATATCACCGGGAGATGCCTGTCTCGCAATTTCTTCCGCCACCGCAAAAGTTTCTTTCTCACTATTGCTCTGCCAAATCATTTCTTCGTCTTCTCCTTTACAAATGCCACCAGTTCATCAAATTTTTCCTCACAGGAATTTCTGGTAATAATTGTCGCATATATTGCTGACGTAAATAAATACATTTCATTTTTCCGATACACCACCTTGCGCAAATCACTCCACTTGCAGGAGGACGAAGCCTCACCCTGGGTCACAGAAATTCCTTCCTCATCAATATGGCAGAACAGAGGAATCTGCATTTCTTCCTGTGCCATCTGGCGTCTTCCTTTTTTCGCAAGAGTAAGCGGCTGAACAATCAAAAACAAAACCGCAATCACAATCCAGACCACACGCTGGTTTGCATTCCACATATTCCATTTTATAAATACTGCTGCCAAAGAAGCAATTCCTAGAAGTATACCAAATAACCCGGTTGCTTTCGTATAATTATAATGAAGTAGAAAACGACTCATCGTTTTCCCATCCAGTTTTAATTCAAAATCCATCGACATCTTTCGTTCTCCTTTCCGAATGGCATCGTAATTTCAGTATAACAAATGCCCTCTGCATTGACAAGCCTTAGGTTTTTTAATACACTATTATATAATAAAACAACTATTCAGGACTTCATGTAAAAAATCAATGGAGCGTCGTGCCTGCACGTAAGAAACATTGATTTTGCTACATGAGGTCCGAATAGGACTCCCCCGCCCGCATATGAGCATTTTTAGCCTTGTCAAAGGCGAAAAAGAACACGAAGTGTTCAAAATGCGAATATACGGGCAGGGGAGTCCTGAATAGTTGAAAACAACCCACAGGGAGGAACATCATATGTTTGGTTCATTCATTGGAAACGTCGCCGGCATTTCCTACTTTCTTGCATTTCAGATTTTAGGAATTCTTTTGGCGCTGTATTTATTCCAGAAAGAAAAAACGGGAACAACGCTTTTATTCGGCAGCGTATTCGGCAGTTTTGCCCTTCACTGGCTGCCTACCACTTACGCCTTTTTCTTTCAATTTTCCGTAAAAGCACATTTATTTGCTTTTATTACTTTTGTCGCGATTATCTGGGCTGTGTTAGCTTTTGGCAAAGAACACACGCTATTTAAAGGACGATTTAAAAAGCCGGATATTGTTGCACTTTTCCGCGAAAATCCTGCTTTATTTCTCTTGCTTCCTTTATTTATTTATACCTGCTATGTACTTTTGCATGCTACCATTCCATACATCAATGGAAGTCTGCACAGCGGGCAGAGCACATACGGCGATATGAATATGCACTTAGGTTTTATTACAAGTATTGCCAAGCAAAAAACTTTCCCGCCGGAATACTCCATTCTGCCGGGCACAAAACTCGCCTACCCATTTTTATCCGACAGTATTTCCTCAAGTGTTTACATCTGGGGAACTTCTTTGCGGACAGCCTATCTTCTGCCGATGTTTTTTGCCTTGATTCAGGTCTTTTCCGGCGTCTATCTTTTGGCAAAAAAAATCATGCAGTACTTTGGTGGCAGCATCCGCGGAAAAAGTTTTCTTGCTATCGCTCTTTTCTTTTTCAATGGCGGTTTAGGCTTTTACTACTTCATGAATAAGGGGCTGTTTAGCGAAAACTTTACCCGTATTTTCACTGCCTTTTACGAGACACCAACGAACTATGTACAGGCAAATATTCAATGGCACAATATCATCTGCGATATGCTGATTCCACAGCGTGCTACCTTATTCGGATGGGCAATGCTGTTTCCGATTCTCATCCTGCTCTACCGCGCAGTAGAAGAAAAAAGCACCTTATACTTTGCAGCTGCCGGTGTGCTCGCCGGAGGACTTCCACTGATTCATACACACTCGTTCCTTGCTCTTGGCGTTATGTGTGCCGGCTTTGTCATTCTTACCATGCGCAAAAATGCAAAGGAAACAAAAGAATTCACCATCCCGGTCTGGGGACGTTTTCTTTTAACTGCCGCATCCTTATTTGCACTTACTTATATCAGTCTGCGTCAGAAATCCGATACACCGATTGAGGCAAATACTCTGCTTATTATCGGCGTCTTGATTGCAGCAGTTTTAGTTCTTGGTATGCTTGCCTCTTTGATTACTTCATGGGAAAAGCAAACCGCAATCCACTGGGGCATGTTTCTGGGAATCGTATTGGTAATTGCTCTTCCGATTTTATTTACCTTTACTTTCAAACAAGCTTCCGGCGATAATTTCGTCCGTGGATTTTTCAACTGGAACAACTCAAATGTAGAAACAATGGATAATTACATCGTCTTCTACCTAAAGAATCTCGGAGTTATGTTTATTCTCCCGGTTCTTTCACTCATTTTTGGCACAAAAAAACAGCGCCGGATTATGATGCCGGCTCTGTTCCTTTGGTTGATTTCAGAGTTTGTTTTGTTCCAGCCAAACCCTTATGACAACAATAAATTAATGTTAGTATCCTATTTCTTCTTCTGTGTGGCAAGTGCTGATTTTGTATGGGACACTGCCGTGAATTTCTGTGAATTTACCAAAAAGAGAATTCACATCCTGCGTCCGGTTCTGGTAACCATCGTTGCCATCCTAGGCACACTTGCCGCTGCCTTAACAATGGGAAGGGAAGCCGTTGCCGACTATGAGCTTTACAGTGCCGACTATGTTTCCCTCTGCAAATGGGTAGAAAAAAATACGGAACCATCGGATATCTTTTTAACCGCAAACAATCACAACAATGCAATCGCCTCACTGACCGGCCGAAACATTGTATGTGGCTCCGGAAGCTTTTTATACTTCCACGGTCTTGACTATGCCGCACAGGAAGCCGATGTAAAAACGATGTACGAAAATCCGGAAGCCCGCGACAGTCTGCTTGAAAAATACAACGTTACATATATCGTAATTGGTCCTTGGGAAAATGGAAGCTATTCCATCCCTGATATTAATGCATTTGCCGAAAACTACGACTGCGTCTACAACAAAAACGGAATTTTAGTATTTGAAGTGTAACATCACTTATTCGCAGGAACATACTTGATAACACCTGAATCGTAAGTTGTTTCACTTTCGATCTGACTTTCGTTTGTTCTGCGTACTAACAAATACAATTCCTGATTAGCACCAACCAAAACATCATAAATTACATCATCTGCCAAACTGTCAAAATTGCCATCTGCGCTGAGACGGGTGGCAGATGTTTTTTGTCCAAAATCACTAAACCGATAAAGTCCTGACAAATTAAAAGCATACATCTGCCAGTTCGTTGTATCGCTGTCAAAATACCACTCATATTTTTTATTATCTTCCGTGATATCGTCTCCAAATTCGGAAGTACGCGATAAAGTCTGTGAATCCAATACGCCAAATTTTTTCTTTGACATGGAATAATACACAATCTCATTTTCTCCATATCCTACTCTTTTCGAAAATGCGCCATCCGAAACAGATTCACAGAGATTTGTTCTCGTTCCGCTCACAGAGTCAAACCACATGGCACTTGACGAATTAAACACAAGCATCGGTGTTCCGTCTTCTGTTACATGAAATTCTGTTACATCGTATTCCTTTGCATAATCTGTTTCACTGCCATTTTCTTCTACCTTAGTCTGCAATTTTGTCTTTTGCACCGCATTTGAATTTTCATCAATGGCAAGGAGATAGTATTCACTCGCACCACTTTGTTTTTCAAAAGGATTTGCATTTTCATCATACAATTTAACCTGCATAAGGGCATAGAGATTTCCATCATCTCCCCGTGAAATATAGGGAAGGTCCACAGAATCCACAGAGCCCTCCATTGTTTTTTTCACAAGTTTCGTAAGCGCCTTACGACCATATTGTTTCGTCTGCCAGTCGCCCGCCGAATTTAACGTATACTCATAAATCGAGCAGCCCGTATCGTCCTCGTCATCCGATCCTACCGCATACTGATAAAGCGCCGGCTCTCCCTCTGCATTTGTCTGTAAATCAGTAACCTGAATTTCATCTTCATCCAATAACTCATCCGGTACACTGTAAAAATCCTGTTCAACATACTTATTTCCCTGTGATGGTTTTTCCGTCGGCTCACTCGTTTTGGAACCGCCGCTGCCACACCCAGTCACAAGCATAGCCCCTACACACAGCATCACTAACAGTCGTTTCATCTCATCCTTCTCCTTTACAATATCATTGACAGCTGAATCCGCTTCTTCTGCATATCCACCTGTAATACTTTAACATCTACTACATCTCCAACAGAAACAACATCCAGCGGATGTTTAACAAATTTTTTATCCGTCAGTTTAGAAATGTGAACAAGTCCGTCCTGATGCACACCAATGTCTACAAAGGCTCCAAAGTCAATAACATTACGCACGGTTCCTTTCAAAATCATGCCCTCTTTTAAATCTTTCATTTCTAATACGTCACTGCGCAAAATCGGTTTCGGCATCTCATCACGCGGGTCGCGTCCGGGCTTCTCCAATTCGCGGATAATATCTTTCAACGTAATCTCGCCAATGCCAACCTGCTCTGCCAGTTTTTTTGTATCTTTTGCCATCAATGACAAACCGGTAAGCCCGTCGGCTATATCCTCTAACTGGTATCCAAGCATTTCCAGTAACTTTGTTGCTGCCTCATAAGATTCCGGGTGCACACTCGTTGCATCCAGCGGATTTTTGCCACCGGTAATGCGCAAAAATCCAGCACATTGTTCATAAGCTTTCGGTCCCAATTTAGCTACTTTTAAAAGTTCTCTGCGGCTCTTAAACCGGCCATTTTCCTCACGGTAAGTTACAATGTTTTTAGCAATTGCTTTGGATACACCGGATACATATTCAAGCAATGACGCCGATGCCGTATTCAAATCAACACCAACATTATTTACGCAGTCTTCTACAACATTTCCCAGTGCCTCACTCAATTTTTTCTGGTTCATATCGTGCTGATACTGCCCAACTCCGATACTCTTCGGGTCAATTTTTACAAGTTCTGCCAGCGGGTCCTGCAGTCGTCTTGCAATCGAAACAGCACTTCTCTGCCCCACGTCAAAATTCGGAAATTCCTCTGTTGCCAGCTTGCTCGCTGAATAAACCGACGCTCCTGCCTCATTGGTAATAATGTATTGAACCGGACGATTCAATTCCTTTAACATATCTACAATAACAAGCTCGGATTCTCTGGACGCCGTTCCATTTCCAACCGAAATCAGGCTGATGTTATACTTTTCAATCATGGCCTTTACAATACGTTTGGTCTCTGCCACTTTATTCTGCGGCTCCGTTGGAAATACCACTATGGTGTCAAGCACCTTTCCCGTCTCATCCACGACCGCCAACTTACAGCCGGTACGAAATGCCGGATCCCAGCCAAGTACCACTTTGCCGGCGATCGGAGGCTGCATCAGAAGCTGGGTAAGATTTTTTCCAAATACTTTGATGGCACCGTCTTCTGCTTTTTCCGTCAATTCATTGCGGATGTCACGTTCGATCGATGGTGCGATCAGACGTTTATAACTGTCAGCCAGCACTTCCTTGAGACACGGCGTTGTATATGGATTTTCTTTCGTGATTACTTTCTTTTCCAGATAACGCAAAATACGTTCTTCCGGTGCTTCTATTTTTACGGTAAGAAATTTTTCTTTTTCTCCTCGATTAATCGCCAGAATACGGTATCCCGCGATCTTCTTTACCGCCTCACTGAATTCATAATAATTTTCATAAACCGACTTTTCTTTTTCGTCTTTTGCGACAGATACAAGAAGTCCTTCCTCCATCGTAAGTTTACGGATATACATACGATAATCGGCATCATCGGCTACGGATTCCGCGATGATATCCATCGCTCCCTGAATCGCCTCTGCCACTGTTTTCACTTCTTTTTCTTCGGAAAGATAACTTTCCGCTTCGGTCTCCAATGGCTGCTCTGTCATCTGAAGCAGGATAATATTAGCAAGTCCTTCCAATCCTTTTTCTTTGGCAATCGTCGCACGAGTACGGCGTTTCGGACGATATGGACGATACAGATCATCCACGACAACCTGTGTCTGTGCTGCAAGAATCTGGGCTTTCAATTCGTCAGTCAGTTTACCCTGTTCTTCAATACTTGCCAGAACCTGTTCTTTCTTCTCTTCCAGATTGCGAAGATAGATCAGTCTTTCATGCAGATTACGAAGCTGTTCATCGTTCAATGCCCCATGCTGTTCTTTTCGGTAACGGGCGATAAAAGGAATCGTATTTCCTTCGTCAACCAGCTTAACGACAGCCTCTACCTGCCATACCTTAATCTCTAATTCTTCTGCTATTTTTTTATTAATATCCATTCGTCTTTCTCCTCCGGATCCAATCAGCGCAATGTCTGATTTCGTTTCATTTTATTTGCCACTTTATTGTGATACATGATATCATCGCTTTCCCTCATATAACTTTCCAATGTATCTCCCGCTCCCGGGATGCCCATTTTATAACCGAGGCTGGCATATACCTCGTATGGTTTGTGTGATTTTTTATTATAATTAGCAAGGCTTCGCTCAAAGACGCGTACCCAGTTTTTTACATCTTCCTCGTCCTGGCATGGGAATAATACTTCGAATTCATCCCCGCCGATGCGCGCTCCGATCTGTCCGCTTATCGCAGCTTCCTGAATCGCATAGCCTACCGCACGCAGTGCCGAGTCACCTTCGTGGTGCCCGTAAATATCATTGATCGGTTTCAAACCATCCATGTCGATTCCGATGACACATACCACACTGTCTCTCGCTCGCGCATTCATAAACTGAATTCTTGCATATTTTTCAAATCCACGGCGGTTAAATAATCCTGTCATCACATCCTGTATGTACATGATCTCCAGTTCATCGATGGCACGCTTCATCTTGCTCTTTACCAGAATATTCATAATGACATCATCAATCGCCATACTCCAACGCATATATAGTTTCCCGGCATTCTCCGGGCTTTCATAGGCGTATGCCTCATACCCGTAACATTCATCCTGAAAATGCAGCGGACTGAACACATAGCATTGCGGCTCGTCGCTCGCCAGCTCTTTCGGGATCAACTGCCGGCGGTCAAATTCATAGCTGACATTTCCTCGATTTTCACGGTTATGAAATACAATTCTCGCTTCCATCTGATCGGTATATCCATGAGGATTTTTATCATCCATCATAATATCATCACGGAGGCAGATGAGGTAATTTTTAAATCCTTCAAACATCTGAATGATTGGATTAATCTCCTCAATTTTTTCTACCCTTCCAAGTCGTATATTCATAAAGCAAAACTGCATTTCAAGATTGTCATGATTTACAATATTATCATGATTCATACAGCGGTAATACACGATGGAAGAATGGTTATCCGCAAGACATCCACACGATTCTCTCGCTTTTAATTCTGCCGTCACATAAATATCTTCCACGGAAGGGTCATTTTGATGCTTATCAATTAACGTAACTGCTTTTTTCGCCATATCCGTAAAATCCACACGTACTGTCGTTACCGATGGGCTGTATATCATTCCGGACTTAATTCCATCATACCCCGTCACGATCACATCCTGTGGTACACTGAGATTTCTTTTATACAGTTCGTCAATGACTGCCATCGCCATATAATCATTGGCACAGACGATCGCATCCGGACATTTTCCCTCTTCCATAAACCAGTCGCAGGCAGCTTTTCCTTCGTTTTTCCAAAAATCTCCATAATACACTCTGTGTTCAGAAACCGGAAGGTGGTATTCTTCCATAATCTGGTAAAATGCAACCAGTCGTTCTTCCGCATCCGGATGTCCTTTTCTTCCTGTCATAAAAGCAATATCTTTTACTCCGTGACATTCGATCAGATGACGGATCATCCCACCCATTGATATCATATTGTCCACTAACAGATTATTGGCACCCGCCATCCTCTGTTGAAGACTAACGATTGGACACTTTACTTTTTCGCGTAACGTCTCTAGCACATTTCCAATCGCTTCATCGATAGAAAATGAATCTCCTGCTACAATTATACCCGAAAACTCATCATAATCCGGCAATGAAAAAATGTCTTTTTCTCCCTGCGCATAAAGAGTACTCTGTCCATAATTTCCATAGCATGTAAATATTGCAAGATTGTACCCTAATTTTTCAGCTTGTATCGCTGCACCGGTACAAATTTCACGTTGATATTCCCCATGCGAATTACAACTAAATATCGCTATCGTTTTTCGATTATTGTGAAACATAGTCTTTACCTTCCCTCGTTATTTTTTATCCACTCTTTTGCTTGTGCTAGCAGCATCTCTTTTTTATTTTTATCCGGATTTTCCAATACGACATCCATCAATTGCTGTAACATTTTTCCAAGTTCCGGTCCTGCTTTCATTCCCAGCCGGATCAAATCTTTTCCTGTCACATGAAGTTCTTTGAGACACACCGCTTCTCCCTGCGCACAGACCTTCTCATAATCCTGTTTTGCCATCTGAAGCCGGTGTTCTTTTTCTTCTCTCCGGTAATCGCTCTGCGAAAGGATATCTGCCTGCTGTATCAAAAACAGATATGGCATTACCTCTTTTCCGGCCTGATTAACAAGCCGGCGCATCTCACGTCTTCCCCCTTGATATCTCCGCTCGTGAAACATTACGATCTGAGACACCATATGAATCGTATCATTGTCAAAACGGAGCCGGCGGAGAATCTCCCTTGCCCGTTCTTTTCCTT
>OIEL01001287.1_pt1 | contig 12441 bp, 16 predicted proteins | sample 1581731 | NCBI WGS metagenome assembly OIEL01 (sample SAMN01760977, study PRJEB22395) | human gut metagenome | reverse complement strand
TTTGATGTACTTATTATGTTTATCCTTTCCAGAATGAATGTGGAGGAGACAAATGCAAAGATCAAAAAAGAAAAGGAGATGGTTTTGTGGTGACACAGGATTTAGTGAAAAAATTAAAAGATGGATTGTATGATGCAAAACTGAAAGATATCTATGTAGATGAAAAGAAGATATCGTATGAAAGAAATCGTTATATAAAAGCAGTGGAGAGTTATACGGTACATTTTGGCGAAGGTGAGGTATCTGTCTTTAGTGCACCGGGAAGAAGCGAGATTGGTGGAAATCATACAGACCATCAATGTGGAGAGGTGCTGGCGGCGTCCATCAACAATGATGCGATTGCTATTGTGCAGAAATTGAAAGAACCATGCGTCAAAGTTATATCGGATGGGTATGAATTGATTACGATAGATTTGGATGATCTGGACAGGAGAGAGGACGAGGCGGTAACAACAAATGCACTGATTCGAGGGGTATTAGCAAAAACAAAAGAATATGGGTATCAGATAGGAGGCTTTCAGGCTTTTGTCACCAGTGATGTGCTGATCGGAGCGGGATTATCTTCCTCGGCTGCATTTGAAACGTTGATGGGAACCATCTTATCCTATCTGTTTAATGATGGTAAAATTTCGCCGATTGAAATCGCCATGATTGGACAGTTTGCGGAAAATGTATATTTTGGAAAACCTTGTGGCTTGATGGATCAGATGGCATGCTCTGTAGGCAGCTTGGCACATATCAATTTTCAGAATCCGACCGCACCTTTTGTAGAGCGGATTGAGTTTGATCTGGATGCTCAAGGATATAGTCTTTGTATTACCGATACGAAAGGCTCCCATGCTGATTTGACAGCGGAGTATGCAGCAATTCCGGAAGAAATGAAAAAAGCAGCAGCCTGTCTTGGAAAAGAAGTGCTTGGACAAGTTTCAAAAAAAGAAATACTTGCAAATTTGCCAGGAATCAGGGAAAAGGCTGGTGATAGAGCAGCACTTAGAGCGATTCACTATGTGTGTGAAAATGAGCGAGTGCAAAAAGAAGTGGCAGCATTGAGAGAGAATAGATTTGGAGAATTTTTAAGATTAGTTAAAGAGTCAGGTGATTCTTCTTATAAGTATTTGCAGAATGTGTATGTGTGCCATGATGTGGAACATCAGAATGTTTCTATTGCATTGGCTATCAGTGATATGATTTTAGGCGTGCAGGGAGCAAACAGGGTGCATGGTGGTGGCTTTGCCGGAACAATACAGGCATTTGTACCAAATGATATTGTTACATTATATAAAACAGAGATGGAAAAGGTGTTTGGAGATGGTGCTTGTGATGTACTTAAAATTCGCAAATATGGTGGAATTCAAGTGATGTAAGATACTCAAAAAAGACAAGGAGGAATGGTTATGGGTAGCATTTTAGTATTAGGTGGAGCTGGATATATTGGCTCACATACTGTTTATGAGTTGATCGAGGCAGGAAAGGATGTGGTGGTTGTAGATAATCTTGAAACAGGATTTCGAGAAGCGGTTCATCCGGAAGCAAAGTTTTATGAAGGAGATATTCGTAACCGGGCTTTTATTGACTCTGTATTTGATAAAGAAAATATTGATGGAGTTATTCATTTTGCAGCTAATTCGCAAGTGGGCGAAAGTATGATAAAACCATTGAAATATTATAGTAATAATCTTTGTGGTACAGAAGTGCTGTTGGAGAGTATGGTTGCACATAGCATAGATAAGATAGTGTTTTCTTCTACGGCGGCAACATATGGAGAACCGGAGCGAATTCCTATTATGGAATCGGATCGTACACTTCCGACAAATTGTTATGGTGAAACAAAATTGTCTATGGAAAAAATGTTTAAATGGACGGCAAATGCACATAACTTAAGATTTGTGTCCTTGCGTTATTTTAATGCTTGTGGGGCTCATCCTAATGGAAAGATTGGAGAGGCTCACAATCCGGAAACACATCTTATTCCTTTAATTTTGCAGGTGCCAAATGAAAAGAGAGAGTATATTTCTATTTATGGAACGGACTATGACACAAAGGATGGTACTTGTGTCAGAGACTATATTCATGTAAATGATCTTGCACAGGCTCATATTCTTGCAATGAAGTATCTTTGTGATGGAAATGACAGCAATATATTCAATCTTGGAAATGGAGTTGGTTTTACGGTAAAAGAGGTTGTGGAAACTGCAAGAAAAGTGACAGAACATCCAATTCCGGCGAAGGAAGAACCACGTCGAGCAGGAGATCCATCTATGTTGATCGCTTCCAGTGCAAAAGCAAGGGAAGTGTTAGGATGGAATCCACAATATGCAGATTTGGAAACAATTATCGGTACGGCATGGAAATGGCATAAAAGTCATCCAAATGGATATCAGAATGTGTGAAGGGGGGGAGTGTCATGATTAATGAGTATATCAATGAACTTGTGGCGTATGGATTGAACCAGGGATTGGTTGATCCGGAAGATGAAGTATACGTGACGAATCGCCTTCTGGAATTATTTCAATTGACAGAGCATGAAGGAACAGCGAAAGAGGTTAGATCAGAAAGAGAATTGTCACAGATTTTAAACGATATGTTGGAATATGCATGTCGGCAGGGGATGCTGGAGGAAGAAACAATTACGGAAAAGGACTTGTTTGATACAAAGATTATGGGAATATTGACACCCCATCCCTCTGTGGTTCGCAGGCAGTTTTGGGATAAATACAATATATCTCCTAAAGCTGCAACAGATTTTTATTATCAGTTTAGCCAGGCAACAAATTATATTAGAAAAGATCGAATTGCAAAGGATGAGAAATGGACAGCAAATACAGAATTTGGTGCAATGGATATAACCATCAATTTATCAAAACCGGAAAAAGATCCTCGTGATATTGCAAAGGCAGGAAAAGCAAAAAAATCGGGGTATCCGAGTTGTTTGCTATGCAAAGAAAATGAAGGTTACGCCGGACATATTTCTCATCCGGCAAGACAAAATCACAGAATTATTCCGATTACATTGTGTGGAGAACAGTACAATTTGCAGTATTCGCCGTATGTGTACTATAACGAACATTGCATTGTTTTCAATGATCGACATATTCCAATGAAAATTGATAAAGCAGTTTTTGCTAAGTTATTGGATTTTGTAAAACAGTTTCCACATTATACAGTAGGCTCAAATGCAGATTTGCCAATTGTAGGTGGGTCCATATTAAGCCATGATCATTTTCAAGGAGGCGGATACGAATTTGCAATGGCAAAGGCTCCATATGAGACGGAATTTTCATTAAAACAATTTCCAGATATTCATGCAGGAATTGTAAAATGGCCTATGTCTGTGATTCGTCTACAAGGGAATAACACAGAGTCATTGGTAGGGGCTGCTGACTGCATCCTGTCTTGCTGGCGTGGATATACAGATGAAAAAGCATTTATTTTCAGCGAAACCAATGGAGTACCACATAACACGATCACACCGATTGCGAGAAAAAAGGGCAACCTATTTGAGTTAGATATGGTACTGCGAAATAATATTACGACAGAGGAGTTCCCAATGGGTGTATATCATCCGCATCCGGAATACCATCATATCAAAAAAGAAAATATTGGCTTGATTGAGGTGATGGGCTTAGCAGTTCTTCCTGCCAGACTGAAAAAAGAAATGGCAGAGCTGGAACACAGAATATTGAATAAGGAGAATCTGTGGGAAAGCGATTTGACAAAATCACATGCAGAGTGGGCAGAGAAATGGATGCCAAACTATGAAATCACAGAAGAGAATCTTCATGCAATCGTGCAAAAGGAAATAGGATTTGTGTTTGCAAAAGTGCTTGAATGCGCAGGTGTTTACAAAAGAACACCGGAAGGACAAGCTGCCTTCAAAAAATTTTTGGAGTGCATATAAAAAAAGGACCATTTCACATTTGTGAAGTGGTCTACTTTTTCAGTATTCAGTTTTCACAAATAGTCCTTTTAGCCAGATTATGCATGATATACATGCTCAAAGTATCCTTTATAGAAAGCTAAAAGGTTGTTGATATAATTTTTGAATTTGCTCATTTTGTATTCCTCCTTTCCTTGTTTGCAAATTCATTATAGGTCACGATGGATAAGAATGCTTGCCAAATTAAAAGAAAATGTAGACAAATGTTGCAGAGGAAATCAACAATTAAGTAATAAAGGGGAGATGTATCGATGCATTTGACGTTTAAGGAAACAAAGGAAGAGGTATATGCGGCGCAAAGAGTGTCAAAACATGTATCTCCACATTTACATAATGCATTGGAGATTGTGTGCGTAACGGAAGGAACACTTGAGATGGGAGTGGGGCAGGAATTATATCATATGGAAAAGGGTGATATCGGATTTGTCTTTTCTGATATTATTCATCATTATCAAGTGTTTTCAGAAAAAACGAGCCGGGCGGATTATATCTTGGTTCCGTCTTCTTTTGCAGGAGTATTTAAAGATAAAATACAAGGATATGCTCCTAAATATCCGGTTATTCGTGCGGGGCAGATTGAACCAGATGTTTATAATGCAATTCAGGCGATTATCCAAATGGAAGAAAACGAACCTATGATTGTTCAAGCTTATGTTCAAATTGTGCTGGCAAGATGTATAGGAAAAATGGAATTGGTGGAAAAGAGTTGCGTGGGGAGTGATGATTTGATATACAGAACAGTATCTTATGTGTCGGGAAATTTTAGGAAAAAATTTTCTCTAGAGGAGATGGCGCATGATCTTGGAGTAAGTAAGTATGTCTTGTCACGAGTATTTTCTAAAACATTTCATCGTAATTTCAATCAGTATCTTAATGATGCCAGATTGAGCTATGCATGTACAAGGCTAGTGAATTCGGGAGATACAATTCTTGATATCTGTTTGGATAGTGGCTTTGATAGCCAGAGAACATTTAATAGAGCGTTTAAGGAACGCTATAGAATTACTCCGAGCGAATATCGAAAATTAAAACGATAAGCAGGTTAAGGACAGATTTCAAAATTATGGAAAGGCAGGATGGTTATAGAAAGACTGATTTGGCGATAACAGTATGGAAAAAATTCCTAAATTCAAAGGATTGATCTCGTATACTGCCGGGGAAATAGATGGAGCAAAGATCGTTTGTTTATAGTCCGGAATATCGGAATAAATTGCTCATTTGTATCGGAACAAATACTCTGTTCAGTTATGTAAAACCGGATTATAATGCGGATGTGGTCACAGAAAGGGCGTGAAGACATTACGAACCAAAGTGTAGTCCGAGAAAAACTTTTGGATTTTTTTAATGAGACAAATATGACGAAATACAAATTTGCCAAACGCAGTGGTCTTTCAACAAGCACGATTTATGATATTGTACAGAAGGAGGATTACGACGTGCGAGAAAGTAATTGAGGTGCTATAATATAGTTGTAACAGGGATGGCTAATAAGATATAATATAAGAAAGAAAAGAGGTACTTATTATGCCACAGAGTTACGCACCAGAATTTAAAAAGAAGATTGTCCGCCTCCACGCAGAGGAAGGACGAACCTACAAAAGCATCACTGCGGAATACGGCGTATCCAAAGCCAGCATTTCCAAGTGGTGCCGTGAATTTAGCAGAGAATGCCAAACAAAAGCCCTCGAAAATCCGGATACTCCAAACGAAATGGAGCTTATGAAAGAAAATCTCCGGTTACGAAAAGAACTGGAAGAGGCAAAAAAGGAAAATCTCTTTCTAAAAAAAGCGGCGGCATTCTTTGCGAAGGAAATCGATTAGGGGCTTATCGATTTATTGAACAACATCATAATGAATTTGGTCTGCGCTGGCTCCTGCGCCGCTTTAATATCTGTCCAAATGCTTACTACAACTACCGAAAACACCGGAAGGCGGATCATTATGCCCGGAGAGAGAAAGTACTGTCAAAAATTGCAGATATTTATCACAAACACCATGGCGTAACCGGGTATCGCAGTATGCAGGTATACTTAGAGCGTGAAGGTTTTTCATACAGTACAGCAACTGTCCACAAGTACATGAATTCCATACTTGGATTGAAATCTATCGTTCGCCCGAAGAAACCGGAATATGAGCATGGAAAACCACATAAAGTATTTGAAAATAAGATACAGCAGATAAAATCAATCAAAAATGGTGTACCGATTTTACCTATTAATTCGTACTCTGAAAAAAGCATTGGAATCGCAGCTGGTTCTGAAAGGGAAATTAATTCTGCACTCAGACCAAGGGTCACAATTTACTTCCAAAGCATTCGTAGAATTTTGCGAATCGGTTCATGTGACACAAAGCATGAGTAAAACAGGATGTCCCTATGATAACGCACCCCTGGAGAGATATTTCAACACTTTAAAGAGTGAGCTGATTTATCTGTATGAATATGATGCGGAGGAAGCTCTCTATCAGGCTGTAGAGGAGTTCGCATATGTTGAATACAATCATGTGCGTCCACATAGTTTCAATGGATATTTAACACCTTATCAGGCTAGAATCGCCTAATGCGATACAATGCTCGAATGGATTGCTTGAGGACTCCTTACCAGGAGGGTTTCGTGTATGCCAAGGACAAAGCCGCCAAAGGCGGTGCGAAGCATCCTTTACATACACGGGAGACTCCGGTAATATCCAAGCAACAATCCAATGAATTTTTTTAGCCACAAATGTTACAAAAATGCTTGACCACAACAATGAGAGCCGAAGCATTTCAGAAAATTGTACCTGGGGTATTCGAAGAAGATTTGAGCAGGGCAAGCATAAAATGAGCACCAAGCGCTTTTTAGGGTATGATACGGATGAGGAAGGCCACCTTGTTGTAAACAGGCAGCAGGCCAAGATAGTGGTTAGGCTTTATAAGGAATTCATGTTCGGGAAAACGGTTGATTATATTGCAAGGATATTTAAGGCCGAGAAGATAAAGAACTGGGATGGAAAGTATAACTGGCAGGCAAGTACGTTGGACTCCATGCTTCGAAATGAGAAGTATATGGGAGACGCCATTTTACAGAAAAGCTATACAGCCGACTTCCTTTCCAAGAGACGAGTTATAAATGACGGTAGTGTTCAGATGTACCATATTGAAGAAGACCATGAACCGATTATTGATATTGAAACATGGGAAGCAGTCCAGGCAGAGCTTGAAAGAAGGGCCCAGTACTGTAAGGACCATTTCACAAATGCTTACGGGCAGATGAGCGAAAAGAACCCATTTTATGCCAAGATTATCTGTGGAAATTGCGGAAATATTTATTCCAGAGTGAAGTACACGACCAGAGCAGGGACAAAGATAACCAAGTGGCGCTGCGGTTCCTGCAACAAGACTGACGGCCATAAGGTTTGCGGTAATAGGTACGTTACTGACGAAACCTTCACTAAGCTGTTTGTTATGAGTTGGAATGAGATAGTCGAGCACCAGGCTGATTACCAGGAACGCTGGCAAAAGAATATTAAGGGTGATGATGTTCTGCTAAGATATAAAACAAAGCTGGTAATGAAGCATGCGGAAGCAGGGACAATAAATGAGTTTGATTCAGCGCTTATGATGGCGGTAATGGACCATATTACAGTATTTGAAGATGGTAGGCTTAAGATAAGATTTTATGATGGAACAGAGTTTGAAGTAGCAACTGAATAAGAGATAAAGTTAAATGGCCGGTGGGTGAACCGAGAGTGGTTTGCTTACCGGCTTTTTTAATTTTAATACTACTTTAATACAACATTTATGTTGCAAAATGTGTATAAAGGTGATATTCTATTACTAGAGACAAAGAAAGTGAGGTGTGCTCAGTGGATACATATAATGTTAAACAGATAGCAGATATGCTTAATACGCAACCGGAAACGGTTCGAAGATGGATTCGTAGTGGAAAGTTGCATGCGGAAAAGGCATCTAGAAAAGATGGACATGTGGTAACTGAAGGTGATTTGAATAAGTTTCTTAAGAGCTCACCTAAATATGCTGGTATGGCTGGTGGCCTAGTAGGTGCAGCTATGATGATGCCGATTGCAGCGGCTCCAATTGTAGGTGGTATTGCAGTTACTTATTTGGCGGCAGTCCAAAAGGCAAAGGAGACTGGTGATGAGTCTTTCTCAAAAGAGGATGTTACTAGATATCTTCAGGAAGAAATTGAGAGACGTAATCAGTCTGTCAACCAGAAATTAGCAGCCATAGAACAGTTGCAGCGTGAAATAACAAATGACCAGCAGCAGATAACGGAATGTAATTTTGTATTAGGTCAATTAGCGAATGAGGAGGAATAACACTATGATGTCAGAAGCAAAAGTACTTAAAAAACTAGATATTGCAGATTTTACACACCTTACTAAAGATAAGGTGATTAAAATGGCATCCATGTTAGACAAGATGGATCCAGAAGTAGCAAAGAAGGCACTTGAGCAGTTCCCCGAATTTGCTAATACAACTAAAGAAATGTTAACAGAATATAAGGTATCATTGGATAAGGGATTGGAGTCTAATAATGAAAGTGTTAAAGCGGTTTATGACACGTATAATGCCATAATTACTTCACTTCAAAAAAAGCTTGAAAATGAAAATCTAACATTTGAACAGAAAAAATACATTATCGAGCAGATGAAGGATGTTGCTGAGAAAGTTGATAAGAAGGATACAGAGAATAAGCGATTTATTGCGGGTATGGCTACTTTAGCTACTATTGTAGTTGGCGGTACAGTTGCTGTTTTGGCTTCTGTTCTGGGCGGAAATACTCAAATTGAGACAGATGATATCGATAAAATTGTTTAATACTATTTTTGTGTAAAAAGGTATGGAGGGCTATTAAGTTGGATTATTCTAGTTTCTTTTATTCAATTGCTGGATGTTCAGCAACTATTATAGCAATTATTGGCGGCTTTATTGCTTCAAAATTAATAAGTATCAGTGCTGATAGAGACAACATTTTAGACAAAATCAAAGAAATTAATGATGAGCTCAATATGAAAACTAAGCAGCACGACGATATAATAGAAAAATTAGACGATGATGATGCGCTTGATTTTGTAAGAGATAATGTGTCTATGCTGGTAGATCATAGAAGTATAGATATAGTTTATAAGCCAGAAGAAAAACCAAAGCTCGATTATTTTAAAATGGAAAGGTACTGGGTGAGAGCATTAAAAATTTGTGAAGAAATATTTGATTTGAATGAAGAACAAGTCTGTGATGTGAATTCAGATAAAGTACCGGTGGTATTGGCAAAAAAGTATACAAATGAATTTGATTATGGGGTTTGTAAAAAAGTGCTATTTGAGATTGAAAAGAGGGCAAAAAAGCGAAGTGCAAATTCATTATTATTTTCTGCATCATTAATTGATGTTGGAGATATTGTTCCACAAACTGTGGGACTGTGGTATCACGAAAAAGCAGGAGAAGCCGAAAAACTGGAATTGAGGATTGAAGAATTAAAATTTGAAAAATCACAGTATGAAGAAAAAAAGAGGGAAATAAAAAAACCAAAAGGAATGAAATCGGGATTGATTATTTTTATCATTTTTTCAATTTTAGGAGTGTTTTTTCCTTTGGTGTGTGCATTAATAGATTGTACATATAATTATAGTTGTTTATGTGTGCCAATTATATCACTTGGTTTATTTGTTATTTGCGTTTTAGTTACTTTTATTTATCTAGCATTGTTATTAAGCTGGAAAGACGTTGATAAGGAGGTAAATAATCATGAGAGCAGTGGTTCAGAAAGTGAATTATAAAAGAGGCTTTGTTGCGTATGAGACAGAAGATTATGATTATGGGTGGCTGGAAATATTAGATACAGTTGATTTGGAAATAGAGGATGAATTAGAAGGTCCTTTTACAGATTTGGGCGAAGCTATAATTTGTAAAAAAAGTACCGGGGAGTCTATTCATGTATTTATTGAGGACTATGGAGTGTCTAAGAAAAAGGCATTTGAAATGGTTATGAGGTGAAGGAAGGGACTGAGAAAATGAACAAGTTTTCGAATATAGAAGATATATCACAGTTGGAATCTCTTGGAAGTAAGGAAATAATAAGAAATGAGATAAATGCGTTAATATTTCCTTTGAACACAAATGCAAATACGTATGAAGAATTACTTGAAGTAATTAATTGCCTTAAGAAAAATTGGGTTGGTTTTAGTGATGAGTTTTTTGTTAATAAAAGTAAAAAATACGAATACATTTTAACAAAACTGGAAGGAAAGAAACGAAATGAATTACTAGGTATTACCGATCAGATGTATGAAAACCAAGAATTAGCACAAAAATGGTTTAAGAATATTGCAAAATATATTCACCCAGATACTGAAGGAATTGATAAGGATGCTTTTATCGTACTCAAAAAATTGTATGATATCATGATAGAGGAATAGGTGTAAGATGGGTGAAAAGAATGAAATTATTAAGCATGAAGCCCAGAACCTTGATATCAAATTTCCTCATAATTCTAAATTAACTGAAAAGGAAAATTTGCTACCTCAAAAAGCAATTAAAGAGACGGGCATTATTGACAGTAAAGGGAAAGCATATATAGGCAAAAAGAAAATAAAGGATATCCTAGTTACTGATAAGGCAGGAACTAATAAGTTTTATAATAATTTGGATGATGAAGACAAATTTGAAAACGGGAATGAGAAGTACGCTTCGGTAGCAGCTTGTCAAAAAGAGATTACCAATAAAATACAGCAGGATCGACCACAGTTAGAACGTGAAAAATTGAAGCATTCAAGAGATTGCATGAATGCATTTATTGAATCACCGGAACTTGAAAAAGAAAGAAGTATTAATTCTGATAGAATACAGAAAGAACTTCCTACTCTCACGAAGAAAAAAATTAAGGCTGAGAATATTACGTGTGATCAATTAACCGGAGAAGAATTTAAAGACGACGCAGAAGGACATCACATGACACGAAAGAAGGATGATCCTAGTAAAGCCTTGGATCTTAGTAACATAATAGTTGTGAAGAGTAAAACCCATGACGCTATCCATAAGGCTGAGGCAAATTCGCCAGAGACCTTAAAAGAACTTGCAAAGGAGAAAGGCTGGAACGAAGAAAACATTAAGTAGTTGTTTTGTCCGCCGGAATGGTGCAACTTTTTGTAATTCACACTTAGGGGTGTAAAAAATTAGAAAAACTCTGTAACGTGCGCGAATGTTAATGCAAACTAAAGTTTCAATGCATGTGGAGAGCATCTTGCTTTTGACAAGAAAAACTTCAGTTTAAGCGGAAACATGAGAAAAAAGAATTAGATAGATTAGTAGTTGTTGCAAATTTTGCAAGAACTGCTTCTGACGGGAAAACATATCAAGTAGATTACTACAATCTCGATGTAATAATATCTGTGGGTATAAAGAAAAAGTAAGAGATTATTTGGAAAGGAACACATTATGAGTGATTTGATATTCCATGATGAGAAATTTGAAAAAATTGTTGATATAATTGAGTCTGCTAAAGAACGTGTATACCGCAAAGTGAATGAGGAACTGATTTTAATGTACCGCGATATAGGCGAATACATTAGTGTGCAGTCGGAAAACACTGAATATGGGGATGCGTTTGTACAGAAACTAGCCGATTTTTTTGCAACGAATTATCCTGATCTGAAAGGATTTAATCGTCGTGGGCTGTATAGAATGAAGCAGTTTTATGAGCTTTACAAGGACAACGAAAAAGTGTCAACACTGTTGACACAATTGAATTGGTCTAATCATTTGAAAATAATGTCAGCTTGTAAGACAATGGAAGAACGCATATTTTATATGAATATGTGTGTAAAAGAAAAGTATAGCGCTAGAGAATTAGCATGTCAGATTGACAGCGGATATTATGAAAGATATATGTTGTCGCAGAAGCCATTGTCACCTGCTATTGAAGAATCCAAAAGAGCAACAGGGAATGTTTTCCTTGCGTTTGATGGATAGTATACTTTTTTGGGTATATTCCAAGAAAAAATAGGTCGGATGGATACTATAAAGAAGGTGTTGGTGTGTCTATTAGTTGATAGAATTAACATATAAGTTCTTAAAGTTTCTGTGTTTTGCGAATGACATAGAGGTTGATTTTATAATTGGATTGAAGCATTGATTTGAGGGTGGAGAAATAAATGAACACAAATAACAATAAATACATTGAAATAATCATAATTCAGTGTTATACTAAATGAGTATTATTGTATAAAAATGTAAAAACAGACGTAAAAAGCGATAGGAAATAGTTCCGCATTCGTAGCAAAACGTGGTAAAGGCGTATTACGGATGAAACGGCAGAGGAGGAAAACTCAGATGGCAGATAAAAACACGGCAGTGATTGGCTTTGAAAAGCAAATATGGGATGCAGCTTGCGTTCTTCGAGGAAACATGGATGCATCAGAATATAAAAATGTGGTTCTAGGATTGATTTTCTTGAAATATATTTCAGACCGATTTGATGAAAAATATAAAGAATTTGATGGTCTTT
>OIEL01001275.1_pt1 | contig 12520 bp, 8 predicted proteins | sample 1581731 | NCBI WGS metagenome assembly OIEL01 (sample SAMN01760977, study PRJEB22395) | human gut metagenome | reverse complement strand
GCGCGAGGGAATCAGGCCGCCATACAGCAGCGTATCGATGGAAATGACCGCCGCGTCTACCTTTTCGATATTTGCGATCAGGAAATCGCGGATGAATTCATAAGACGCCGGGGTCTTCTTCTGGCCGAGATGTTCCGGGCGAATGATCGTATACTTTTCGCCGTTGAAAATTTTGGACGGGAAATCAAAGTTGCAGGGGCGCTCGTCGAGCGGCAGCAAAATAATGTTTTTCATGGTAGCCTCCTTTTACGCGCGGATGATCTTCCACGCACGTGTGTTGATGTTCTCCAGCTTCACGTCCGCACCGCCGCCGATGTACAGGCCACAGTCCTCCGGCACTTCAAAATCGACCCTGCCGGGTGCGAAGTCAAACACATTGCCCTTGAGCGGCAGGTTCTTAGACGGCTTACGGGTGAAGTCAATGTTTCTGAGCTCATATTTTCTGCACCGATATATTCGGTGTAACAGACATCTTAAATCAATTTCAAGTTTAAAAGTAAGAATAATGAAGCAAGGGCGCAGGACCTTTTGTGTCCTGCGCCCTGCATTCAGATCATTATTCAGGTTTCAGAAGAGCAATTAGCCTTCCGTGGTGCCCTTTGCGATCTCGAGTACGTCCGGGTTAGCATCCAGATAAGCCTGGAACTGGGTTCTGTACTCTTCGAGGTACTTGTCGAGGCCAGCAGCCTTCAGCTTCTCGATAGCAGCATCGATGTTGTCCTCATAGGAAACCATACCGACCTTAATCGGATAGATGGAGGAGATGATCTCGGTCTGGAGGTTCGTCAGCTCACTGGTAACGTTAGAGGAATCAAAGATGAAACCTGCTGCCGGGGAAATGACGTAATTGTCAGACTTGTAGGTCATATAATCGATGTGGTCGTCCGGAACATCGGAAGCATAAGCCATGTACGGCAGGTAGCCTGTCATCCAGGTATCCATGCTGTACAGAGGGTTGGCGTCGTCACCCTTGACCTGCTCAATTCTGTGGTCGCCGGTCTTGGTGTAGTGCGTGCCCTCAATGCCATAGTGGAAGAGGTCATGGTTCTCTTCGGAAGCATACAGCCAGTTGAGGAACTTGAGGCCGGATTCCGGATCCTCAGAGGTGGCGGAAATCGCGTTCAGGTTCTGCACATAGGTGTAGATCATGTCCGGAACATCGTCGCCGAAAGCTTCAACCCACTTGACCTCTGCGCCTTCAACACCGTTCTGCTGCATCGTAACGCCGGTAGCCGGGTCGAATGTCTGGGACGGAAGCATTGCGCCGAACTTAGCGTCGTCGTACTTCTTCTGGTGGTCGCGGTTCAGGACATCCGGGTCGATGAGACCGGCCTGATACATCTCGTAGTAGGTGTTTGCGTCCTTCTTGAATTCTTCGGACTCATAGAAGGAATCAACCGTGCCGTCCTGACGGATGAGGCAGATGCCGAGGGAGTTCTCAACATAGAACGGGTAGGTATCATAGCTTCTGTGGAGCCAGTGCGCCGTATCCTGAACCTGATGCATCCAAGAATAAGCCTTCATACCGGTCTCATTGAGAATCTCGTCCTGAGACTTCTTCATGAGGTCGATGATGCCTTCCGTCGTGTCCGGGAACTCGTCGTAGCCGACCTTCTCAGCGATGTCGGAGCGGTAGTCCATATAGGACATAACGTTGTCGAAGGATCTCCAGTAGCACGGTACTGCGTACTCTTCGCCCTTGTAGAGGGTGCCCAGCCAGTCTGTCTCGGAGAACTTGTTGTAGAGGTCCGGGTAGTTCTGGATGGAATCGTGAATGGAGGAGATAGCGCCCATACCTGCGATAGCGGAAAGGTTCTTAACGTCCTGCATAACATGCAGCAGCTCGAACTCTTCACCGGTCGTCAGCATGAGGTTCAGTTTCTCGGCATAAGCGTCCCACGGGATTCTTGTAACGGAAACCTCAATGTTTACGCCGTCTTCCTTCAGTTTCTCGTTGACAGCAGCCATACCGGTCTCATAGTCCGCGCAAAGTGTGCCCGGCTGTACGATACGCATCGGGTGAATGGTGCCGTCGTCCTCTGTTGCCGAAGATTCGTCAGATGTGGAAGCATCGGACGAAGTAGAAGCCTCAGAGGAAGCAGAAGATGTGCTGCCAGCACTGGAAGTGCTGTTGCCGGAGCAACCTGCAAAAGCCGTAACGACCATTGCAGCTGCCAGAGCCATAGCCAGCAGTTTCTTCGTTGTCTTCATTTCTTACTTCAACTCCTTGAAAATTGATATATGTGTAACCGTCTTCCACGGTAAACACCGAATTAAAATGTGTGCGGGCGATTAACCCTTAACGGCGCCGACAACCATGCCCTTAACAAAGTACTTCTGCAAGAACGGATACAGAATGATGATCGGGCCCATGGTGATAACGGAGGTCGCCATTTTAAAGCTTTCCTTCGGCGGGTTTACGTTGACCGTTGCGCCGGCAGAGAGCTTGCTCAGTGCGGTAATCTGAGACTGAATCTTGAAGAGGAGCATCTGCAAAGAGTAGTACTTCTCATCATTCACAAGCATAACTGCGTTAAAGTAGTTGTTCCAGTAGCCAATGGCATAGAACAGAGCAATCGTAGCCAGAACCGGCATGCAAAGCGGGAAGTAAATGCCGAATGCAATCTTCACTTCGCCTGCGCCGTCAATCTTTGCGGATTCGTTCAGCTCGGCCGGGATACCGCGCACAAAGTTGCGCACGAGGAACATGTTAAAGGGATTGAACATCAGGCTCGGTACGATAAGTGCCCAGATGTTATCATAGCAGTTCAGCATCTTACACATCATATACCACGGAACAAGACCCGCAGAGAAAACCATGGTGATGTAGAAGTAAAGGGACAGACCGTCTCTGTAACGGCAACTACGATTTGCAAGGGTGTAGCCTGCGCCGAATGTGACGAACGATGCAACGACGGTACCGAAAACCGTTGCGATCGTCGTTACAAGGTAGGACTGCGGAACGGATGAGGACGGCAGGAAGAGCATCTTATAAGCTGCGGCCGACCATTCGCTCGGCCAGAAAGAGTAACCGTTGATCGTAATCGATTTCTCACTGCTGAAAGAAACGATGATAACGAGAACAAACGGCAGGACGCATATCAGTGCGAACAGAGCAACGACGAGATAAATCAGAAATGTACCGACATTCTCCCCCGTGCTGTGTTTGATTTTGTTGTTGGTGTTAGACGGCTTTGTAGTCGCCGCAACCGTGCTGTTCATGAGCTTGTCTCCTTTCCCTGTATCAGAACAGTGCGCCATCCGGGAACTTCTTTCTGACGATCCAGTTTGCTGTGAAGACCAGAATGAAGCCGACAATGGACTGATAGAGACCGATAGCCATGGAAAGGCTCGGATCACCTGTGTTCTTAAATGTACGGTAAACGTATGTATCAATAACTTCTGCAATCGGCATCAGCGAGCTGTTGTCGCGGATGATCGCATACAGCATACCGAAGTCGCCGTAGAAGATGCGGCCGACAGACATCAGGGTCATGATGCAGATGGTCGGTGCAAGCAGCGGGATCGTGATGTAAATGATACGCTTAAAGCGCGTAGCACCGTCGATGTAAGCTGCTTCGTAAAGGCCTTCGTCAATGCCGGTGATCGCTGCGAGGTAAACGATCGTGTTGTATCCCGTGTTCTTCCAAATGTTGAGGATCAGAAGAATCGGGTACCAGTAGCTGGGGGTGGAATAATAATTGATGCGCGTACCCATCAGATTGTTGAGCAGGCCCGTCTCTGTGCCAAGGATACCCTGCAGCATGTAGCTGACGATAACCCAGGAAATAAAGTACGGGAAAAGCATCATGGACTGAGAAACCTTTAGGAACTTCTTCGCCTTAACCTCATTGAGGACGATTGCCAACACAACGGAGCAAACCGTACCGACGATGAGGAACAGGATGTTGATGACGAGCGTGTTGCGCGTAACGGTCCACGCCCAGCTGGACTTGAAGAAGTATTCGAAGTTTTTCAGACCGACAAACGGGCTAAAAACACCCGTCTTGTAGTTGAACTTCTCAAATGCAATTACGATGTACGGCAGTGTCAAATAAGAAAAGATGAAAGTGTAAACGACCGCGGGCAGCGCAAGCAGGTACAAAAACTTGTTTGTCCACAGCTCTTTAAAAGGATTCACTCTCTTCTTGCTGACATCAACCAAAGCTGACGCCTTACTCATGTTTGCGATCATCCTCTCCGAATAATGTGTCTCTTCTATATAATATAAGGAAGAGTTTTGTTCACCTCTGCACAGCCGCACATATAAAGTAAAGCTTATTTGCTTTATATATTGACTCTGCAAATGCGAACCCGGAATATCGCTATTCCTGCTGAAAACAAAGTGCCGACAAAACTTGGTGTTTGCCAAAGCGTGTCGTTTTGCAATCACAGCGCACCAGGCGCCCTCCCTCATGGGTCTTCCCGGAACCTCTGCCCCGTGCAGAGATACCGTTTTTGCAAACCGCTTGTTTGTTTTCGATGAATAAACTTTAACACGCTGTGAACGATTTGTAAAGTATTCTTTTTGCGATAAACTCCAAAATTTCAAAGCAACTTTGCATTTTGGCAGTTTTAAGGCACTTCACAAATTTCGCTTTTCTCCATTTTTTGAGAATCAAATCACTTTTTTCGGCTCTTCGTGATATGAAACTACGGTTTTTTACGATTTGAATCAATAATCTGATTTTTCGCTTGCGTTTAGTGCCGAAATCCGTTATCATAGAGTTATACGAAATCTAAATCGTGTTTTTCGTTCTCTTTCTGTATTTGGAGTGTTGTATTTTGTTTAAAAAAGTAAAAACCCGGCTGTTCAACCGGTACCTTTTCAGCATTTTCTGCGTGGTGGCCATAGCCGTTATACTCGTCACGCTTTTAATTTTCACCATCTACGCAAATTTGCAGGTCAGCTCTGCGCGCACCTATTCTGTGCATCAGTTGGAGCAGGTCTGTCAGATGACGGACATGCTCTACAACCAAATGCATTCCGTTAATAATCAAATTTTGCAGAACAGCAATACGAACCGTTGCCTCTCCTCCAATACCTTCAACCGCCTCATCGAAGCCGACGCCGGCATCAAGTTACGCGAGATCCAAACGGCGCAGAGCTATACGCGCTATGTTAGCCTTTATAACTCCGCCTCCAACCGTTTCGTCTCCAGCTCTACGGCAGATTTTCTCACGGATGACGATATTGCATACTATTATCGTAGATTGCCCGATAATCCCGGCGCCGATACCTGCCTTCTGCGCATGATCGGTGCAAACTACGCCACACAGCAGCTCAAGACCCGTTATGTCTATTCCTTCGTCTTCCGCGTACAGCTACGCAAAGGCGGCTCGCCCGACCTCATCATCGTAGACGTGGACGAAGATTATTTCAACGATTCCATATCGAACCTGCGCACCTCGAACGGCTTTCAGCAGGTCCTGCTTTTGAACCGTTACGGCGAGGTTTTCTCCACCAATATCGCTGAAGGTGATTCAGAAACCTTTACGCATGCAAAACCCGACAATACTATTGTCTCCGTGGAGGATTTCCCGGAGCTGACCGACAATTCCGGCTCCTTCTCCTACACCTGCGCTGACCATACCGAAGCGCTCGTCACCTACGCCAAGGCGTCTTCCTCCGGCTTTACGATCTTCAATATTGTGCCGTACTCGAATATTTACAGCGGTCTCCCCCAGCTCGCCATCATCACGTTACTCGCCGGCATTCTTGTTCTCTGCGTCGGCATGTTCATCTCGTTCCGCACCAGTGCAAAGCTCTCTGCGCCAATCGAAGTGCTATACAGCAACTACGTCAAAAAGCCGTCGAACGACCATGCCGGCGATGAGCTCGACCAGCTCAGCAAGGCCTTTTCCGATATGTACATGAAAGCCGATAAGCTGGAACAAGGCCTCATCTCCTCCTATTCCGATTCCAAAAAGCGCAACATTCAGCGACTTATGCACGGCGAGTATGGACAGATTCCGAATTACATCGAAGTATATCAAAGCTACGGCATCGACCTCACCGCGCCGTATTACACCATCGTCATTATCAGTGCAGCCTCCAAAGAGTTGCGCTTCGGCCCGGATGACCCAAACTATTTCATTTACAGTTACGCTCTCGAAAACCTCGCTACCGAAGTTTTGGGGCAGTTCGGCAGTGTCGTACCGTACCGCAATTCGCACAACTTTCTCGTGTTGTTGCTCCCCCTGCAAAAGAACGCCTACCCGGAAAAGCTTGTGCCGGAACTTGAGCGCGTGTGCGAGGTCATGCAGCGCGAGTTTGCCATGAACACCACCATCTGCATCGGCACCATCGTGGAGACAGCCGTCAATATCAACCTCTGCTATGAGGCGACGAACATCGCACTGGAATATTCCGCCATCCGTAATCAGGGCAAAATTTTCTTCGCCTATGAGACCGGCCAGAATATCAATCTCAACTCATACCACAACAAGCTCCACATGAAGCTTGCCGAGCACATCCGCGCAAATGACCTCGATGCCTGCTCGCATGAGTTCGATCTCGCGCTTTCCTACATGTCAAACGTCAGCTTTAATACAGCCGTTGCGTATTTCAATCACGTCATGATGTCGCTGCTCGACGATTTCTCCACCACTTTCACGGATGACGACACCGCTTATCCCATCTTGATGGATAAACTGAATAAAATTGACCGTCAGCTACCGAATGTCTATATGCTGCGCAAGCGCTGCATGGAGTTCATCACCATTTTGGCGCATCATCAAAGCATCAACCGCAAATACGGCAACGAGCTTGCCGCCGATGCCGCAAAGGAATACATCGACAAAAACTACGCAAATCCTGATCTTTCCCTGAAAATGCTCGCCGGCATGGCAGGCCTTTCCTCCGCCTACTTCGGCAAAATTTTCGCCACGCAGATCGGCTATTCGTTCAGTGATTACCTCAGCAACACCCGCATGAAAAAGGCCGAGCAGCTTCTGCGTGAGACTAAGCTGCCCATCAACCAAATCAGCGAAGCCATCGGTATTGTGAACACGAACTACTTCTATTCTATCTTCAAGAAAAAGTATGGCATGACACCGCTCGCCTACCGCCGCACGCGTTCCGGCGAAGCGGAAGATACAAAATCCGAAGAACAAGACGAAACCACAGAGTAATTCACCCGGTTTTACGGACCGTTCACGAATTGTTAGCAGTTGATTTTCATAATTTTTCGGAAAATGAATTGATTTTTTGTGCATTTACGCTTATAATGTGTATAGAACATTGAAAGGCGGCGAGCAAATGCGCATCCGTAAAAAACCACTTGGAGACAAAAACTTAGTCGGCGCACGTATTGAGAGCATTCGCCGCAATCGTGGCATGAAACAGAAAGAGCTGCTCGCGCAGCTGCAGGTGCGCGGTGTTGACATCAACGCCTCTGCCCTCTCCAAGTTAGAGGGTCAGCTTCGCACCGTCACGGATATCGAGCTTTTAGCCTTTGCCGAAATTTTAGACGTCGATGTCTTCTGGCTCCTTACCGGCACATCCCAACAGATCTAAAACCAAAACCGGGTAGCACACCGCACGGCAGCTTACCCGGTTTTCTTTTAGCTTTTTATCGTTTGTTTATTTCTTTTCTTTCCTCTGCACCGCAAAATGCGCCCTATACAAAAACTCCCGGAGAGCACACGGCTTTCCGGGAATTTCATTCTGTAATAGAAACGCTTGCTTAAAAGCAGCTCGGGTCAGATTACTTCTTGCTTTTTTCGCCCTTATGCACAGCCCACATGGTGTACAGCGGAGCCGCAATGCACAGCGAGGAATAGCAACCGACAATCGTGCCGACCATCATCGGCAGTGCAAAGCTCTGTACAGAGCTGATGCCGTAAACCGCCGCAACAATGTAGATGACAAGCAGCGCCATGAAGGTGGTCAGAGATGTCAGAATAGAACGCGTCATTGTCTGATTGAGGCTCTTGTTGACGATAGCCGGCAGTGCATCCGGGCTCTTCGTCGGGGAGAGCTTGCGGTTCTCACGAATACGGTCGTAAATGACGATGGTATCGTTCAGCGAGTAGCCGAGGATTGTCAGGATAACAGCGATGAAAATATCGTTGATCGAGAAACCGAAAATCACAAACGCGAAATACACAAGCAGCACGTCATGCACAAGTGCGATGAGCGCCGTAACGCCGGCGGAAAGACCGCCGATTTTCTTAAAGCGCAGCGCAATGTAAACGAGCAGGATCACGAACGTGATGAGCAAGCAAACAAGGCACTTCTGGAAGAACTTCGCGCCCATGGTCGGGTCAACGGAGCTCGATTCCACCACGTTGAACGTGCGGTCGGCATACGCATCGGATAGGGACTGCGCGATTGCCTGCTGTTCATCGAGCGTCACAGCTTCGTTGCCCGCAAAGGACAGCGTCACTTGGTTTGCGTCCGTGCCGAACGTCTTGCTCAATGCAACGGAAACGTCGCGGCCGGTCTCTTCTTTTACGAGGGACGCGATTTCATCCGTATCGACTTCGCCGTCTACGGAATACTTAATCATCGCGCCGCCGACGAACTGAATGTCCATCTTCGTGCCACGAATGAAATTGAAAATCAAGCCGATGACCATCAGGCCAATCGAGATGCCGAACAGAATTTTTCTGTTCTTATAGAAATCAAAATCAAACTTTTTCATTACTTATCCGCACCTCCAAACAGCCATTTCTTACGGAGCGGCTTGAAGCCGGAAAGCGATTTGATCATCAGACGAGAGCAGAACACGCCCATGATGAAGTTGCCGATTACGCCGACGAGCAAAGTGTAGCCGAAGGAGTAGATCGCACCGGTCGTGGATTCGCCGAAAATCTTAGAGAGAATGTTAGACGGACCGAACACGCCGATGAGCATGATGGCAACGATCAAAATCGTGATGTTGCCGTCGATGATCGACCAAAGGCTGTTGGAGCAGCCCTTCTGAATGGCGCCGTCCAGCGTTTTGCCGGTGCCGAGTTCTTCCTTAATACGGCTCGCGGTGATAATGTTCGCATCCACGCCCACGCCGATGGAAAGGATAATACCCGCAAGACCCGGCAGAGTCATTGTAAAGCTGTTCACAAACGGGAAGTAGCCGGAAATCGCCGCAAAGGTGATTGCAAGCTGACCCACAAGCGTCAACACAGCCGCAAAGCCCGGAATCTTAAAGATGATGATCATAAAGACCGCGATGAGCGCAAAAGCGATTACGCCGGCCATAACCATGGCATCCAGAGACTTCATGCCGAGCGTCGGGTTCACGGTGCTGAAGTTCGAGGTCTGCAAAGCAAACGGCAGCGCGCCACCCTGAATCTTTGCGGCAAGCTCGGAAGCCGTGGCTGCCGTAAAGTTACCGGTAATAGAAGCCTTGCCGTCTGTGATAACCGCGTTAACGGTCGGGTAAGAAATCATAATGTCATCCATCCAGATGGAGATTGTCTTGCCCTTCAGGCGTTCGGTCGCTTCCGCAAACTTCTTTGCGCCCTCATCGGAAAGCGTCAGGGAAATCGCATAATCATAGCTGCCGGAGGTGGAATTCTCCTGCATGACCGGCTTTGCCTCCGTTACATCGCTGCCTTCCAGAATGATGTTTTCCGCCGTTGTACCCGTCGGTGTCTGGTAAACCGGGTTGCCCTCGCCGTCTACCGTCTGAGTCTCGTAGGACTTACCTTCGCGGAATGTCAGCAGCGCCGTTGCGGAAATTTCTTCAATCGCCTTCTCCGGGTCAAAGTCCGATTCGCCGCTCTTCCACGGGAAACGAACAATGATCTTGTCGTTGGCTTCGTCGGTGTAAATCTCGTAGTCCGTAATGCTCTTCGAGACCATACGCAGCTCAATGATTGCCTTTGCCGCTTCAAGCTGCTCTGCGGTCGCCTCCACGCCTTCAGCCGGGCTGAAGGTCGCTTCCACGCCGCCGCGGATATCAATACCCCATCTTATATCGCCGGCGCCCTTGATCCATGTGTTCTTCGTGTCACCGTTCTGCGTGTAAACGCCGAAGACCGATGTGTATGTAAGCGCAAGGATCAGAGCCGCGATGATAAAAAACACAGGTTTTTTCACGCGCTTCATCTAATTGTTTCCTCCAATGGATAAAACCGCCGTTTTATCCGTTTACTTTTAAAATGTCCGTCATGTAAAGCAGGGTGGCAAGAACCACCCTGCAAATCTACACCTGACGATTTAAATTATTCCTCAGAAGCGTCCTCGCCCTGGTCTTCGAGCAGAGCACGGATGGAGAGGGAAACTCTCTTCTTGTCGAAATCGATGTCGGTAATCTTCACCTTAACAACGTCGCCAACCTTCAGAACGTCCTGCGGCTTCTCGATTCTTCTGTCCGCGATCTGAGAGATGTGGATGAGACCGTCGATGCCCGGGAGAATCTTAGCAAATGCGCCGAACGTGGTCATGCCGACAACGGTAGCGTCGCAAACCGTGCCAACCGGATACTCGTTCTTGAGAATCTCCCACGGATTGTCTTCCTTCTTCTTGTAGCCAAGGGAGATCTTGCCGTTCTCACGGTCAAGGCTCTTGACATAAACCTGAACGGTGTCGCCGACAGAGACAACTTCGCTCGGGTGCTTGATGCGGTTCCAAGAGAGCTCGGAAATGTGGATCATGCCGTCCACGCCGCCAAGGTCAACGAATGCGCCGAAGTTCGTGAGGGACTTAACGGTACCCGTAAACTCCTGACCTTCTTCAACAGACTCCCAGAACTTAGCCTGTGCTGCCTTTCTCTGCTCGCGGAGCACGGAACGGATGGAACCGACCGCACGGCGGCGCTGGCGGTTGACTTCGATGATGCGGAACTGAACGTCCTGACCCTTCAGAGCCTCAAGATCGTCACCGCGATTTGCTACAGCCTGAGAAGCCGGGATGAAGACGCGGATGCCGTTATACAGAACAATCACGCCGCCCTTAACAACTTCTGTAACCTTGCCGGTGAGGATTTCTTCAGCGTCCATAGCCGCTGCAATGTCTTCCCAGCCCTTGATGGCATCGATGCGCTTCTTGGAGAGCATGATGGTGCCTTCCTGATCGTTCGTCTTCATGATGAGCAGATCCATCTCGTCGCCGATCTTTACAAGATCTTCCGGCTTCGCGTTCGGATCGTTGCTAAGCTCGTTAGCCGGGATGTAGCCGGCCTGCTTTCTACCGACGTCAACATACACTTCGGTGGGAGAAATGCTTACAACTACACCGTGCACCTTTTCGTCTGTATTTAAGCTCTTGAGTGATTCCTCAAGCATCTCCTCAAAATTAAGCTCATTTGTTTCAATTTTGTCTGTCATGGTAACAAGTACCTCCTTTATTATGCTTGCCGGTGTTGAAGCACCGGCAGTTATGCCGATATTCATTTTGCCCTTTACAGGCAGGGCTGCAAGCTCCGCCGCCGTCTCAATGAGATACGTCTGCGCATACGGTTCACAGACCTCCTTGAGCTTCGCGGTGTTTGAGCTGTGACGCCCGCCGATAACGAGCATCAGGTCGCTTTCACGCGAAAGCTCACGTGCTTCGCGCTGGCGATTTGTTGTAGCCTTACATATTGTATCAAAAACTGAAGCGTTTGTACATACCTTTTTTACGAAATCCAAACATTTTTCCCATTCTTCTACGTTAAAAGTGGTCTGTTCACAGAAAAGAAGGGGCATTTCGGCAAGTTCAGGCTCATTTTTGAATAAATTTTCGAGTTCTTCGCGCGTTTTGAAGGTACGGTACGGCGTTTTGCAGCAACCGAGTATGCCCTCCACCTCCGGGTGTTTGGCATCGCCGGCCAGCATCACGCGCCTGCCCTCGCGCTCTCCGTCGGAAACAAGGCGGTGAATCTTCTGCACATACGGGCACGTCGCGTCCTTGTAATCGACACCGAGCACTTTCAGTTTTTCGATGACCTCCGGCGGTACACCGTGAGAGCGGATGACAACCGTCTCCCCCGCTTTCGCGTCCTCGGGCGCATCTATAATGCGCACGCCTTTGCGGCCGAGCTCCTCCACAAGCTGCGGGTTATGGATGATCGGCCCGAGCGTGCAGACGGTTTTGTCCTCGTCAAGCAATTTGTAAACGGTCTCCACCGCGCGGTTCACACCAAAGCAGAATCCCGCTGTTTTCGCCACGCGGATCATACTTTCTTCCACCTGTTCTCCATAATATCGAGACCTTCCTCGCGCAGCTTCTGCACCTCGGCAAAAATATTGCGCGAAACACGGCGGTAAATCATACCGGAATCTTCGGTCAGGCCCATGTCCTCAAACCGGATTGGTTTGCCGATATTGATGACCATTTTCTTAAACACCTTCGGGGGCTTGCCGCCCTCGCCCACAATCGCCACAGGCAAAATCGTACAGTGCGTCTTGTACGCCAGCATTACCATACCCATTTTCGGGTTCAAAAGCTCGCCGGTCTTCGAGCGCGTACCCTCCGGGAACATGCACACGACCTTTTCTTCCTCCAAAAGGTCAATCGCCGTCTGAATGCCCTGTGCCCCGCCCGTGCCGCGGGAGATTGGGAACGCGCCGAGACTCTTCAAAAATCCGC
>OIEL01001271.1_pt1 | contig 12572 bp, 8 predicted proteins | sample 1581731 | NCBI WGS metagenome assembly OIEL01 (sample SAMN01760977, study PRJEB22395) | human gut metagenome | reverse complement strand
CTTGCATGTGTTAAGCACGCCGCCAGCGTTCATCCTGAGCCAGGATCAAACTCTCTGATAAAATGTTTGATTCACTCAAGATAACAACTAGCTATCTCTCGTTTTACTGTTTTTGGTTTTTCAAACCGTTCTTAAAAATGTAAAGAATTTTCGAGAATCGTATGTGTTTCACTGTTTAGTTATCAAGGTTGTCTGTCTTGCGACAGCTTATTTATTTTATCATGTTGTTTTTGATTTGTCAAGAACTTTTTTAAGTTTTTTCAAATCTTTTTTCAACCGATTTACTGTTTGTTGACAGCTTGTTTACTTTATCATAGTTTCAAGTGTTTGTCAACATCTTTTTTAATTTATTTTTTGTTTTCCAAAAAATAAAAGCGGAGAAGGAGGGATTTGAACCCTCGCGCCGCGTTAGCGACCTATACCCTTAGCAGGGGCACCTCTTCGGCCTCTTGAGTACTTCTCCAGACTCCGAACTAATAGTTCAATATTAAATTCGAATGCACTTTGGAATCTCCCGAAGCGCATTTGTAATTATATGTAAAAAAACCTGTTTTGTCAACAGGTTTTTTTACTTTTTTTCATATTTTTTATTTTTACCCTAAAATCCGGTTTCAGGACTTGCAAATTTCATACTTCCATCAAGAAGTATACTGTGTTATTGTCGCTTCGATACGTTTTTTTACCTCTGCTGCAATCTCTGTTGTTTTCATATCTTTATACTCATCATAGTATATGGGTTCCAGAAAATGTACCTGCACTGTAAGTTTTTTGACAGATCCCGTATCAAACGCTTTATAAGAATCAATCAGTGCTACGGGTACGATCGGACATTTTGATTTCGTTGCAGCTTTAAAACTTCCACCTTTAAATTCCTGCGGATGATTGCCGTCTTTGCTTCTGGTTCCCTCGGCAAAAATCAGATAGTTTCTTCCTGCCTTTACTTCTTTGATAACATTAATGATTACCTGCATAGATTGTTTGACATCATCACGGTCAATCATAAACGCTTTCATGCATGCAAATACCTGCTTCAGAAATGGTACGTTTGTCAGCTCTTTTTTTGCCACTACCGAGAAAGGTACCGGACACACCTGTATGATTGCAAGTACATCAAATAATCCCTGATGATTGGGAAAGAAAATAAACCCATTTTCTTTTGGAATATTTTCCATACCATGACCGTCAATTACCAGATTACCGCCTTTCACTGCTCTGTTATCTACATATTTAAGAAGCTGATATCTCTGTTCTTCACTGTAACGTTCTGCATGCGATGCATACCAGCATAACTTAAACCATCCATATGGAACAAAAAAGAGATTTCTAAATACCATCAGTAATATTCTTTTCATTTTTTTGCCCTCGATATATTACACTCCTGCTTTTTCCGAAATTTTGTCTTCATATCCCGGATTCTTCTTGATAAATGTTTCATATGCTTTGGTATACGTCTTGTAAGCATCTGTCTTCATAAATTGGACATATGCTGTAGCCGCCTGAGTTTTCATATCATCTGTGATCTGTGATGGTGCCATGATATAATAAGTTTTATCCTGTTTACCAACCATATAAGTTCCAACACATGGATATTCCTGATCATCCTCCAGGATCAGATTGTAGGTTATGTATACATAACTGTACTTGTCATTTTCAGAAAGGATCTCACAATCCTGAACAGATACTTTCTTAGGATTATGTGCCGCAAAATATTTGAGTGTTGCTGTAATCTCTGCCTGAAGATCTGCTTCTGTATTATCTGCCTGGTTATAGCACTCCTTCACTTTCTTTTCTTTCCCGTCAGTATAGGACTGAATCAATTCCTCTGTTACTTTTTCCGGTGATTTATGACTCACTCCCCCGCATCCTGCCACACAGAGTGTCAGTAATACCAACACTCCGGCTGCAAGATATCTGTACCATTTCTTCATGGTTATTCCTCTTCCCCTCTGTTCTCATCCTGTGTCTCCTGATCTGTCGGCTGATCAGATTCTTCTGTTTCTGCACTGTCCGTAATTTCCACTGCTGCCTGCTGTGCATTTGTATCTTTTTCTTCTTTATCTCTCACTTTAGCTACACTGGCTACAGTGACACCCTCTGTAAGATTGATCAGTTTTACACCCGATGTAATTCTTCCAAGAATGGAAATATCAGCGCAGGCGATTCTGATGATAATACCTTCCGTAGTGATCAGCATTACTTCATTATCTTCATTTACAGCTCTTGCGCCGATTACATCACCGGTTTTCTCGGTAATCTTATAACATTTTACACCTTTACCGCCACGATTCTGACAGGTAAATTCGCCCATAGAAGTACGTTTACCCATACCATTTGCAGAAACTATCAGCAGACAATCTCCCTGAGAATTCAGCTGCATTGCTACCACTTCGTCTCCATCATCGATATTCATACCGCGTACGCCCATAGAAGTTCTGCCTGTACTTCTTACATCTGTTTCTTTAAAACGGATACACATACCATCTTTTGTAACAAGTATTATATCCTTCTTATCATCTGTAAGCTTAACCTCGATCAATTCATCATCATCACGCAATGTGATAGCTGCCAGTCCGTTTTTACGCACATTCGCATATTCTTTAATCGGTGTTTTCTTTACCAGGCCATTCTTCGTAGCCATCATCAGATAATGACCATCTTCAAATTTGCGGAGCGGGATTACTGCAGTGATGCATTCCCCCGGCATAAGCTGTAACAGATTAATAATCGCAGTTCCTCTTGCAGTACGTCCTGCCTCCGGAATCTCATATGCTTTCAGACGATATACCCTTCCTGTATTTGTAAAGAACATCAGATAATGATGGGTAGTTGTCATCAGAAGTTCTTCAATGTAGTCATCCTCAAGAGTCTGCATTCCCTTGATTCCTCTTCCACCTCTGTTCTGGCTTCTGAAATTATCTACTGTCATTCTCTTAATATATCCAAGTTTGGTCATTGTGATCACTGTATTCTCTCTCGGAATCAGATCCTCTGTAGAAATATCGTATACATCATATCCGATAGAAGTCTTTCTGTCGTCTCCGTATTTCTCTGCAATTGCAAGAATTTCTTCACGAATCACGCGAAGAAGAAGACTTCTGTCCGCAAGGATAGCCTCGTATTTACGGATTTTTTCCATTAAATCAGCATACTCTGCTTCCAGCTTCTCTCTTTCCAGACCTGTCAGAGCACGCAGACGCATATCTACGATTGCCTGTGCCTGAACATCTGTCAGTTCAAAGCGATCCATTAACTCCTGTTTTGCGATCTGCACATTCTGCGAAGCTCTGATAATACGGATCACCTCATCAATATTGTCCAGTGCTTTCAGCAGACCTTCTAAAATGTGAGCTCGCTCTCTTGCTTTATTCAGGTCATATTTCGTTCTTCTGGTCACTACATCTTCCTGATGAGCCAGATAATATTCCAGCATCTGTTTCAGGTTTAATACCTTCGGTTCCAGACTTCCGTTATTCGGAATAAGTGAAAGCATATTTACGCCAAAAGTATCCTGTAACTGCGTATGCTTATACAGTAAATTCAAAACTACATTTGCATTTGCATCCTTGCGCAGATCAATACAGATTCTCATTCCCTCACGACTGGAATGGTCATTCAGGTCTGTGATTCCGTCAATCTTTTTATCTCTTACAAGTTCTGCAATCTTTGAGATCAGACGTGCTTTATTTACCAGATACGGAAGCTCTGTGACAATAATTCTGGACTTTCCGTTTGGAAGAGTCTCAATATTTGTCACTGCACGTACACGAATCTTACCACGACCTGTTCTGTATGCTTCTTCAATCCCTCTTCTTCCAAGAATCGTCGCACCTGTAGGAAAATCAGGACCTTTTACAATATCCAGAATCTCTTCCATAGTCGTTTCGCGTTGTTCTTCAATGATATTGTCTATAATCTTGACAACAGCATCCACAACCTCTCTCAGATTATGAGGAGGGATATTGGTAGCCATACCTACTGCAATACCTGAAGTTCCGTTCACCAGAAGATTCGGATAACGGGACGGCAGTACAACCGGCTCTCTCTCTGTTTCATCAAAGTTTGGCTGGAAGTCAACAGTATCTTTGTTAATATCTGCCAGCATTTCCATGGAAATCTTACTCAGACGTGCCTCAGTGTATCGCATGGCCGCTGCCCCGTCACCATCTACGGAACCAAAGTTTCCATGTCCGTCTACCAGCGGATATCTGGTAGACCATTCCTGTGCCATATTTACAAGTGCTCCATAAATAGAACTGTCACCATGTGGATGATATTTACCCATTGTATCACCGACAATACGCGCACATTTACGATGCGGTTTGTCAGGACCATTATTCAGTTCTATCATGGAATACAATACACGTCGCTGAACCGGTTTCAGACCATCTCTTACATCAGGCAGTGCTCTGGAAGCGATAACGCTCATGGCATAGTCAATATAAGAGTCCTTCATGGTCTTTTCCAGATCCACCTCGTGGACTTTGTCAAAAATATTATCTTCCATTTATCTATTCTCCCTATTATCAGATATCCAGATTCTTTACAAATCTTGCATTCTCTTCAATAAATTCACGTCTCGGCTCTACCTTGTCACCCATCAGTGTAGTAAATGTAAGGTCAATCTCAGAAGTCGCAGCCTCATCCATGGTAACCTTAAGCAGGATTCGTTTCTCAGGATCCATTGTCGTCTCCCAAAGCTGGTCTGCATCCATCTCTCCAAGACCTTTATAACGCTGGATCTTGTTATTTCCGTCACGTCCGATTTCTGTCAGAATCTGATTCAGTTCATCATCGTCGTATGCATACCATACTTTCTTGTTCTTCTCCACCTTGTATAATGGCGGCTGTGCAAGATACACATATCCCTGTTTGATAAGCTCAGGCATAAAACGATACAGGAAAGTCAGCAGAAGGGTTGCGATGTGCGCACCATCGACATCGGCATCAGTCATAATAATAATCTTATGATAACGAAGTTTACTGATATCAAAATCTTCATGAATTCCTGTTCCGAAAGCTGTGATCATAGCTTTGATCTCTGCATTTGCATAAATCTTATCCAGACGTGCTTTCTCTACATTCAGGATCTTACCTCTCAGTGGAAGGATAGCCTGTGTTACACGATTTCTGGCTGTTTTTGCAGAGCCACCGGCGGAATCTCCCTCTACAATGTAGATTTCACAGTTCTCAGGATTCTTATCTGAACAGTCTGCAAGCTTTCCAGGAAGTGACATATTATCAAGTGCTGATTTTCTTCTGGTCAGATCACGAGCCTTACGTGCAGCCTCACGTGCTCTCTGTGCAAGAACTGATTTCTCTACTGTAGTTTTCGCTACTGTTGGATTCTGCTCAAGGAAAATCTCAAGCTGCTTGCTCACCACGCTGTCAACAGCCCCTCTTGCTTCACTGTTTCCAAGCTTCTGTTTTGTCTGACCTTCAAACTGGGGATTCTCAATCTTAACACTGACGATTGCAGTCAGACCTTCGCGGATATCATCGCCACTCAAATTGGGTTCACTGTCTTTAAGCAGCTTGTTCTTTCTGGCATAATCATTGAACGTCTTTGTCAGGGCATTTCTGAAACCAACAATATGAGTACCACCCTCAGGTGTATTAATATTATTTACAAATCCATAGCAGTTCTCTGTATAAGAGTCATTGTGCTGCATGGCAACCTCTACAGACACACCGTTCTGCTGTCCTTCGCAGTAAATGATTTCCGGGTAAAGCGCTTCCTTGCTTCTGTTCAGATAGCTTACAAATTCACGGATACCACCTTCATAATGGAAAACTTTCTCTCTTTCCATTCCTTCTCTGGTATCTTTAAGAGAAATCTTCAATCCCTTTGTCAGGAATGCCATCTCTCTCAAACGCTGTTTCAGAATGTCATAATCATATACTGTTTCCTCAAATATTTCTTTATCCGGAAGGAAGACAACTGTTGTTCCGGTCTTATCCGGTTGGCAGTCTCCCACAACCTTCAGAGGATACATAGTTTTACCGCGTTCATATCTCTGCTGATAAATCTTACCTTCATGATAGATCCTTACTTCAAGCCATGTGGAAAGTGCATTTACTACAGACGCACCTACTCCGTGAAGACCACCGGATACCTTGTACCCTCCGCCTCCAAATTTACCGCCGGCATGAAGAATGGTAAATACTACTTCTACAGCAGGAATCCCTGCTTTATGATTGATTCCTACCGGAATACCACGTCCGTTATCTACAACTGTGATAGAGTTGTCCGGATTAATAACTACCTGAATCTCTGTACAAAATCCTGCCAGTGCTTCATCAACCGCGTTATCTACAATCTCATAAACCAGATGATGAAGACCTCTGCCGGATGTACTTCCGATATACATACCTGGTCTCTTTCGTACGGCTTCCAAACCTTCCAGAATCTGGATTTGATCCGCTCCGTATTCTGTATTTTCTCCGCCCATTTCTTTCCTCCTGTTATATATACTTATCACCAGAATATATCTGAAAACCCCTGCGTGAAAATTATAGACAGGTTTTCAAATATATTCTGGTATCTGGACATAATAATACAAATTTATTATAGCACAAAAGCCCGTTCCTTGCCACAGCCTGAATAAAAAAGAATCCCCGAAAACGGGAATTCTTCTGTATGTTAATCTTATTCTTCGATTTTATTGATGAGGTACTGATAGACATCTCTCTTCGTCATTCCTCTGTCATTTGCTACCATTTTCATAGCTTCTTTTCTTGAATGTCCCTGATTTTCATAGATTTCCATGTGTTCTTCTATGGTAATTTTTTCCCAGGATGCCTTCTGTTCCTCTTCCATCTCCTGTCTGCTTCTGCCTTCGATCACAAGCACACACTCTCCAAGCGGCTTCTCTGTCTGATAATAGAGGATCAGCTCCTCGATAGTCGTATGGAATGCAGTCTCATGTCTTTTCGTCAGTTCCCTGCAAAGAGTCATTCTGCGATTTCCGAGAGTTTCCTTCAATTCCTCCAGAGTTCTTACCAGTCTGTGAGGAGCCTCATAGAGAATGATAGTTCTCGTTTCATTCTTCAGTTCTTCCAGAATCAGTTTTCTTTCTTTTTTATCTGCCGGAAGAAATGCTTCAAAAGCGAATCTTCTGGTTGGAAGTCCGGACAGAGTCAGGGCAGTGATACAGGCAGCAGGTCCCGGAAGAGAAGTTACTTCAATCCCCGCTTCATAACACATTGCCGCAAGCTCCTCTCCCGGATCTGAGATCCCCGGAGTTCCCGCATCTGTGATCAGTGCAATATTCTGCCCTTCCTGCATTTTACTGATCAGAACATATGCCTTATCAATTTTGTTGTACTCATGATAACTGGTCATAGGTGTTTTTATATCAAAATGGTTCAGCAGTTTAATACTGTTTCTGGTATCCTCTGCTGCAATAAGATCCACTTCTTTCAATGTTCGAAGTACCCGGAGTGTAATATCCTCCAGATTTCCTATGGGTGTTGCACATAAATACAATTTACCACTCATAATTTGTTTCCTCTCATATTACTTTGCAAATAAAATTCGGTTAAATCATATCATAAATCTTCAGTATATTTTCTGTATAGACTCCCGGCTCTTTATATACGATCAGAGGAGGTTCCACTGTAACTCTGGAATTTCCTCCCTTTAATGCCTCGATCAGAACCATGTTTGGTTCTCTGTCTATGTATGGATATACAAGCTGCATCCGCTTCGGCTCCAGCTTGTATTTTACCAGCATGGTCATGATCTCCGCCAGTCGAAAAGGGCGATGTACCATGTAAAAATGTCCGCCGGGCTTTAATAGTTTTGCTGTCCTGCTGACCACATCCTCCAGCGTACAGAGCACTTCGTGTCTGGCGATCGCTTTCGGTTCCTCCGGGTTCGTCAATCCATGCTGTCCGATCATGTACGGAGGATTGCAGGTAATACAGTCAAAGGAAGCAGCCTGAAATATCCGGTCTGCTTCCTTGATGTCTCCTGTCACGATGTCAATGCGGTCCTGCAGATCGTTCAACGCCACACTGCGTCTCGCCATATCTGCGCTCTCCTCCTGGATCTCCAGACCGGTGAGATGGGAGCAGTGGTATTTTGCTTCCATCAGAAGCGGGATGATCCCGGTGCCTGTCCCCAGATCCAGTAAAATATCTTTCTCTCTGGCATTGGCAAATCCTGTCAGAAGCACCGCATCCATGCCGAAACAAAATTTCTCCGGATTCTGTATGATCTGATAACCGTTCCGCTGAAGGTCATCAATTCGTTCTTTATCCTTCAGTTCAACCTTCATTCGTATTCTCCGGTTTTCTTCCGTTACCGTTATTACCGTTGTTGCCGTCTCTTCTGCCACCGTGTCTCGGTCTTCTGCGGAAGGAATTGTCTCTTGGTGCCTGTCCCTGGCTGCCGGACTGCTCTGCACCCTGAGCATCGCTGTTCTCTCTTACCTGCTCCGGACGGTTCTGCGGACGATTCTCACGGCGTCTGTCGCCGCGGTTATTATCCCTGCGGTTGTCACGGTTATTGTCTCTGCGGTTGTCACCACGATTCTCGTTGTTCCGATTTTCTCCACGGTTATCATTACGATTCTGATTCTCACCATGGTTATTATTTCTGCGGTTGTCGTCTCTGCGTCCGTCGCGTCTGCGGTTTTCTCCCCGGTTGTCACCACGATTCTCGCTGTCGGCTCTCTGTTCTCTGCGGTCCTGACGCTCCGGGCGCTGCTCTGCACGTTTTTCTGCGCGTTCTTCCGCTTCTTCCTTCTCCTCGATCTCCTCTAACTTCTCAAGTTCCTTCTGCTCTTCCTTAGACAATTCCTGACCGCCCTTTTTGCCGCGGCGTCTCTTGAACTGTAAAGTGTCTGCCTCGTACTCCTTCAGTTCCTTCTCGTCACCGACTTCTACCAGTACCTTGACCAACTGACGCAGTACGTTGACGTTCTGTACCTCGCCGTGGAGTCCATCTGCCGTCTGGACATAGTCACCCACACCGGGAAGCTTGCGGTTCAGTTCTTCGTAAGTGTCTTCCTCATTTTTCAGGCAGCACATCAGTCTGCCGCAGACACCGGAGATCTTGGTGGGATTCAGGGACAGATTCTGCTCCTTCGCCATCTTGATGGATACCGGCACGAAATCCGACAGATAGCTGTGACAGCACAGAGGTCGTCCACAGATACCAATACCGCCGCGGATCTTGGTCTCATCCCTGACACCGATCTGGCGCAGCTCGATACGGGTCTTGAACACACTTGCCAGATCCTTGACCAGTTCACGGAAGTCGATACGTCCGTCTGCTGTAAAATAGAATAATACCTTGTTGTTATCAAACGTATACTCCGCATCGATCAGCTTCATTTCCAGACCATGCTTTAATATCTTCTCTTTACAGATCTTGAAGGCTTCCTTCTCTTTTTCTTTGTTGGCAGCCTCCTGCTCGATATCTCTCTCTCCGGCGATCCGCATCACAGGCTTCAGCGGCTGGATCACCTTGTCATCCTCCACCTCATGCACTCCCGCAACGACCGTGCCGAACTCTATGCCTCTGGCGGTCTCCACGATCACGTGGTCGCCTCTCTTTATTTCCAGCTGCAGCGGATCGAAGAAATATACCTTGCCCGCTGTACGAAATCTCACACCGATTACTTTTGTCATATCTATCTACCTCACTGATGCCCATGGCATCTTCACTTATAATGAATTAAAACAACAGCTGCCTGCGCAAAATGCGCCTGCAACTGCTATTTTATCATATCTTTTCTAAAATGACTACTCTAATATTAGCGTCTTATGATACTTACGTTTCCTTAGGACAGCACAGACCGAAATACCCTTAAAGCATTTAAGGAAAATACCTTATCGATTTCCGCGAAAGAAAAACCCTGTCGTTCCATCTCTGCGGCAAGCTGCTGCATTTTTTCTGCGCCGGACAGTTCACACGGCTCTCCGAAGCCATCGAAATCACTTCCCAGTGCTATTGCATCGATTCCTGCCAGGTTTTTAATATATTGCATGTGCTCCACCATTTTTTCAATCCGCCCGATCTTTCCACCATCCTCAAGAAATCCTACGAAATAGTTGATACCGATAACACCGCCCCGCTCTCCGATCATTCTGATATTAGTATCCGAGAGATTCCGCAGATGTGAGCAGAGTGTACGTGCGTTGGAGTGACTTGCGATCACAGGGCCATGCGTAAGCTCAAAAATGTCCCGTATGCCGGCATCATTTAAATGGGAAACATCAATAAGAATGCCGATTCTCTCCATTTCCTCCACAAAGCTTTTCCCAGTATCCGTAAGTCCATTGACCATGTCCGGGATTCTGGGACTTCCCGGTGCGATTGCCGGATTGGGATACCCCAGTTCATTTGCAAAGTTCCATGTCAGGGTAGACATTCTGACACCTTTGTCATATAGTGCATACAGGTTTTCCAGTTTTCCTTCATACACTCCGCCCTCTTCCACTGTCATCATAGCTGATAGCTTTCCCATCCTGGCGTTCTCTTCCATACTCTCTGCTGTTGTCACCTGTCCTATGATATCCGGATATTCCGCTATCTGTGTTTTCCAGAAATCTACAAGCCCCAATACATGTGTAAATGGTGACTCGCCTCTTTTCTTCAATGCTCCCAGATGGGTAAAAAGGGAAAAGCACTGGCAAATATATCCCCCTTCTCTCATCCGGTTCAAATCGATTCTTCCGGAATTGGAAAGAAGGGAAGCCTCCTTCCCTTCCCTGAAATCCGAGTACATATTAGGTATCGTATCACAGTGTAGATCAATTACCCGGTACATCTAAGCTGCCTCCTTTTATTCAGATAGAGCTCCCTGCGCAAATTCAGTATATGCTTCATCCACAACCGTAATGACATAATCCGGCTCCGGGCTTCACGCCGGTTATGACACCTCTTTACAGTCCGAATTCTTCCAGTGCCACATAGAATAACCTCTCATACCCTTTTGGTACTTGAGCATAAGAAAACAACCACACAGGAGCATTCTTACTCTTGTATGGTCGTTATTTCTTTTTGTCACTGCTTGAAGACGTCACTCAAAAACTGTTTTTTCTTATAATTCCTAAGTGAAGGCTTCATTCGGAGAGATTTTTAAATATTTTATGGTTCTGAATAGTTACTATGTTAAGATCTAAGCTCTACACCCAGCTTGTTGTTCAGGTTCTTCAGGATCTTCTTCACATAGCCGTCCACTGCCTCTGTGGTGAATTCTTCCTCCTTCGGAGCAAAGGTTACGGTGAATGCCATGGACTTCTTCTCAGGGCCTACCTGTAATCCCTCGTAGACATCGAAGAGTTCCACGGACTCTACGAAGCTGCTGGCTTCCGCAATTGCCTTCTCTACCTCGCCGCAGGTAACGGACTTGTTCATTACCAGTGCCAGGTCTCTGGTCTCCTTCGCGAACTTAGAGATAGGAGCAAAGGTGGGAACCTTGCCGTATACAGGACGCAGAGCTTTCAGATCGATCTCTGCGATGTATGCGGATTCACGCATGTCTTCTTCCTTCTGGATCTCGTAGGTCAACTGACCTAAGTAGCCGATCTCTTCGCCGTTGTACAGGATTTTTGCGGTACGGTAAGGATGCAGGAAGGTCTTCTTGTCCTCTACATATTCGAAATCAATGAACAGAGTCTCTGCTACGGTGTCTACCAGACCTTTCAGAGTGAAGAAATTCTCTTCCTTACCCCAGATACCGATGCAGATAGTCTCTCTCTCATCGGGATACTCGGTCAGAGGCAGATCCTTAGGGATGAATTTATTGCCGATCTCGTATACTCTGCCTTCCAGGCAGCCGTTCTTCTGGTTACGGCCGATCGCGTGGATCATCTGGGGCGCCAGAGTGGTACGCATCAGGGACAGATCCTCGTTGATCGGGTTGATCAGACGGATCGCATGTCTCTCCGGTGCATCCTCGGGCAGGCCTAACAGGTTCAGATCGGAAGGGGAGAAGAAGGAGTAATGTACGCCCTCAAATGCGCCCTGTGCACACAGTGCTCTCTTGATCTTAAGCTCGGTCTTCTGCTTCGTATTCATACCACCGCTGGTTACAGCTGCTGCCGCGAGAAAAGTCGGGGTTACATGGTCGTAACCGTACATACGGATGACTTCCTCTGCGATATCGGGATAGGATTCCATATCTTCACGGTATGCAGGTACCTGAATGGTCAGCTCGTCGCCGTTAATGACAGGCTGGAAATTCAGGGACTTTAAGATTCTCTCAATGTCAGCGGTAGGTACTTCAATACCCAGTACGCCGTTCACCTTCTTGATGCTTGCCTTCATCTCGGTGGGTTCAATGGAGTTACCGGTGTTTGCCTCTACGTGAGTAGAGGATACTTTACCACAGCCCAGCTCCTCGATCAGGTGCAATGCTCTCTTGCTTGCCATAACGGTAGCATACTCATCCACGCCTTTGGCATATCTCTGGGAAGAATCGGAAGACTGTCCCAGTGCTCTGGAGCTCTTACGGATATTGTCTCTTGCAAATTTTGCGGACTCGAAGATGACAGCCTCTGTGGTATCGCGGATCTCGGAATTTAAGCCGCCCATGATACCTGCCAGTGCTACAGGTTTT
>OIEL01001267.1_pt1 | contig 12607 bp, 11 predicted proteins | sample 1581731 | NCBI WGS metagenome assembly OIEL01 (sample SAMN01760977, study PRJEB22395) | human gut metagenome | reverse complement strand
AAGGTGGAATATCTGTACCTGCCCTGTGAGAGAGCCGCCATCGACAAATCCATCGGCAGGCTGGGCGCACCCGATGCCGAGTCCGTCAGCATTATCCTCGATGACTTCATGGTAGATAACCCCGAATGGATGCGCCGTCTGCGTGAGATGACATCAAGCGAAAGCATCTACGATATTAACGACCTTGTAGGAGCCATCAGCAATGCGGATATGCAGCTTGGTAAGCTCACCGCTGTAGTAAGGAGCTTCACAGCATTGAAGATGTAGCAAAATTCATTTGCGAAAACGGACTGCATGGCGACGTTACCATCACCTACGATGACAACACCCACTTCCTCAATACGTTCGGCATCTATATCGACCGCATAGCAGATATGGATTACCGAGAGGAACTGCTAAAGGTATTAATACCGATGCAGAAGGAACTCGACGGTACGCCGGATTTTGAAGAACATGAAACCCGCACGAACTATAAAATTCGAACGTCACAATCGCATCACGCAAGGACATAAAGTCAGTATTCAATATATATATTCTCTCACCTTGTAATAATCCCCCATCTGGAATATTGGATAAACTGATGTGCCATTTTCGCATTTCTCGGCCTGAAATACGCCCTTTTTCTATTACCCCGTAATTTTTACACACAAATAAGGCAGCTGCGGATTTTGCAGCTGCCTTATCAAGCATATTAAGTTATAAACCCATACGGCGGGAGAGCTGATCCGGGTTATCTGCGTATTCCAATGCAGTTTCTTTCGTAATGCGGCCACGTTGATACAGTTGCAAAATAGACTGATCCATGGACAGCATGCCCTCTTGACTTCCTGCGGCAATCGCTGCAGGTATTTGGTGGCTTTTACAATCCCGAATCATGCTGCGCACAGCTCCGGTGACTTGCAGAATCTCAAAAGCCGGTACTTGACCGCCATCCACATCCGGTAAAAGCTGCTGGGAAACCACGGTGCGAAGCACGGCACTTAACTGAATACGGATTTGGCTTTGCTGATCCGACGGGAAAGTGTCAATAATTCGGTCAATGGTGTTGACCGTTCCCCGGGTATGGAGGGTAGCGAACAAAAGGTGTCCCGTTTCTGCCGCTGTAACCGCGGTGCGGATTGCCTCGGCATCGCGCATTTCCCCCAGCTGAATAACATCCGGTGCTTGCCGCAGACAAGCGCGCAAGGCCGTCAAGTAATCCCCAGTATCTACGGAAATCTCTCTCTGGCTGACAATACTCTTCTGATTTCGGTGGAGGTATTCAATGGGGTCTTCCAGGGTAATAACATGGCAGGCCCGTTCCTGATTAATACGATCGATTAAGCAAGCCAATGTGGTGGATTTTCCGCACCCCGCAGTACCGGCAATTAGCACCATTCCACTGTTTAGCATTGCTAAATTCATAATCTGCGCCGGAATGGACAATTCCTGCCAATCAGGAATAGAAAAGGCAACAACACGTATAACTGCAGCCCAGGAACCTCGCTGCCGATAGGCATTCACTCGGAAGCGAGCAAGCCCTGGAATTGCGAAGGAAAAATCATCATCACCGGAAGCCTGAAACACACCGAGATCCCGTTCTGCCAAGGTATAGATCTCTGTGATAAGCTGCTCACTGTGCATAGTCGTGAGTCGTTGGGCATCCATGGGAACAAGCAATCCCTCCAACTTATAGCTGACGGGAGCGCCAGGTACAAAGAACAAGTCTGATGCTCCGTCTTTGGCCGCCCGGGATAAATATGTCTGTAATAACTCCATAGGAACTCCTTTCGTCAGCCCTGCCCATTCCAAACGGGGCGTTTTTCATCTGCCTGCCAGCGAACATTAGAAATAACCTGCCAGCGCAAAATGGTATAATTATCGTTTTCCACCATAACCTGCACAACTAGCACCTGCGTATCCGAAACAGTACAAGTGTAGGTATAGAAATTTCCATCCTGGGAAACACCTTCAGGCTTCTCTCCTGCCCGCAATCTTGCAAGGATTCTTTCCGCTTCTGTATCTGCCTCATAATAATCGGTGACCGCTTTGGCAGCATGATCGCTTAACCTGCCATTTGCCTGCACCGTAGAAATAGACAGAAGCGCAAAAATAGTCAGGCACAGCACAGCAAAAATCACAAGCAGCGAGCTGGCACCAATAACAGGGGGCGTTATGGATGTCTTTTCCTTCACGGTGCCACCTCCTGCCAAGAAATCGTCAGTTCCGCAAAGATGTCATCGACTATAGGCTGAACAGTCAGTGTGGCACTGCCCAAATAATCAACATCACATGCGATGGCGGTAGCACAAATCCGATACGTACCGGGGGTCCCGGTTATATTCCAGTTTTCGTCAAATTCCAGCACCCACTGTGTCTGCGTTGCACTTCCACCGTAAGATGCCGCAGCAGCAGAGAAATCCCCACTATGCGCTTTGAGTACTTCAGCAGCACTCTGCAGTTCTACCATTGCCCGATCGCGATCCCTATAATACAAGGATTGTTTGTCTGACCAGGCAAATGCCCGCAGACACAACGCTGCCGCCAGAATCAAAATAAGCAGCATAATAACTTGCTCTATCAATGCTAGAGAGGCATTCTTTTTCATTGCGAATCTCCCCCTCGTGCAGATATCGTTAAATGCTGTGTATTGCCTTCCGTGTCGGTTAAGATAAAAGAAAAAACACTACCATCCTGAGACACAGATAAACTGCTCAAAGGCAAAATTTTCTCCCCGTCTTCCGGAAAAAAATCACCATCGGCAAGCGTGAATATTTCCATCAGCCAATTCTCGTAGCAGTAAATACGGGTGACAAATTCTAAGCCTTCGATGTCTTGGGAAATCCGCAGGCTATCGACCGTTCCAAAGGTATCTGTAGATATTGCAGCAGGGCTGGGCGCTTGACGCATTTTGGTTGCGACATACTGGGCACATGTACGGCTGTCATAACTGTATTGATCCCGCTGCGTGAGTCGACGGTAGACCCCAGCACCGTTTAAAAGTACAAACAAAATGCTGATGGCAAACAGCACAAAGGTCAGCAACGCAACCAATCCGGATAGTGATCCGTTTTTTAAAAAATTCCTCATGTTTCTTTTACCAAAACCGTAATTTCAGGCATCAAGTTGTCAGCGAATATTTCGTAAAAAACGGAATAACGGCTTTTATCAATTTGAATGCCGTAATGTTGCTTTAAATAATCCAATGTTGGAGGGTAAATTCCCTCAGTAGCATAGCAGGCCACAGTGGCTCTGCGCAGTGCCATTTCCAGTTGGGCGCGGCCTTCTTCATGTTGCCCAGCACTCAAATGATTTACTGCCGGGAAAAACCATAACAACAGCGCCGACAGAACCCCTGCAACAAGAACAATTGGCAGCCCAAATTGCGATGTCTTTGTTTTTCGTCTCATAACATTTACCCAATAGACGTCATGATGTGCATCAAAGGAAGCATAACGGACAAAAGGACAGTGCCAATCAAGGCACAGGCAACTACTACCATAGCCGGCTCCACTTTGCTCATCAAACCGTACAGCCGCTCTTGACTTTTGTTCGCAAGGTCTTCCGCAATGGATTCCAGAACAGCTTCACTGCGTCCGCTGCGGGTGCCGGCTTCCAGTAATCGGCAATCGGCTGGGGTTAAGAAACCACTTTGCCGCAACGCTTGTGCAAGCGTGCTTCCGCCATTGAGCAGAGAAACGCATTTATCACATCGATTGTGGAAAGCAGGTGCTTCTCCTTGGGACAAAACAGAAGCCAGTAAAACCGCTTCCTGCGGTGTCATACCGCTACTTAGTGCCATGGATAGCACCTGAACAAAACGGGCCGTGTTGATTGCGGCAAATACCCCCCGGTCGCTGCGATGTCTACGCCAAAACGAGAAAATAGCTTTTCGGATAGGGGGAATAACACCTACAATCAAGCAGATGGCCAGCAACCCACACAAATAGGGCAAAATCTGACGTAACACAACGCCAAATGCCAGCAATCCACCTGCGATACCGGTCAAACGACTGCCCAACTGGGCATAAACCTGATTGAATATAGGCAAAACCCATACCAACAGAATAACCATAACAATCAAAAGCACGCCAAGCAGCATAGCAGGATATAGCAGAGCCGCTCTTAGCTGACGGGTCAGTTGTCCCTGCTCCCGATAGTAGTGCGCAAGGGAATTCAAAGTTTCCTCCGTTTTACCCACATGCTCACCTACCTGCAGAAGTGTGCAGACATAAGAAGGAAAACATCCGGTTTTTTGAAAAACTGCTGCCAAAGAGATACCCTCATCCGCTTGATGCGCCATATCTTCCAACAGTTTTTTGCACGCAGCATCCTGTTCATCCTGTGATAGCAGCAAAAGCGCATCTCCAACGCCGATTCCTGCATGCATCAGATGAGAAAGGCTCATGCACAAAGAGCCGATCTCTTCATTTGTCAGCTTGATCTGTTTCATAGAATATTCCTACCTACTGTGGTTAATAATAGTATTTACCGGAATAGTTCGTACCGTTACCGATATAATCCATAATGCCGGAGCCACCGTTGGCAGCAAACGTAGGATCCATTCGTTGCCACTTTACACCGTCAAAGTAAATAACGCCATCCACCCAACCGGTACTCTCAGAATAAACATTGATCCACGCATGGTACACATCGCCGGCATAACCGATTACCAGCTTCGTAGGCACACCTTGGCTGCGCAACATACCGGTCATCAAAGCAGCATAGTCAAAGCAGATGCCGGACATTTTGCTCAGGACAGAATCCAGATTCGGCAGATATCCGCTAGTAACATTCGCGGCAAGTTCCTTATCGTATTTCATGTTATACACGACAAAGTTATAAATGGCCTCCACTTTTTTCAGCGGATCTGTCATGCCGCCGGTCAGGCTGGCCGCTGTGGAAACTGTTCCAGGTGCGTTGTCAAAGTTAACATACTGGTTTGACCGAATAAACGGAGCAAATTCGTCTTCCATAGTAACGCTTATCTTTAGAGACAATACTGATGCGTAACTGTTGCCTTCCACATTCCGATATACGGTGATCTGATAATTACCATTTTCATCCGAAAACGGGAATGCTGCCCACTGTTTCGGAGTAAGATTATAGGTATATGTAGTTTCCGGTCCTTTTACGCGTACTTTCAGTCGCTTGTTCGTATCCGCAGTATATTGAACCATTACATAGCCGTCTTCGGTATTGGAATAGTCGATAGCAGCAACATCGTTACTCTTCACTTTTTCGCCAGAAGCTACCACCGTGGTGATATTGGGAATCGCTGCACTAGAATTGGACAAAACTTCCGATTCGTTTCCCGTAGTGTTATTGGGTGCAGTAGTTTCCGGAGGTGTCGTAGTTTCCGGAGGTGTCGTCGCTTCAGAAGATACCGTTGTACTTCCCACCTGTTCTTCCGTGGACCCAGTCACTTCGTTGGGTCTCGAAGCTACCGGTGATGTGCTATCCGGTTTTGTTGCGTCAGATGAGGGCAGACTCTGCTCACAGCCGGTAAAGCTTAGCAGTGTAAGCATCGCCAGCATCATGGCAATTGCTTTAAAATACTTAGGCAACATAGTTTTCTCTCCTATCTATAACTACATTGTAGTAAGCTTCACATATAGAGTATAAACTATTTTCTCACTAAAGTAAAGTTTTTTGAATTTTTTTATTGAAATTCATTTTATATTCTTCTATAATAGAATACACTCATTGCGACACAAAAAAAGAAGGAGGCTGGTGGTATGTCTAAATGCGTGCACGTTACTATGCTGGGAAATTTCGCTCTGCAGTTGCAAACGCAAAGTGTCAGTAGTGATAGTAACCGAATGCGTAAAGTATGGTTGCTTTTAGCATATCTTATTTACAATCGAAATCACCGGTCTTCTGAATTGACTCCACACTATATTGTTTTTTACATTGCCTTAACTTAGAAATGGACATCTACTAATTTGTCATTCAGGAAAAACCGCCCGGAACACTTTGATACTCCAGGCGGCATTCCATCAGTCAATATCCCGGAATTTCGTTCTTTCGATAAAAATCAGCGAAAGTAGATTATTCTTCGTCTTCCTTCTTTTTGACGGACTTTCCAAAAAAGATCGCTGCAGTACCGGATGCAATCGCCATACCAGCGAACGGCAGAATCATATCGCCGGTCTTAGGAACGTCGGCCAGAGGGGGATCTTCGTCGGGGATCTCAATCAGCTCATCATCCTCTTCGTACTCGTTCGTTACCACATAGCTACCGATGCTTACGGAGGTGTCGCCGTTTTCGGCAGTGGTCTTAGTCAGGATAACTTCATCGCTGTAGGTGGTCTCCAGAGTGTAGCCATCAATAGTTGCGCCGGATTCGATAACTCTGTAGGTACCTTCCACCAGATCGGTAAAGGTGTAAGTATTGTTAACGAAAGCGGAGAAGGGAACGGCTTCGCCCACATTGGTCCAGGTCTCACCGTTCAGCTTCTGCAGCTGGAAGGTTGCACCTGCGGGAGTGGTTGCACCGGTGGTATTCTTGTTCACAACGATGGAACCCAGAGTGTGAACATAATCAGTGTAGGTATTGGTCACCAGGATGGAGCCGCTGTTGACGGAGGTGTCGCCGTTTTCGGCGGTGGTCTTGGTCAGGACAACATTTTCACTGTAGGTGGTTACCAAATGGTGCTCTGCGATCTCAGCGCCGGATTCGATAACTCTGTAGGTGCCTTCTTCCAGTTTGGTGAAGGTGTAAGCGTTCTCAACGAAAGCGGAGTAGGCAATAGGCTCGCCCACATTGATCCACTCGTTGCCTTCCATCTTCTGCAGCTGGAAGGTCGCGCCTGCGGGAGTAGCAGCGCCGGAAGTGTTCTTGGTTACCACGATGGAACCCAGGGTGTGAACGGGAACATAGATTTCTGTATTGGTCACATTGTAACCATTGACCATGCTCTCATAGCCTTGCACGGCAGCTTCCGCGATGGCATATACGATTTCCACACCGTCCTTGTACTTGTACAGATTCGTAAAGCTCCATGCCCAGCCATCTTCTTCGGTCACAGTAACAGTCTTAATGACTTTTTCATTTGCCAGCAGATGGATGGTAATGGACTCGGGACGGTTGCCGTTCTGGTTGTTGTTGTCGTTCCAGGTCTTCACGCCGGAAACAGCCACAGTTTCGGGCGCATAGCTATTGATAAATGTAAAGCCATCTTCGACGCTACCGGTCAAAGCGGATTCATAACCTGCAACATCCAGCTCCGCAACAGTGTAATTGATCTTTACGCCATTTTTGTACTCACGGAGACCTTCAAAAGTGTAGCTCCATTGGTTATCGGCATTCAGTTCTGCGCTGCCAATTTCCTCGTTGTCCGCGAAGAGAACAACGGTAACAGCCTCCGGACGCTTCGCGTCCCGGTTCTCTCCATCATTCCAAATCTTCTCCACATGAACACGCACAGGATCAACCGTGTACTCAACCTTGGGTTTCTCAAAATCCTCGGGGGAACCCTCATCACCATCACTGTCAACGGGATACAGAGTTGCCTTTTCATTGGTGTCAACATTCTCGTGCGTACCGGGGATTTCGCTCCTGGCAACCAGGTCCAGGGTATAAGTCAGGGAGACCGGTGCAAAACGGGACACATCTTCACCGAAAGTCCAAACAAAGTGCTCCTCGTCCTTGCCATTGCCCTTGAAGTAATCCACTGCAAAGGTTGCGTCTGCAGCGCCGGGGGCAGTAAACACATAGGAGCTTGTGGCGCCGTCATTGGCACTTGCCAGCTTGCTTGTGGTATAAATGGAGTCGCCGACCTTCAGAACCAGTTTATCTGCGCTATCTACAAAGTCAAAGTTGTAGCTTTCTTCTCCTGCGTCCTCATAACCGATGTAATCAACAACACGAGAACCCTTAGAAACGGAGTAAAGAATGTCATGCTTGATATCATTGAAATCCATGGAAGTGGATCCGGCAAGCATCTTCATGAAATGATAACCGATTTTGGTGCTATCGGTTTCCGTATAATAGGCATTGCAGTTATAACCTGCTGCCTGAAGTGCTGTATAGGTTTCCCAAGCCTCGTAGATCGCTCTCTCTACGTTCATTGCGTGTTGATTTGCTTCAGACTGAGGAACAGATACTGCAAGAGCAGCTTCCGTATTCAGAAGTTCGGAGGGCTTGGGCTTGGTAGGATCCTCTCCTCTGTGGTTGCTCATATCGAACAGCCACTTGTCGCCTGCTGCTCTGTCATTCTCAACCAGAGTCTTTACATTATTCCAGAAAGCACTCCAGGAGTCAAACTGACTCGGCACATTCCAGGATCCATTAGCGCGCAAAGAAAGGTACGGCTGCGTTCCGAGATCGTAAACATTTTTATTACCGTTCTTAGTAAGAACCGTGTATGGAATACCGTCAATTTCAAAACCCCAGCTCAGGCCGTCACTGATGAGGATCATGTGCTTACGGGAATCATCAACGCCCTGGTGCGCGTCCAGCATTTCCTTAGCCATGGTAAGACCGGCATCGATGTTCGTACCGCCGGAAAGCGAAGGAAGGCTGTTAAGAAGATTTTGATAATTGTCTTCCGTAAGCTCAACGAGATCGATCTGCTTGTGCGCGGTATAGTTGAAGATAACAACACCAACATTGATCTTGGCGCCGGTGCTTCTATGCACTTCCATCAACTGTTCAAACAAATCGTATGCATAGTTGGCCGAAAACTTATCAGACGAGGATTTGTCAATGACAAACACGATATCGGTTGCCAGCGACTCTACCTCACCGGGTACAGACAATGTCACATCGGTGAACCGATTGTCGTACAAAGGTGTCGCAGTCTTGGATTTATCATGCACGGCGGTGCCGTCGGCTGCGAAAACGGATGGGCAAACCATACCCATGCACATGATGATGGACATTACGATTGCCATCACTCTCGTAAGCTTCTTACTCATTTTTCGTTCTCCTTTCGGGTCAAAACAATTGATTGAAACTTCGGCTGTCAGGCTGCCGTGGTTTAAAAACTTTAGACCCAACAGCTTTGCGGCCCATCCTTTTGGAAGGTTTGCTCTTGGCAAGTTTCTGTTTTACGGTCAAATCATAACACGCATCGGTTATATATTCGGTTATATTTTGCAAAAACATATTCATTCTCAAAAAATTTTTACTCAAAATATTACCGGAAAATATTTTCATAAATGCACGGACAAAAACCGGTCTGTTGATGAATTCTTAACTCCTTTCGGCTTGTTAATAAAATAAAGAAAGGGAGTTTGCTACGAAGCTAAAAACTCAAATACGCCTTGCGGTACGGACTGAAAAAGCTTTCGTAGCAGTCAGCGTTATTAGTGCGTCACCATTCTATGAGAAAATCCCCCGTCTTAGGCGGCGCATCATCGTGATAAATCGCCACCCTCAGCCGGGGGATTTAATTATTTGGAAAGTACAATATCTGAATTGTCGTTTGTTTCCGCAGCCTTTTGCATGCTTTCAACATTTTGACTGCGAATCTCTATATCGCCTTTTTCCAAAAGGTTGATGAATATTCTAACCAGCTTCGGATCAAACTGTTTCCCTGCTTCTTTGTCCAGAATCGCAATCGCAGTCTGCACACTGACGGCAGTCTTGTACGAGCGGACAGAAGTCATTGCGTCAAAGGAATCCGCAATACACAAGATGCGACCCAAAATAGGAATCTCATCACCGGTCAGCTGACGGGGATATCCTTTTCCGTCATATCTCTCATGATGGCTTTGTACAGCAGGGATAACATAATCCAAAGAGGGCAAATAGCGAATGATGTTCACCGCATTCTCTACATGGCCTTTCATGATATCATACTCTTCGGGAGATAGTTTTCCCGGCTTATTAAGTATATCTTCCCGGACACCGATCTTACCGATGTCATGCAGCATACCTGCTTCCTTGACGATTTCCAACAGATCTTCACCCATGCCGGCTGCCTGCGCCAGTTCCGATGCATAGTAAGCCACATTTTGAGAGTGCTGGAATGTGTAATGATCACGGGTATTGATTGCTGCAGTAAGCGCATAGATCGTGTTCGCATTTTCACCGTAGCCACTACGGTGCGTACTATCCTCCTGCGTTTCCCGACGGAATATCTCGGAAGAATATATCTGCACAGCATTCTTGCCCGATTGCTTTACCGTATACACAGCCGTTTCCGCATTCTGGAACAATTCCTTAGCGCTGGATGCCATATAGGGTGCAGCGCAGATACCAGCGCTGACAGTAAGGGGTTTGGTAACCTGCCCACCGCTTCGTTTGTTAATTTCCATAACCTCAGTCGCCAAATTCTCAGCAAGCAACTTAGCGGAATGGATATCATAGCCGGGAAGCAGCAATGCAAATTCCTTACCGCCGATACGAGCTGCATGGCAAGTCTCATTGATCGCGGAGCAAAGAATACCGGCAATACGGGAAAGTGCAAGATCGCCTTCCTGACTACCGTATAACTGGTTATACAGCTTAAAATCATCCACATTAAACAAGCAAAGGGAAAGTGCGCTGTCCTTATACCGTTCGAATTCCTGATCCATCAGCTCCAGGAAGAACTTACGGTTGAGAAGGCCGGTCAGCTTATCTCGGCGTGCCTCTGTAATCGCGCGTTCATAGATGGTTGCATCCTTAACCGCAGTAGCGCAAGTCGAAGCAATTGTATGCACAAGCGCCAAATCATTGTCCGGATAAGGCTGAAAATCCTTTCTTTCCGGCAGAGCCACGATACCAACAAGGTCCTTTTCACTGGAGATGGGAATAAAGCACTCCACCTTCAGGGTAGTAAGGAGTTTTTTTCTGACTCCCATAAACTGCGATACACAGTCGACCGGGAGAAGTCACGCCGGGTGGCATACTTGTCAGTCTGCTTGAAGTAGCTTACCAACGGATGGTCGTTTCGCAGATAGAAGCCCTTTTCATCCAGCGGGTTGGTCGTAAATTCAATACGATAGTCACCATCCGGCTGCCGAATAAAGACGCTCATGCGTTCCACATGGGTGGTCTGCAGAATAACATCCGTCATATTCTGCAGGATATCATTTACGCTAAACATATGAGTAACATCATCCCCCAGTTGGCTGATGCACTGCATATGCTGCTGCTCATTACGTGTAAAGATGGTGTTAAAAACCGATGCCAGAATGCTGTAAAGTACCAAAACCGTTGCGAAGAATGTTGCCGTAATGACAACAACAGAAAATGTATAATCCATTCCCGCTGTATCGGTGAAGAACCGTTGCATCGGGCCGGCAATATTGTAGATAATAAAGCAGCTGAAAGCCAGGGAGAACAGCAAATAGTTGGTCTTGGAAAGCAGCAGCGTCATTTTAAACAGCCGCTTTTTGTAAAGCGCGTAGAAAACGAAGCAGACATTCACAATGCCGGATGCAATATCCAGCGGGAAGCCCATGAAGAAAGGCAGGGTAGAAGCAATATGACCCACCAAAAGGTACAGAACACCGACCAAAATCGGCTTAAGCTGTTGGAAGGCAATGCTGTTGCCCTTACAATGGCGATGGGAAACCAAAACCACCTGTACCAAACAAGGCAGCATCAAAAGTCCCAGCAGATAAATATGCCAGGAATAATGATATAAGAACTGGGTGGAAGTTCCGTTACTGACAACTTCCGGTTCCGGTACAAACCAGCAGGTTAAGCAATTGAATACAAATATGCCAATGTGCAGCAGCATCCAAATATACTTGCCATAGACTTTTTTCTCTTCCAAAAAGTCCATAACAAACATGTAGTACCCGGGCGGTACCAAAATCATGCCCAAAACGGATACATGATGCCAAAAGTTTACAGACGGCCATAGCTGCATACGCATCGCGAAGGAGCCGCCGACCCAAAGGATCATGATGAGCATCAATCCCATAAAGGATCGGATAACCTTTTCTTTTTTCTTTGAAGCTATACTTACTTAACCCACGTAAACGGTACATCGCTTGATATGATTCGCAGCAAAAAAGTCCCCAATGATAATACCACCGGCTATCGTGGCGTGTACCTTATTAAGGGCAAGTATGTGGCAAAGATCGTGTTTCAGAAAAAAGCATACTACCTCGGCGTATATGACAATATTGAGGAAGCAGCCGAAGCTCGGAAAGAAGCCGAGGAACTGCTCTTTGACGGAGCTACAGCACATTATGAACGATGGAAGATAAAAGCGGATGCCGATCCCGAATGGGCAGCGAATAATCCGGTGGAAATCATCGTATCAAAGAAAAACGCAAGCGAGCTGAACGTGACGTTTTTGCCCGTCATGACTTAAAAACTATCGGCGGTGGCGAAGATGGCCATCGCCGTTGCGTTCATAAGAAAAATATCGGGAAAACAGAGAGATTCCAAAATACATATATGAGCAACTACACGGAGGATCCAACCGCAAGCATTGCGAAAAACCCAAAAAGTGATATATTAAAAAGTACAAGGATCATACTTGGAGTCATCAATTGTATGGCAGACAAAAACAGATCGCTACACATACTAAAATATCTGTGGGATCACACCGATGAGGAGCATCCTGCTATCATAACGGATATACCGGCACATCTCGAAGAATGCGGAATCCATACCAACCGAAAGACGGTTGCCTCGGATCTGGCAGATCTCCGGGACAGCGGCTTTGACATCGTCTGC
>OIEL01001265.1_pt1 | contig 12637 bp, 17 predicted proteins | sample 1581731 | NCBI WGS metagenome assembly OIEL01 (sample SAMN01760977, study PRJEB22395) | human gut metagenome | reverse complement strand
CCATCCCCGCCACTCCTGTGGCCGCGCCTATGATGCAGCAGCCTGTTGCAACTGCCGCTCCCGTGATGACCCCGCCTGCCGCTCCCGTGACCCAGCAGTTTATCCCCCAGCCCGCTGCTGCGCCCGCTGCGCCGACACAGTCTCAGCAGGGTATCACTTGTGAGCAGATCATCAACGCCGCCATGCCGCTGATGAACAGCAACCCTGCCTTTGCAATGCAGCTGCAGGGCATCCTTGCAAAGTATGGCGTTCAGGCTGTCACCCAAATTCCCGAAAATATGCTGCCCAATGTGGCCGCGGATCTCCGCGCCCTTGGCGCAAAGATTTAAGGGAGGGCCATTATGGCAAGCCCTGAAATTCACGCCAAGTGTGGCGCGTCCAATGCGTACCGCTATCTGGCCTGTACCGCGTCGCCCACGTTTGAGGCGCAATTCCCGGCCAGTACGAGCATCTATGCCGAGGAGGGAACGCTGGCGCACAGCATTTGCGAACTGTTCGTCAAGACCCACAGCGATGCAGACGCGATGGCCGAGGAACTGCGCTCCCTGCAGCAGCACAAGCTCTATCAGCCCGAAATGCTGACCTGCGCCAAAATCTACTGTGACTGGATTATGGAAAAGGCGCTGGGCTACACCAATCCTCCGGCGATTATGACGGAGCAGCAGGTAGACTTTTCCGATGTTGTGCCGGAGGGTTTCGGTACTTGTGATTGCGTGATGATTGGCGATGACGCGCTGAACATCTTTGACTACAAACACGGCAAGGGTGTCCGTGTGGATGCCGTGGGCAATCCACAGATGCGGCTTTATGCCCTCGGTGCCCTTGCAAAGTACAGGCCCTTGTACGGTGACACCATCAAAAAGGTGCGCATGACCATCATCCAGCCTCGAATCAGCGCAGATCCGTCCGAGGATGAGATGTCTGTAGACGATCTGCTGGCATGGGGCGACCGCATCCATCCCATTGCCGTGGAGGCGTTCAACGGCCCCGGCACATTTGTGCCCGGTGAACACTGCAAATTCTGCCGGGGCAAGGCCAAATGCCGTGCCCGTGCCAACGTCAACACCGCTCTGGAAGATTTCGCATCCTGCGTGCCCATGGGCCGTGTTCCTGCCGATGAGCCGAAAGATAATGCCTCTCGCATGGCGATGGGCCTGCAAAAGGCGTTGACGGATTCGGAAATCGGCCAACTGCTGACGCGCGGCCAGTTTTTGGTGAGTTGGTATGATGACCTGAAAGCCTATGCGCAGCAGACCATCCTCGACGGCGGCGAAATTCCCGGCTGGAAAGTCGTTGCCGGTCGTAGCGTCCGCGCGTTCCACGATACCGATGCTGCATTCCAGACGCTCATCAAGGCCGGGTATGATGAGGCTATGCTCTATGACCGCAAGCCAGTCTCCCTGTCCGAACTGGAAAAGCGGCTCGGCAAGAAAAAGTTTGCCGAACTGCTGGCCGATCAGATTGACCGCCCAATGGGCAAGCCGACACTGGTTGACGAATCTGATACGCGTGAGCCGTACAACAGCGCCGCCGCTGATTTTGGAGGAGTGAACGCCAATGTTTGACGATGATGACCATATCACCATCAGCTACTGCCATGAAGGTGAGAGCTGGTTCGAGATGGATCTTTACCTACCTAAGCTAGTTACTTGCCCCAAAAACAAGATGCCTAAAATTCTCAATCAGTTCATCAAAGATGAAAAGTGCGAGGAAAAGGCCAAAAAGCTGCTGAACTTTTGGGAGCAACAGCGCGACAAGTACGAGTGTGACCGCAAGAGTGCAGCTCAGGAGTATGTAAACATCTCAACCGAGGTTTCAGAACTGCAAACCGTTGTCAACACCACAAAGCACCCTGTCGGCACACGCCTGACGAAAGTCGAATTGCAGGATGCAAAAAAGCGGCTTGCAGACAAGAAAGCACTCAAAAAACGCACCTACGATACCTTGAAATACAGCTATAACCGTAAGACCCGGCTGGACTTCTTTATCGAGATGCTGAAATGTCACCCTAAATTGCAATGGATATTTTCTGAGGAGGTACAGAAATGAAAGTTGATAAAAACAGCCCTTTGGGCGAATTGCTCTTGAAAATGGCCGCCGAACATGACCCGAAACTGCGCAGGGCCATCCGCAACGATGAAGTTGGCGACCTGAACATCATCGCCCTCGGCGCACCCGATGATGAAATCAAAGATTTGCTGGAATCCTTGTTTATGGGCGAGGACAAATGCAAGAACTGCGGGGAAGTCAAGGCAGCTACACCCACTGATGCGGATGATGCATCCAATCTTGATGCCCTTCTGGACGAACTGCGCAATCTGGCTTGCGATGACGATACCCCGGAGGCCGTTGCCATGCCCTCCCGCATCGTGCTGTTGTCCAATGACATCATGCAAATTCTTAATCACCTGCCGCAACTGATTGCACCCAAAAAGGACGTGCCCTATACCGTGCGTCGCGCTGAGATGCTGGGTGCCATCAAAGACGCGATGCTCGATGCCCGTGCGGATATCGTAACCGTCCTGGCTCGCTATCCCGAATTTGCCGAAATCACGGATAAATACTTCGATGACGACGAAGAAGATACCGCCGAAACCGAATAAAGAAAGGAAATGTGTCATGTATAACAACGATGCACAGAGATGTTTGACTGGCGAGGTTCGCCTGTCCTATGTCAACCTCGACAAGCCCCGTCAGCCGCAGGGCGGCGTGGGCGATGCCAAGTACAGCGCCACCTTGCTAATTCCCAAGACCGACACCGCCACTATCGCAGATTTCCGTGCCGCTATTCAGGCGGCAGCGCAAATCGGCGCGGGGACGCTGTGGGGCGGTATCATCCCGCCGAATCTGGATTCCATCATCCACGACGGCGACGGTGTACGCCCCAGCGGCATCCCGTTTGGCGATGAGTGTCACGGATACTGGGTCATCACCGCCAGCTCCAAAAACAAGCCGCAGGTCGTCGGACAGGACAACATCAATGTCGAACTGGCCCCGCAGGACATTTACAGCGGCATGTATGCCCGCGTGACTGTCCGCTTCTACCCCTTTAACACCGCAGGCAAGCGCGGTGTCGGCTGTGGGCTGGGCAACGTAATGAAAACCCGTGACGGTGAGCCGCTGTCTGGCGGTGCATCTGCCGCCGCTGATTTCGCGGGTGTCGGCAACGCCGTAGCCCCCGTCGCTCCCATGCAGCAGGGCTGGCCGCAGGCAACCCCTACGCCGACTGCCGCTTCGGCTGCGCCCGTGTACCAGCCGCCCTACTCCGCGCCTGCCGCGAATCCGGCACCATGGAACGGCGCTACACAGATGTATCCCACTGGCGGCGCTGTGAATCCGCTTACCGGGAATCCGATGTAATCGAAACACTCCCCCGCAGGGTGCGTGATGCCCTATTCGACCCAGCTACCACGCTTTTCGGCAAGGTACTGGTAATTAAATAACCATCCACCTCTTTCTATACCGGGAGGGGCTACGGTCCCTCCTCTCATGTACTCGGATAGCTCAATGGCAGAGCAAGCGCGCGATGTCGGTTCAACTCCGGCTCCGGGGCAGAAATCAAGAGGAAATCCAAGCCCGTACATAAAGGAAAGGAACTTACAAATGAGCCTTGCAACTTTGCGTAAAAACGTCTGTACCGATATTGACATCGGTACTGCTCTGAAAGAAATCGCAGCAAATCCCCACATTGGCGATGAGCTGGCTTTTGACCTGCTGGATGGTCGTCACATCGAGTGCGCTGTCACTGACATCAACGATAATGCAATCCGCTTTGATTCTGTGGATTGCCTCGGTGACGACATGACATATGGTAAGGTCGAAAAATGGCTTGACCGCATCGACCATCTGCTGCCTGATGAACTGCAACGGGCCATCATTGACACTGAGCGAAAGCACGTCATCAACGGCAAAAAGATGGACCGTCTTGAGCGCCTGTTCCTGCCTGCCGCGTCTGAACTGTTTAGCGGCGACAATGTTCTCGGTGACAAGGGGCTGTACAAGCAGATTGACTGGTACAAAGACCGTCGCCACCGCATGAGAATGGATGAACACAATGGCGATTCTACTGCCTATTGGACATCTTCTCAGCACTCCGGCAACTCTACCAACTTCTGCTATGTGAACAACTACGGCTATGCGAACAACACCCACGCCTCCACCACGTGGCTGTCCGCGCCCGTCTGCTTCCGTATCCGTAAATCGTAACTATCCCCGCGCCCCTTGTGGGCGCGGTCTATGCGGATTCCCTTATAAATAAGGAAAGGAAATGCCCAGATGATTTACAAAGTCACCCTCTTAAAAGATACCCCCGACCTCAAGGCGGGCGCGATGTGGGTGTATTTCACCGAAAACGGAAAGCCGGATTTTGCAAACCAGATTGACCCCAAAACCTTTGAGGTGCTGTATGACGAGGAATTGATGCCGAACGGAATCCTCAATGACCCAGGATGGGCAAAAGTCGAGCCGTTTTATGAAAAGCTCGATGATTTGAGATGCCCTCTTTGTGGCGAAACTCGCGGTCATCTCATGGTATGGCCCTTTTCCTATACGGATTCTGACGGAGATAGATGCCTTGCCGCCAGTGCGAAGATGGAATACGCCTGCGGGCACATCCGAATGTTGCAGAAAGGGAGGTAAAGGTAGCCATGAATGAACAGCTACACCATCTGAGTATTGACCTTGAGACTTACAGCAAGGTCAGTATCGGCAAGGCAGGGTCATATCGGTACATTCTCGATCCGTCTTTTGAAATTCTGCTTTTCGCATACAGCCTCGACGGAATGCCCGTTGAGGTCATCGATGTGGCAAGCGGTCAGATCATCCCCCTTTGGTTGAAAAACGCCCTCAAGAACCCCCTGTACATCAAACATGCCTACAACGCGGCTTTCGAGTGGTTCGCCCTCAGTAAGTATCTGGGATGGTTGCCACCCGATCAGTGGCGCGATACGATGCTCCACGCGCTCTACTGCGGCTACCCTGCATCTCTGGATGCGGCAGGCAAGGCGATGGGCCTGCCCGAAAATAAGAAAAAGCTGACGACGGGCAAGGCCCTTATCCGCTATTTCTGCGTCCCCTGCAAGCCCTCCAACGCCAACGGCAACCGCACCCGCAATCTGCCCAAGCATGATCCTGACAAATGGAAACTGTTCAAAGAGTACAACGGGCAAGATGTCGTCACCGAAATGGAGATTGACCACCGCCTGTCGGCGTTCCCCGTGCCCGCATTTGTGCAAAAGCAATGGGAAACTGATTTACAGATGAACGCGCGAGGCGTGGCCGCTGACATGGAATTGGTGCGCGGTGCTCTCGTTATCGGCGCTATTGTTAAAAGTCGGTTGATGACTGAGGCCCGCCAGCTCTCCGGACTGGATAACCCCAACTCCATCCGGCAGCTTGCTCAATGGCTGACGGATGCCACGGACAGCGATGCGGAAATTACCAGCGTTACTAAGGAAACCGTCGCCACGATGCTGAAACAGCCGCAACCCGCCAACGTGCAGCGGATGCTCGAAATCCGGCAGGAACTCGGCAAGACCAGCACCAAAAAATATGATGCGCTGGAAACCTGCATAGCGGATGATGGTCGTGTCCGTGGCCTGCTCCAATTCTACGGTGCCAACCGCACCGGGCGCTGGGCGGGCCGTCTGGTGCAGGTACAGAATCTCCCCCGCACATATACCCATCCCCTGCCCCCTGCGCGTCAGCTCGTGAAAGACCGCAATATAGACGGTCTGCGGATGATGTACGGCAGTATCAACGATACTCTGTCGCAGCTTATCCGCACAGCCTTTGTGGCGACCCCCGGCAATGTGCTGATCGATGCCGACTTTTCGGCCATTGAGGCTCGCGTCATCTCGTGGCTGGCCGGGCAGGAATGGCGGCTTGAAGTTTTTCGCACCCACGGCAAAATCTATGAGGCGTCGGCGTCCCAGATGTTCCATGTACCCATTGAAAAAATCAAAAAGGGCAACCCGGAATATGCGCTGCGCCAGCGCGGAAAAGTTGCAGAACTGGCCCTCGGCTATCAGGGCGGTGTCAGTGCCATGCGCCGCATGGACGTGGGCCACAACCTTGATGATCTCTCCGATGATGAAGTCAAGGGTATTGTAGACAGATGGCGCGAGACAAACTCGATGATTCGTGATCTATGGAATATCGTTGATTCTGCTGCCATCACTGTCATCACCAACGGCGGCGCACAGACCATCCGCTCCGAAACTACCGATGCCATCATCACACTGGCCTGTGAGCTGGATGTCATTACCGGCACTCGGTATATGACGATTCTGCTGCCGTCTGGGCGCAAGCTGTACTACCCCTCCCCGGAAATCGGCGTAAACCGCTGGGGCAATCCCTCAGTCAGCTATACGGGTCAGAACCAGACAACTAAGCGCTGGGAAAGGGTCGAAACCTACGGCGGTAAGCTCGTGGAGAACATTGTGCAGGCCATCGCCCGTGACTGTCTGGCAATCGCCATTGAAAACCTAGAAGCGCAGGGTCTACACGTCGTATTCCACATCCATGATGAAGTCGTCATCGACACGCCTGCATGGGCCGACGAGGACACGATGCTGGAAACCGTCACCAAAATAATGACAAAGCCTATCCCGTGGGCGCAGATGCTCCCCCTCAACGCGGATGGCTGGGTCGATAATTTTTTCAAAAAGGACTGATTATCACATGAACGCTCTTATTCATCTCGACCAGAACGGCAAAAAGGTCATGGAACGGCGCGTCCATGATGCCGTAATGAAAGAACGTGCCGACATCAGCACCCGCGCACAATATGTTTGGGCGTTGTCTATGCTCCAATGCGGCCTGCCGCCGCGCACCGTGCAGCGCGTTTCAGATCACTTTGAGGCAGTGCTGGACAAGTACATGGAATACCAGACTGAGGACTTAGGCGACCTATTCATGCGCTCTATGCTCCACGATTCGGGCGTTGAGGTCAAAGCGACCAGCCGAGAAAGGAAACGTAAAAGAAAATGAGCAAGGTACAAATCACCGCCTTTACTGGCGAATACTACTTTTTGAGCAACTACTGCACCTGCCCTATCACCATTGACGGGCTGACCTATCGGAGTGCCGAGGCCGCTTTTCAGGCGGCAAAATGCAGTGATCCCATCGATCGCGCGGCGTTCTGCACCGTCCCGCCCAACGTAGCAAAGGCCATCGGGCGCAAAATCAAGCTGCGCGATGGATGGGAGAAAGAACGCGACGGTATTATGGCCGACATCATCCACGCGAAATTCTCTCAGAATCCCGGTTTCGCACAGGCCCTTATCGACACCGACGATGCCGAGCTGATCGAGGGCAACACATGGAACGATAACTACTGGGGCATGTGCGGATGCACCCGTTGCCGCAGTGAGGGCACCAAGGGCCTGAACAAGCTGGGCAAGATTCTGATGGCCGAGCGGGCGCGGCTGCAGGCGGCTACACCCGCCGTAACCGAGGAGGGCTGACGATGGTACACCTCGGAGACATTACCAAAATGAGCGGGTACACCATCCCGCCTGTGGATGTCATTACTTTTGGTTCACCGTGCCAAGACCTCTCCATCGCCGGGAAAAGGGCCGGTATGGCCGGAGAACGCTCTGGGCTGTTCTCTGAGGCTGTCCGCATCATCCGTGAAATGAGATATGCCACATTCGGCGCGTCCCCCAAATATGCCATTTGGGAGAACGTGCCGGGGGCCTTTAGTTCAAATAAAGGAGAAGATTTCCATGCCGTCCTGCAAAGCCTCTGCCGGGTCATCGACCCCGCCGCTGTTATTCCTCGACCTACGGACGCACGGGGGGGGACCATTAAATGGCCCCGCGCCGGTGCAATTCTGGCGGACAACTACTCGCTGGCGTGGCGAACAATGGATGCCCAGCACTGGGGCGTTCCCCAACGTCGCCTGCGCATCTCGCTTGTCCTCGATCTTACAGGTGGGCGTGCCGGAGAAATACTATTTGAGCCGGAAAGCCTGCGAGGGCATTTTGCGCCGGGCATCACGCCGGGGCAAGCAGCTCCCCGAACTGCTGAAAACGGCTCTGGAACAGCAGATCGCACAGATGCCATCCCCATAAACCTCCAAATTGCGACCCGTCACAAATCCCTTGGAGAGAGAACGGGTCTTGGTATCGGGCAGGCGGGCGATGCCGCCTATACTTTGCAGGAGGGTCACGAGCATGGGATCTGCTGTCTTGAGGATGCCAAAGCCTACACTCTGAAAATTCGCTCCGGGTGTGAGGGCGGCGGCAATGGAGTTGTTTATGCAGATGGCTACCTTAACTACATCAATTCTGTATGCTACGCCGCCACTACAGAACCAAACATGGTCATTTGTGATGATTGCTCCCCAGCGATCCGCAGTCGGGATTACAAGGACCCGAATATTGTCTGCTATGACGCACGTGGCAACGGCGATGGTATGCTGTCCCCTACCATAACAGGCGACCACAACAGCCGAATTACGGATTATACTTCTGTCGTAATTGAAAAAATCATCCGCTGGATTGTGCGCCGCCTGACTCCTACCGAGTGTGAGCGCTTGCAAGGCTATCCCGATGGCTGGACAGACCTCGGAGAGTGGATAGACAGCAAGGGCAAGCCCCATAAGGACGCTGACGCGCCTCGATATAAGGCGCTGGGCAACTCCATCGCCCTGCCGCAGTGGTACTACGTTCTCGGTGGTATCGCTGACCGCCTGCCGGATAATGCCACGCTCGGCAGCCTATTCGATGGCATCGGCGGTTTCCCGTATGTGTGGGCACAGCTACACGCTGGGTGCAAAGAGTTATGCGTTTGGGCCTCGGAGATTGAGGAGTTTCCCATCGCGGTCACAAAGAAATGGTTCCCGGAGGTAGAGGATGGAAAATTATTCTGATTTCGTTGTTCACAAATCAGAGCGGGCCGTACATACCGACAGCATCGCCCTGACCGTGGATGACCTCAACAATAAGCTGTACGACTTCCAAAAGGACATCGTGCGGTGGGCGCTGGCAAAGGGCCGCGCCGCTATTTTTGCCGATTGCGGCCTCGGAAAGACCGCGATGCAGCTTGAATGGGCGCATCGTGTGTGCGTGCAAACGGGTGGGAACGCCCTCATTGTAGCGCCGCTGACCGTTTCCCCGCAGACCGTGGGAGAGGGCTTGAAATTCGGAGTGCCCGTCACCCTTTGCGAAACCGCCGATGACATCCAGCCCGGCGTGAACATCACCAACTATGAGAAGCTGGACAAATTCGCCGGGGCGCATTTCTCGGCGGTGGTACTGGATGAATCCAGCATCCTGAAATCCTTTACGGGCAAGGTGCGGAATCAGATCATCGACTTTTTCTCCGATACGCCGTTCCGGCTGGCCTGTACCGCCACCCCCGCACCCAATGACTTCATGGAGCTGGGCAATCATGCGGAGTTTTTGGGCATCATGTCCTACTCTGAGATGCTGTCCATGTTCTTCGTACATGACGGCGGGCAGACCTCGAAATGGCGGCTCAAGGGCCACGCTGAGGATGTTTTCTGGCAATGGCTGGGTAGCTGGGCTGTGGTTATGAACAGCCCTGCAGACCTCGGCTATGACCTGCCGGGATACGATCTCCCGCCGCTGAGAGTGCATGAGGTCATTGTTGATGGCGATGAACCGGTCACCGAAAGCATGACGCTGGCGCAGCGCCGGGATGCCAGACGGGCTACACTCGCGGAGAGATGCCAAGCAGCGGCCGATCTGGTGAATGGCGACCCCGGCGAACAGTGGCTCGTGTGGTGCGACCTCAATTCGGAGAGTGAAGCACTGGCTCACGGCATCCCCGATGCGGTAGAGGTCAAGGGCAGTGATAAGGCATCGCTGAAAAGCTCTCGCCTACTTAGTTTTTCAATGGGCTTTAGTCGGGCAATTGTCACAAAGCCATCTATCGCCGGATTCGGCATGAACTGGCAGAATTGCCACAAGATGATTTTTGTCGGTTTGTCTGACAGTTATGAGCAATATTATCAGGCTGTGCGCCGCTGTTGGCGTTTTGGGCAGTCTGAGCCGGTGGATGTGTACATCGTTATCAGTGCCCGCGAGGGCGCGGTCAAGGCCAATATCGAGCGCAAGCAAGCCGATTGCGATAAGATGCGGGCCGCGATGGGCGAACAGACCCGCGAAATCGTCAAAAAACAGTTGCAAAGCACCTGCCGCCTGACAACACCCTACGAACCGCAGACGATTATGAAACTGCCCGCATGGGAGGAATTTAGACATGAATGTGCTTAATCAGTTGATCGACAGCGCACAGCGCTGGGCAATGTATCAGGGGGATTGCGTGGAAACCCTGCGCGGCATCCCCGATAATAGCATCCACTACTCCATCTTTTCCCCGCCGTTCGCCAGCCTGTACATCTACTCCAACAGTGACCGTGACATGGGCAATAGCAGCGATGGCGCGGAGTTTGCACAGCACTTCGGCTACCTCGTGGCGGAGCTGTACCGGGTCATCATGCCGGGGCGGCTGGTGTCCATCCACTGCATGAATCTGCCCGCCATGAAATCCCGTGATGGCTTTATCGGTATCAAGGATTTTCGCGGCGACATTATCCGCGAGATGACCGAGTACGGTTTTATCTTTCATTCGGAGGTGTGCATCTGGAAAAACCCGGTCACGGAGATGCAGCGCACGAAAGCCCTTGGCTTGCTACACAAGCAGATCCGCAAGGATTCTGCGATGTCGAGGCAGGGGCTGCCTGATTACGTGGTGACGTTCCGCAAGCCCGGTGAAAACCCTGAGCCCATCCCCCACAACCATGAATCTTTTCCCGTGGATGTTTGGCAGAAATACGCCTCGCCGGTCTGGATGGATGTGCGGCAGTCCAACACCTTGCAGCGCAAGAGCGCCCGCGATGAAAAAGATGAAAAGCACATCTGCCCGTTGCAGTTGGATGTAATCGAGCGGTGCATCGACCTGTGGACGAATCCTGGCGACATCGTGCTTGACCCGTTCGCGGGTATCGGTTCTGTGCCCTATCAGGCCGTACTCATGGGTCGTCGTGGGCTGGGTATCGAACTGAAAGACAGCTACTACGCGCAGGCCGTGAAAAACATTGAGGGCGCGGCCAGCGAAGCCGACAGCCACGAGATTGACACCAACGTGCGCCTGCGCTGCCCGATGTGCGGCATCAAGGTGGACGGCAAAATCTGCCCGCTGTGCGGTAAGGATTTGATGGCGAAGGAGGAATAAGAGCATGGAAAGAACGACAAATTCTACTGAGGCCCGCCGTGCGGCAGCGTATTTGAACCGATACTGTTTCGAGTGTGTTGGATGTACCGGGTGCATTTTTGATAATGGCAATGAGGGGCAGTCCTGCATCATCAACAGCGGGTGCGCCCCCGTCAGTTGGGAACTTCCCTCTATCTGGTCTGCACAGGACATCGCGCTTGCAAAAGCTATGATGCCGTTTGCAAAAACTATTGTCTGGCCTATTGAGGAAAGGCCCAATCCAAACCACCGCTATTTTAAGGGTGAGGGCCTGCGCACTATCCCGCTGCCAACAGGTTCATTTAACAATCTGCGCCCCGGCGAGATTATCAGTCTGGCCGACATTGTAGGAGGTGCAGACAATGCTTGATGGCGTCTTGGACTTGATCGGCACGGCGGCACTGCTGGAACAACTTGCCGAGGAATCAGCTGAACTTGCGCAGGCCGCGCTTAAGATGGCTCGCAAGCTGCGCAACGAAAATCCCGCGCGGATTGTGTTGCTAATCTGCAGGAGGAAATCGCGGACGTGGAATTGTGCATCAGCATTTTGCCCGCTGCACTGAATGACCCCGCCGAGGTCGGTAGGACGATGTCCGCCAAGCATCGGCGATGGAACGAACGGCTACACGACGAAAAGCTCTGGGAGGTGAGCAGCCATGAGGATTGACATTCGAGACAGTAAATACTCCATCATCTACAACGAAAAGATCGCCAATAGGCGGCATACGTGGAGGAGCAAAAACTGAAATGAGCCATCCAACCACATACGCCGTTGACTTTGACGGCACCCTTTGCGAAAACGCCTACCCTGAAATCGGCGCACCCAATTTGCCCCTGATCGACAAACTCATATCTCGCCGCCACCTCGGTGCAAAGGTTATCCTGTGGACGTGCCGGGAGGGTGAGCTGCTGACCCGCGCGGTGGAGTTTTGCCGCTGTTTCGGTCTGGAATTTGACGCGGTGAACGACAACACCGAAGAATTGAAAAGGGCCTACGGCACCGACCCGCGCAAAATCGGTGCTGACTACTACATTGATGATAGGGCTATGCCACCTGATCTATTTGTATCATAGGAGGAGATTTGCCATGAATTTGAATGATTGCCATGTTTCAGGGCTGAGTCAGCCCCACGGCATGCGGTTTGATGCGGAAAACAGCAAATGCGTTTCCACCGAACGGATGACGCCGGACGAATTGCGCCAGCTGCACCGCCTGGCCATCGAGCGCCGCCCCGAAGCCTGTTTGGGCTGCGGGCTGGAACATAATTGTTTTGTGTATGGGCACGGATGTGCCGTCATCCGCAAAGCATTGCGGCTGTTGGGAGGTGAGGCGGATGCCTGTCTTTGATTCCAACTGTCTCTACATCATCCAATGCCTGGCCCTTGTGTTTCTTGCGGCCCCCTGCGTGCTCTT
>OIEL01001255.1_pt1 | contig 12713 bp, 8 predicted proteins | sample 1581731 | NCBI WGS metagenome assembly OIEL01 (sample SAMN01760977, study PRJEB22395) | human gut metagenome | reverse complement strand
GACTGTAAATCTGCTGCAACTTGCTTCGATGGTTCGAATCCATCTCTGCCCATTACTCTTTATAGAGTAACTAAATACTATCGCGGGATGGAGCAGTCTGGAAGCTCGCCGGGCTCATAACCCGGAGGTCATAGGTTCAAATCCTATTCCCGCAACTCGATGCGTAAGCATTGTGCCCAGTTAGCTCAGTTGGTAGAGCAACGGACTGAAAATCCGTGTGTCTCTGGTTCGATTCCGGAACTGGGCATTTTAATTTATTATGGGATATTAGCTCAGGTGGTAGAGCACTTGACTTTTAATCAAGTTGTCCGGGGTTCGAATCCCCGATGTCTCATTGAAAAACGTCTCTCTTAGAGAGGCGTTTTTTAATGCAAGACATCGGAGGGTTCGAACTCCGGACAACGTAGTTGGTCGGGGCGCTAGACGTCCGGGGGACGTCTGTTTAGCGCGGACCGAAGCGGAGCGTAGACCGCTAGACGTCCGGGGGACGTCTGTTCAGCGCGGACCGAAGCGGAGCGTAGACCGAATCCCCGATGTCTCATTAGAAAAAGAAAACCATCACTCGTAAGAGTGGTGGTTTTCTTTTTCAATTGATATATGGTGAATTGAACTCCGGACAACGTATTTTAATTAGTAAAACTGCACAAAAAATAATCGAAAATTTGTGCATGTTTGTTAACACTTTCAGAGGCCAAGGTGATACTATAATAACTGTAAAAACCCCCCAATACATTATATATTTTTTACTATCCCCATAGTAAAATACCTTCTCCTAAAAGACAGCAGAACGATGGCTGTCTTTTTTTTGCTCTAATTAAAAAAAAGACAGCCAAATATTTATTATCTATTATTCTTTTGCAAAGTCGAAATTCTACAGTTGAAATGCTAAAATTACATTATAAAAAACACCGTTAGATTTACACCGTCAGATTTATATTGCTTCCTGTCCGCAGAGATGTGTAGTAATCATCATATGACGAGCTGCTCATCTGGCGTGAGACACGATACAGACTGCTTGTGAAGTCATTGTCATTTCCGAACAGAGAATTAAGAGTGTCTGCGTCGGCTTTTTTGACGAGCTCCTCATTTGCTTTCAGAGTACCGTCCTTGTTTATTGTGATGCCAATGTCCTCAAGCTCGTCGGTGTATTTGCTTGCCAGCTTTTTGAGCTGCTTGGCATAACGCTTCATGGAGGTTGAACTGCTGTTTGAGGCGGAATCAATGGAATTATTGTATGTGTCAACAAGAGCCATGACTGTTCCGCGGATGTTATCGGTATTTTCGTCGTCCGAATACTTGTAGTTCTTTAATTTTTTAGCTGCGCGGTGCAGGGCGGTTGAATCATCGTAAGCGAGCTCTGTAATACTATATTCTTTGCGTTTGGATGATTTCATGGCATCGCGGTTGTTTGAATAAAAATTTCTCATAAAATATGTTGCTGAAAGATTTGTTGCTGAACTTACTCGTGTACTCATGTTAATCCTCTTTATATTTTTAAATTTTAAAGTTTAAAATAATTGCGTTATAACTGCGATTTTAGGTTCTATTTTGAACGTATAATCGCACTTAAATAATTGTTATAAATATTTTATCGGATATTTGCACGAAAAAGTTTACTTATGCGATCAAAAGAAGTAAAATACAAAGGAATGCGTAGAATAAGAAAAACGCGATTATGCAATCGAAATGCTATCAAGCAAAGAGTAACAGAACATAATGTAAAAAACATAATGTACTAAAACAAAATGTAACAAACATAAAGTTACAAAAAATGCAACAGACATAATGTAACCAAAGGAGGATATGGGGCATGAGTAAAAAAACTTTCGGTACAACATCAAAAGGAGTGGAGGCATCGCTTTACGAAATCAGCAATGGCGGTGGATTGAGAGTACTTTTGACAGACTATGGCGCTTCAGTTGTATCTATTTTTGTAAAGGACAAGGATGGCAATGAGAGAGATGTCATTTTAGGATATGACAATGTAAAGTCATATGAGAAGGAGTACTGCTATTTTGGTGCTACTGTCGGTAGATATGCAAACAGGATATCCGATGCAAAGATTAATATTGATGGAGTGGAATATAAGCTTGAGGCTAATGACAATGAGAACAGTCTTCACAGTGGCTCAAATGGTTTTTCTAAGCGCTTTTGGACTGTTAAGGAGCAGAAGGCAGATGAGATTACCTTTGAGATAGAGGATGCAGATTTGGAGCAGGGCTTCCCTGGAAATGCAGTCGTTGATGTGACATTTAAGGTGACAGGGGAAAATGCTCTCGCTATTATATACAATGCAAAGGCAGATAAGACAACTACCTTCAATATGACAAACCACAGCTATTTCAATCTGAACGGTCATGCATCAGGAAGCGTATACACTCACACATTGCAGATAAATGCTGAGCATTACACACCTGTAAAGGATTCCAAGGCTATTCCTATAGGTGAGATTGCACCGGTTGAGGGTACACCATTTGATTTTACAGAGGCTAAGCCAATCGGAAGAGATATCGAGGCAAATGATACACAGCTTCACTATGGAAGTGGATATGATCACAATTTTGCAATAGATAAGACCGCTCCGGGAGTAGAAAAGGTCGCAACAGCATACTCTCCTGAGAGTGGCATACAGATGGAGGTATACACCGACTGTGTCGGAATTCAGCTTTATACTGCCAACTTTATCGTGGGACAGGAAGGCAAGGGCGGAGTTAAATACAATAACCGCGATGCATTCTGCCTCGAGACACAGTTCTATCCAAACTCAATAAATGAGACCAACTTCAGTACACCTGTTACAAAGGCAGGTGATACATACCACACAGAGACAGATTACAAATTCTCTGTGAGATAAAATGCTTCTGTTTGCATGCAAGTATGATGCAGAATATTAAAAGCCCACCATATTGATGAAATTTATCATTAATATGGTGGGCTTTCTTAAGCTTTGTTTAATCAAACACTGATACAGTGGCTTTATTTCCGGAAATGTGGTATAAATATATTTATATTTATATTTATATTTATATTTATATTTATATTTATATCTATATTTATGTGTATATTTATGTGTATATTTATGTGTACATTTATATGTATATTTATATGTATATTTATATGTATGAAATACATTGATAAATATAGATAATTATTGAGATGACTTCGCACACGCAAACCTGCATTACCGCTGGCATATGGTGTGTTCCGAAGAAATATATGAACTGCCACAAAGTTCCATTAACCTTCGGTGACGATAAAAAGCAGACTGATAAAACAGACTATCCGGATGCATTTTTTGTGGCTGACTTCATATATTTCTGAGGAATATACCATATGCCGGCGCACCATCACAGCCTGCAAGTGCGAAGTCCCCTAAAAATAGAAATTAAAACAAATAAATATATAGCACAGAGGAAACAAACCATGAAAATAGTATTTTTAGATTCCAAAACAATTGGTGACGACATCGACCTTTCCGAATATGACAAGCTCGGGGAGGTTGTCAAATATGATTTTTCGACAATAGAGGAAGCAGCGGAGCGCACAAGGGATGCTGATGTGATTGTTTTAAATAAGGTCGAGGTAAATGAAAAATCTATAGGACAGGCAAAAAATTTAAAGCTCGTATGTGTGACTGCAACAGGCACAAACAATCTGGATAAAGAATATTTGGCAAAAAGAGGCATTGAATGGAGAAATGTCGCAGGGTATTCTACAGAGACCGTGGCGCAGCATACGTTTGCACTGCTATTTTACCTGCTTGAGAAGCTGAGATATTATGATGATTATGTGAAGAGTGAGAAATATGTGGGTGATACGTCGTTTACGCATTTTTCCAATGTGTTTCACCAGATTAGCGGTATGACCTGGGGCATCGTGGGGCTTGGAAATATCGGAAGACGCGTGGCTGATATCGCAAAGGCTTTTGGCTGCCATGTGGTTTATTATTCTACATCAGGAAGAAATTCGCAGCCGGGCTATGAGAGAGTGGATTTTGATACTTTGCTTACCACGTCTGATATCGTGTCGGTGCATGCGCCGCTCACAGATGACACACTTGGTCTGATGGACAAGGCTGCGTTTGAAAAGATGAAAAAATCTGCGATATTTTTAAATCTTGGCAGAGGTCCTATAGTGAATGAATCGGATCTGGCACAGGCGCTTATGGATGGAGAGCTGGCGGCGGCAGGTCTTGATGTGCTGGCGCAGGAGCCTATGAGTGAGGACAATCCGCTCCGTGCGATAAAGGATTCAAACAAGCTGATTATCACACCGCATATTGCGTGGGCAAGCGTTGAGGCAAGAACAAATCTGATGCACATTATATACAGTCAAATTGAGGACTTCTTTGCTAATTAGGAAATATAATTTAAAATCAAATCGCAACATTAAGAGGCAGCATTAAGAGAAGGCATTAAGAGGCACATTAAGAGGAAGCATTAAGAAGCAACATTAAGAAGCAATATTAAGAAGCAATATTAAGAGGCAATATTAAGAGGCAATATTAAGAGGCAGAAATGAGCATCAAATTTGAGATAACAAAACAAAATAACATACATTTTGGAATTGCAGCAGTGGCGGCCGCGCTGGTAGGTTACTTTACATCGGCAAGCTGGTGGGTGATTCTTTTGTTTGCGGCAGTATATTTTGGACTTGTAAATGTGAAGCTTGAGCTTCCGGTGAAGCTGTCGTGGCTTTGGGCTGCGATACTGCTTGTTATCGGAGCGATACTATCTGTTTTTTCGGTGCAGTATGTGCTGCTGACTGATGAGGACTTTGTGAAAACCACCGATATGGTATGCGTGGTGAATGTGGTTCTGGCGCTCGCCATATATCTGGTGATACTTTTTATCACAAACAACACGAGGCTGACATGTACCATAGCATCAATTGCCATACTCGCGTTTGGATTTATAGATTACTTTGTCTATGAATTCCGTGGCAATGAGTTTACGTATGCGGATTTGAAGTCAGCGGGAACAGGACTTTCTGTCGTGACAAAATACAAATTCGTCATAGACTACAAGTTTTTGTATGTGATTCTGGCGGCTGTTTTGTATATCATGCTGGTAAGGCGCATAGAAGTGCAGTTTGAGTCGGCTATCCATATGAGGATTATTTCGATTCTTCTCACAATAATATGCGTGCTGTATGTCATCATGAATTCCATGTCACTGAACACCGAGACCTGGGAAAAAAAGGGCACGTACAGAAACGGCTATCTGCTGAACTTTGTGCTCGGCATAAGGGACAGCTTTGTGAAGGCACCTGATGGCTACAGCAAGGCAGCAGTTGACAAGATAGCGGGCAATTTCAAGGAAACGGACAGCTCATATTCGCAGTCTGATGCGAAAAATCCGACAATCATTGTTATCATGAATGAGTCGTTTGCTGATTTGTCGGTGGTGGGAGATTTTAAGACCAACACGCAGGTCACGCCATTTATGGATTCTCTGAGTGAAAATACGCTTAAAGGCTATGCTCTTTCGTCCGTGTACGGTGCGAAGACGCCAAACTCTGAGTGGGAATTTGAGACAGGAAACTCGATGGCATTTCTGCCGGACGGCTCGGTGGTTTATCAGCAGTATATAAATGATGACCCGACATCCATAGTCTCAAACCTGAAGAATATCGGCTATACGACGGTTGCGATGCATCCGTACTATGCGACAGGCTGGAGCAGGAACAAGGTTTATCCGCATCTAGGTTATGATGAGACTTACTTTATAGATGATTTCGACCAGACAAAGATACTCAGGGAATATATCACTGACCAGGAGCTCTATGATAAGATCATTGACCGCTACGAGAAAAAGAGCGATGACGAGAAGCTTTACATCATGGGAGTCACGATGCAAAATCATGGTGGCTACGGTGAGAGATATGGCAACTTCAACCAGGAGGTTTACAAGGTTGGAGGGTCATACACCGATGCGAACCAGTATCTGTCACTTTTGAATGAAAGTGACAAGGCACTCGAAAATCTCATCACATACTTTAAGGGTGTGGATGATCCGGTAGAGATTGTGTTTTTTGGAGACCACCAGCCGGGGCTGTGCAATGATTTTATCAAGCTTTTAAATGGCAAGGGCAATTCCGAACTTACGGAGCAGGAGCTTGAGAATCTGTACAAGGTGCCGTTTTTCATATGGACCAATTACGAGACGGATGCACAGAAAGTTGATGTGACGAGCCTCAACTACCTGTCCACACTGACGCTTGAGAGAGCCAACATAGATCTGCCGGCATACAACCGGTTCCTCGCAGAGCTGATGGAGAAGATTCCGGCGATAAATTCAAGGGGCTATTATTCGAAAAAGAATGAGTGCTTTATGCATGTGGATGAGGCAACAGGAGACGAGGCAAAATGGATAAAGGCATACAATATCCTGCAGTACAATTCGATGTTTGACGAGAAGGACAGAAGTTCGCTGATGTTTCCGTACCTGAAATAATGTGATGATTTGAAGCAGCCATAAATACACATATGAGAAAATGAATTAATATAACTATTCAGGGAGCTAATAATGAAGCTAAGTGATTTATTACAATTTGATAACATAATTGTGCAATGTCATGATAATCCGGACGCAGATGCACTGGCAAGCGGCTTTGGAGTCTATGAATACCTGAGGATGAATGGAAAAAGTCCCAGACTTGTATACGGAGGCAGGAATATCATACACAAGAGCAATCTGGTGCTTATGGTAGACAGTCTTGGCATACCGATAGAGCATGTGGATTTTTTAGACAATCCACAGATGCTTGTGACTGTCGATTGTCAGTACGGTGGTGGGAACGTCACATTTTTCAAGGCAGAAAATGTGGCTGTCATAGATCACCACAGAGTATCGGGAGAGCTTCCTGCTATGAACCGCGTCATGAGCTATATGGGCTCATGTGCGACAATCGTGTGGGATATGCTGCGTGAGGAGGGTGTAGAGATAAAGAGAAAGCTGGCAACAGCGCTGTATTATGGACTTTACACCGATACCGGAGAATTTACCGAGATAACACATTCGCTTGATAGGGATCTGCGTGATGAGGCGGATTTTGACAGCACTATAGTGGCCAAATTCCGAAATGCCAACATGTCACTTGAGGAGCTGGATATAGCCGGAACAGCATTGCTGGGGCGCGATTATATAGAGGAATATCGTCTGGCGGTCGTAAAGGCAGGGGCATGTGATCCGAATGTGCTCGGTATCATAAGCGATTTTGTGCTGGAGGTGGATGCTATTGACATATGTATGGTATTTTCAGTGATTAAGAATGGAGTGAAGCTTTCGTTTAGAAGCTGCATAAAAGAGGTGAGCGCAAGCGAAATGGCGCAGGAAGTGTGCAGGGACATAGGCTCCGGCGGCGGACATTATTACAAGGCCGGTGGATTTATTCCGATGGATTTGCTGATAGACAGCTATAATGTCTACTGCAGAGAAAAAGACGTGACACCAAGATTTCAGTACAGCAGCGATGGTACACACAAACGTCCTTCGGATTCTGCAATCAAATCATTATTGGAAGAGAGGATTTTTGATTATTTAAACGATACAAAGATAATTTACGGAGAAGATTTTGATACGAGTGGCTTCAAAAAAGTGGATTATAAAAAACGCCCGATACCGATGGGATGTATCATTGCAAAGGATATACTGCCTGTGGGCTGCTGCATGGGAGTGCGGACAGCTAAGGGGGATATCTCCACACCGGTTGGTGAGGATACGGTAGTCATAATAGGAGAAGACGGCAGTGTACGGATTTTAAATCTGGACATGCTGAACAAAAGCTTCAGGATATACAAGGACTGGCGGTTTACTGTGAAACAGACAGATTATGTCCCGAGGTTCAAGAATAAGGATACAGAGACTATAGTGGATGGAATGGCACATGCCAGAGTGTGCATACCTGTTGAGGAGGATTTTTCAAGAGCATTTGTGCTAAAGCACAAGGTAAAGCTATTTAAGAATAAGGATGACAACAGTTATATATCAGGCAGACCTGGAGATATTATGGTTCTGCCAAATGATGACAGGAATGAGGCATATATGATAAGCAAGACAGAATTTGAAAAGACACATATAGCAAAGGGTGAGGAGGAAAACCGTAAAAAAGCGGTCGTTTTCGACCTTGATGGAACACTTCTTTATACACTTGAGGATTTAAAAAATGCAACAAACTATGCATTAAAACAAAATGGCATGCCGGAGCGCACACTCGATGAGGTGCGCAGATTTGTGGGAAATGGTGTAAAGCTTCTGATGGAGCGCGCAGTGCCACAGGGGGCTGATAATCCAAAGTTTGAGGAGACCTTTGCGTTATTCAAGGAGTACTATGATGCACATTGTAACGACAATACATCGTCATATGATGGTATCATGGATCTGCTCGAGGAGCTTAAGGTGCGCGGCATAAAAATGGCTATCGTATCAAACAAGATAGATTTTGCAGTAAAATCGCTGGACAAGCTGTATTTTAAGGATTATATGACAGCAGCCATCGGCGAGATGGAGGAGGAAGGCATCCGTAAAAAGCCGGCGCCTGATATGGTGCAGAAGGCACTAAAGGAGCTTGGAGTGACACAGGATGAGGCAATCTATGTGGGGGACTCCGATGTGGATATCGCCACAGCGAAAAACTCAGGTCTGGAGTGCGTATCTGTCACATGGGGATTTCGTGATGTAGAGTTTTTGAAGGAGCATGGTGCAACAAATCTGATAGATGAACCGGTCGAATTGTTAAATTACGTGTAATCAGGAGAACTTTGATTTATGCTTTCAGAAAAGGGACTATTGATAATTGAAAAGCTGGCAGAGCACAACAATGAGCTTGTCACATCAAAGGCTCTTGCTGCGTCCACAGGTATGTCAGAGCGAAGTGTGAAGACATATCTGAAGGAGGTGGCTGATTTTTGTGAGCAAAATTCCATGGTGCTCGACAGAAAGCCCGGCAAAGGCATGAAGCCGTGCTTTAGTGATGTGCAGATAGGAAAGATTCTTGATGTGGCAGGAAGGAGATCGGCAGCAGTATCGCAGAAGAAGCGACAGAACTACATATCGTATATTCTGCTAAGCGGCTGGGATACATACACGTATGCACTTTTTTCGGAGGAGTTAAACGTCAGCAAAAATGTCATCATGGATGATATAAATGAGCTTGACGCAGAGCTTCTGCTCTATGGCATTAAGGTGCACAGAACGGCGGGCTACGGAATATATGCGACAGGCAGTGAGCTTGATATCAGAAAAGCCATGAGGCATTTTTGCAGATATCCAATCAGTGATAAGCAGGTTATCAAGACCGATGACCACAGGCTTTCAAGACGCGCGGCCGAGGTGATAGCCAATAATTTCAGAAGCGTAAATCTGTCGATGGCAGTTGACATGATACATCATGTGGAGAGACGCTTTGATATCATCTTTACGGATTACACATTTCAGATGCTGGCAGAGTACATAGCCATTGCGCTTTTCAGGGTGGATGTGGAGAAGGAGCTGAAGCCGGATGAGTTAGATTTGTCGAACCGAATGTGTGATGGTGCAAGTGATGGGGATGCGGGCACCGAAACAGAGCAGCAGGTACAGAAAAATGGATTCATAATGACAGAGCATGAGAACATGGCAAAGGAGGCAGCAGGCTTTCTGGACAGACATCACGGCATCAGCCTCTCACAGCCTGAAATCATGTATCTGGCAATGCTTTTTTCCTGTGCCGAGGGACAAAACCGTGTTGTCATGTCCTGTGAGGAGGCACTTAGCATAGAGGATGAGATGATAGTGTATCTGTCAAATCTTCTCGCTGCCAATCTGATTGAAAATGAGCTTCTACGTGAGAGCATGCGTAGCTTTTTACCGGGTTCCATTGCGAGGACTCATTTTGGCATAGAGATAGACAATCCGTTTCTTTCGGATATCACACAATCGTATGCCAGTCTCTTTACGGTATGCTTTACGGTATCGAGATACTACGAAAAGTACACAGGCGCCATGCCGAGCGAGAATGAGATAGCATTTATTGCCTTGCAGGTGGGAGGAGCCCTGCACAGAAATCCTATGACAGTGCGCGCAGTGTTAATCGGTGCAGCAGGCTATGCGACCGGAAGCATAATAGCGGGCAAAATAGAAAACAGAGTGCCGGATGTAAGGATAGTAAGCATTTTGTCGTCAGACCGCATAGAGCATATTGACGAGTATGACTGCGACCTCATACTCTCGACCATAGACACACAGACAGATATCCACAAGGATATGAGATTTCTGTATGTTTCTCCACTAATCAGTGCGCAGGATGAGAAAAATATCAGAAACAAGTGCTTTGAGCTCATGACCGGCCAGAGCGCGGAGGTCAGCGAGTTTTCACAGATGCTGTCGGAGGAATTTATCATATTTGAGAAAAAGGCGAAAAACCGCAAGGATGTTTTAAAGCGCGCGTGCCAGCTTCTCATAAACAAAGGAATAGTGCAGAGCGAGTTTGCGAGGGATGTACTGGAGCGTGAGAAGGTGGAGGCAACCGCCGTGGGCTGTAATATAGCCATACCGCACGGAAAGCCTGAGCATGTAAACCGCTGCCAGATACTTGTGATACGTCTCGACAAGCCGATAGAGTGGGGCGAGAGGATGGCAGACATGATATTTCTGCTTGCGATAAACTTTGACAGTGTCAACACGACAAAGGCATTTTTCCATGATTTCACGAAGCTTCTGAATGAAAATGGAGCGACTGACAGGCTCAGGGAGGCTGCTTCACCTCATGAGCTTTGTGCAGCTATCCGAAAAGAGCTGGGCTGGAACTGAAGCTGTAGAACGATTTATTAAAATAATCAGCAATGAAATTATAACGAATGAAAATGTGAAAAAAAATTATTTATATCTATTGACATTATGAATATATATATATATAATTATGACATAATCAATTTGGGCAAAATAAGGGAAATCTTATGACGCAAAGCTAGAGTCTAAAACATTGTTGTTATGACAGTTCGGTTGCAATAAATTTTTAATTTTATTGCAACCATTTTTTATATATGGGAATATATTGAAATTTTTAAATCTTATTTATGATGTTATGAAGGTGTATGTAAAATTAATTTACATAGATAATGAAATGGTCACGAACATTTCGACAAAAGAAGAATGGAGGGAATGTAGATGTTACATGTAATCGTAGGCGGTGTAATTGTTGCAATTATTATTGTTGCATCAAAAACAAAGGTATATTAATTGAAAAAGGGGGGCTTTTAAGCCCTCTTTTTTATATCTAAAAAATTACAAGTAATAAGAAAAAGTAGGCGATAAAAATGAGCATAGTGGTAAATGTAAAAGACTTAAAAAAAGAATTTAAAATATCGAAAAGGCAGAGAAAAATTCAACAATGCAGAACAAATATTGCATTAAATGGACTTTCTTTTGAAGTTAATAAGGGAGAAATATATGCTCTTTTAGGAACAAATGGAGCAGGGAAAACAACAACATTAAGAATTCTATCAACTTTACTAAAACCAGATGATGGAAAATGCTATATTGATGGGGTGAATGTAGCGGAAGAACCTGATAAAATTCGAAGTAAGGTTGGTTTTCTTACAAGTGAATTAAAATTAGATGGCTTTTTTACACCAAATTATTTATATGATTTTTTTTCTGATTTATATGGTGTTAAATCAGAGTTACGTATAATGCGTAAAAAGGAATTATTTAATACTTTAGGTATTGATAAATTTGCAGAAGTGAAAGTTTCTAATTTATCTACAGGAATGAAACAACGAGTTGCAATTGCAATATCATTAGTACATGATCCAGATATAATTATATATGATGAACCAACAAATGGACTGGATATTGTTAGTTCGAAAATGGTAATTGATTATTTAAAAGAATTAAAGACAAATGGAAAAACTATTATAATTTCAACACATATATTTGAAGTGGTTGAAAAAGTTGCTGATAGAGTAGGCATTGTAATAAATGGTAAATTGGAATATGAAGATAGTATTTCAAGAATAAAAAAAGAAAAATCATTAGAGGATGTTTTTTTTGAAGTGTATTATAGTAAAGAGGGAGGACACCAATGAGTAAAATATTAATTATTGTTAAAAAAGAATTATTACGAATACTAACGGATAAAAGACTATGTTTTACGACTATTATTATGCCGGGATTGATGATTTTTATAATGTATGCTTTAGTTGGAAATGTGATGAGTAATACATATAGTACTTTACAGAATAGTGAATATACTGTAGTTATAAATAATGTTCCGAATGACATTAAAGAACTATTATTAAAAAATAAAATTTCATTTAAAGAAAAAAATAAACCACAAAATTATTATATGAATAAAATAAGGGATAAAAATTTAGATTTATATATAGATTTTGATAAGAATTTTGAAGAGAACATCTTAAATGGAACAGAAAAAGATGTTCAAGGACCTAGTGTTTCGATATATTATAACTCACAAAGTAACTCTTCTAATACAGGATATATGCTTTTGTTATCAATATTAAGTGAATATAAAGATTGCATTCGAAATGTATTTTATGTAAATTCTGGAAATGACATATATGATTTAGCGACAACAAAAGATTCAACAGGTCAGTTTGTATCAATGATATTACCAATGTTACTTATTACCATGCTTTTTAGTATTTGTGCATCGGTGGCTCCTGATTCAATTGCTGGAGAAAAAGAGAGAGGAACAATGTCTACACTACTAGT
>OIEL01001254.1_pt1 | contig 12718 bp, 17 predicted proteins | sample 1581731 | NCBI WGS metagenome assembly OIEL01 (sample SAMN01760977, study PRJEB22395) | human gut metagenome | reverse complement strand
TGTCAGCATAATAATCGGGACCTTGGAGTACTGTCTGATCTCACGGCATACCTGCCAGCCATCCATCTTTGGCATCATAACGTCCAAAATCACAAGAACAATGTCCTTATTCTCCATAAAAACATCTACGGCTTCTTCGCCGTCTGCCGCCTCTAATACACGAAAATTCTGCTTTGTCAAAAAATCGCGTACCAGCTTTCTCATACGCTGTTCATCATCTACGACTAAAATTGTATTTCCTGCCATATATAAACTCCTTTCACTGATTCAGACTGTCCTCTTTTTGCTGAAGACGTTCTTCCCATTTTTCATATTTGTCAATCAACTCTTCTTCCATATTAGCCTTATAATTTGTAAAATATGTGAAAATCGAGTATTCAAATCGAAAATTTATTACAACAAAACCAATCAAAAGAACAACTGCCGCAAAAAGGGCAATTTTCAGTTTCTTATTCAGTAACTGCTGCCCTTCGTACAATCGCTTCCACTTTGCTTCTTTTCGTGATGTCTGAGCAATAACATCCGGCTTTTTCTCATTTTCTTCCTTAATTGGAATTGGCGCTAAAGACTGCTCACTCACGAGTCCGCTTTTCCCAATAAAATGCCGCAGTTCCATCAAAAAATTATAACCGGCCATCGTATGAAACATCTTGTCCGACACGCATTTATTATAAATTTTCAAAGCAATTTTCGGATTTTTCAAATCCGCTGAGTGAATCAGTTTTTTTATCTGCTCTGCTTCTTTTTTCGTCTGTTCATACGATTCACGGCTCTCAAAAGAATACTGGTTCGTTACATAATTTTCAGCCATATAAATCCCCGCCTTTATTTCATCTTTGAATTTTTGCCAAGATACTCTTTTACTAATTCAATAAGCATATCATCTCTCGGATAACAGCTCTGTTCTTCGAGATATCTTTTCTCCATTGCTTTCAAAGTCTTGTCCTCTTCTTCTTCCGGCTCTAAAAACGCCAAAAGAAAGCGCTCATAATCTGCATCCGATAATGTAAGCCCCTCTTTTATGGCAATTGTCTTTGCTGTCATACGCGCTTTCACCTGATCGTCAGCTGACGACTGAATATCTTCATCAGTCTGACCTAATGCACCGATAAATTCTTCATACGATTGCCCACTTACTTTGGCAAAGACCTGATACGAACGTTTCTGGTCTTTGTATGCCTGTTTTCTGGAACCTGCCGGATATTTTTTTACGTTACATTCTTTTAATAAATCCTCCCATACCGTATCACCGATTCCCTCTCTGTTTTCTTTCTCTTCCTTTGCTTTTGCGTATTCATAATACGCTTTTACGTTCGGATATTTGTTTTTCGACATCTTTTTCGCATATGCATCGTTAAACTTCGCATTCACCTCAACGGAAAAAGTAATCGTTTTCCCCGCCACGTCCGGATCTGCATCATCCTCTGCAAATGTCACATTCAGATTATATGTCTCTCCTAATTTCAAGCCCATCAATCCACGTTCAAACGCCGCATTAAACAAATTTCTTGCACCAACTTGAATCACGGCACCGCTCTCACTCAAATCATCGGATGGCTGGTCGTCGACATAGCCTTCGTAATCCAGAGAAATCCAGTCACCTTTCTCTACCCGCTCTCCATCGGCCACCTTTTTCTTCCAGTCCTCTGCCTCCAATAAAATTGCCTGATAAACTTCCGTCTCGGTCGGCGTAACGGTAACCGTTCTCCCCTTATATTTACCAAGTTCCAACATATTATTTTTTGTATAGTCGACTAGCTCTCCGTCCTTCATTTCACCCTGTGCCCGTATTTCTTTTTCCTGCGTTCTTGTCTGTGTGTTCGTTTGCTCCTGCTTATCTTTTTCTCCGTTATATCCAAAATAAAAACCGACGCAAAACCCAATCACTGCCAATACAATAATTACAATCCATGCTTTTTTCTTCGCCTTCATAATATCCTCCAGTACATTTTTCTATTGTCATTCTAGCACAAAAGTGTGACGAAAGAAAGAATATTTGCGTAACCCCTTAGCGGATACGGTTGCTCCGCCTCCAAATTTTTCTTTTCTCCGCTTCTTTTATTAAATAATCGCGGAATGCCGGATGTGCAATACTCACCAATGCTTCCGCACGTTCCCAGGTCGAACGCCCCTCAAGGTTCACAACTCCGTATTCCGTTGCCAGAAAATAAACCTGGCTGCGCGGCGAAGTGATAATATCGCCATTAAACTGCGGACGAACACGTGAATGAGTCTGTCCATCCTTGTCCACAGACACACGGCTCATACAAATAAATGCCTTGCCACCACGTGAAGCCGATGCCCCAATCAAAAAATCTAACTGTCCGCCGGTTCCGCTAATCTGTCTGACTCCGGAACTCTCTGCTGCCACCTGCCCATATAAATCAACGGCAACACAACTGTTAATCGACACCATATGATCAATCTGCGCGATCACACTTGGGCGGTTCACATACTCAAGCGGATATGCCGCTACTCCCGGATTATCATCCAACCACTCATACAGTGCATTCGAACCAATCGCACAGCCAAATACACCTTTGCCCGGCTCCAGTTTTTTCTTTCGATTTGTCAATTTTCCCGCCAAATACATTTGCAAATACGCATCCGAGCAAAGTTCCGTATGCATCCCCAAATCTTTCAAATCCGATTTTGCAATAATTTCTCCAAGCGCATTTGGCATACTTCCAATCCCAAGCTGCAACGTCGCTCCATCCACAATATGCGGAATCAGATGTTTTGCAATCTGCCGGTCAATTTCTGTCGGTTCCGGTGCTTCCATATTGACAAAAGGCTCATGCTCCCCTTCCACAATATAATCTACATCCGAAATATGAATACATTCGTCATAACCGCCACGCACCTGCGGAAGATTTTCATTTACTTCCACAATCACAATGTCTGCCATGCGGGCAATCGGTGCGGCAACACCGGTATTTACCGAAAAATTAAAATACCCGTGTTTATCCATCGGAGCCACACTGACCATAACAACATTAACGTCTAAAAAGTATTCATAATAAGCAGCATTGTTATGAAAAACCATCGGAATATAATAGCAGAGCCCTTTATCGCAGAGCCTTCTCTCATACGCCGAGCAGTGCCAGCTGTGATACACAAAATGCTCCTGCGTCTCATCGCATTCTGCCACCGCAATTGGTCCCGCCATCAAATTCCCACGGATTTTCACATCATGAAGTTCGTCTCTTCTTTTGGCAAGTGCCCGGTCTAAAAGAATCGGCTTTCCAAGACAACTCGTATAATCAATCCAGTCACCGTCTTTCACAACAGCAACCGCTTCCTCCGGACTTCTCAGTTTTTGCCTATATTCATTTCTAAAATCCTTCATCCATTCCCCTCATTTCTTATGACAGCCCATGTGGCCGTTTCTTTCCATTTTCATCCACTGTCACAAAAACAGCACGCCCGGTCAAATGACTCTCACCGGTCAGAAAATTCTTTCCTTCTACCAAAATCTCAATACTTGTCACCCCGATTTTTGATACCTCATAATCCAATTGCAGTATCATACCACTTACGACTTCTTTTTTTATCACCACTTCTTTCAGTGCGGCAAGTACAACGTGCTCATTCGTTCCTAACTTTTCAGTCACACCAATCATCGCAGCTTCCGTCACCCACTCCGATATATAGCCGGCGTATAAAGTCTGGTGATGGTTCATAAATTCAGGTCTGACAAAATGTCTGGTTGCTACTTTCATCATTTTCCCTCGTTTCTATGCAACAAGAGACCTTACACATACGCATAAGGTCTCCTGCCAAAATCTAGTTTCTTTTATGCCTCTTTGGCATTGATATAATTCATCAAACCTTCTGCCTTGATGATTTTCTGCATAAACTCAGGGAATGCCTGGCCTTTGTAAGACTCACCCTTTGTTTTATTTGTAATGATACCACTGTCGAAATCAATTTCCACTTCATCACCGGCTTCAATGCGCTCAGATGCCTCTTTACACTCAATAATCGGAAGTCCGATGTTAATGGAGTTGCGGTAGAAAATACGGGCAAATGTCTCTGCAATTACACAGCTTACCCCCGATGCCTTAATGGCAATTGGCGCATGCTCACGGGAAGAACCACAGCCAAAGTTTTTCTCCGCTACAATGATATCACCTTTTTTTACCTGATTTACAAAATCTTTATCAATATCTTCCATACAGTGTGTAGCAAGTTCTGCAGGATCCGAAGAATTCAGATAACGGGCAGGGATAATTACATCCGTGTCCACATTGTCACCATATTTAAATACTTTACCTAATGCTTTCACAATCAATTTCCTCCATTTCTTACAAGCCAAGTTCGGATGGCTCTGAGATTTTACCGGTAATGGCACTTGCTGCGGCAACTGCCGGACTAGCCAAATATACTTCTGAATCCACATGTCCCATACGTCCAACAAAGTTACGGTTTGTTGTCGATACAGCACGCTCACCTGCAGCCAAGATACCCATGTATCCGCCAAGGCAAGGACCACACGTTGGTGTGCTGACAACAGCACCTGCCTCGATAAAGGTCTGCACAAGTCCTTCTTCGATTGCCTGTAAGTAAATCGCCTGTGTGGCAGGAATCACGATGCAGCGGATTCCTTTTTTTACTTTACGTCCCTTCAAGATGCTTGCGGCAACACGCATATCCTCGATTCGTCCATTTGTACAGGAACCAATGACAACCTGGTCGATGACTACTTCGCCGGCTTCTTTTACGGTCTTTGTGTTTTCCGGCAGATGCGGGAACGCAACCGTAGGCTCTAACGTATTCAAATCAATAGTAATCGTCTCATCATACTCGGCATCTTCATCCGGCTCATAAATTGTATATTTCTTTGTCGAATGTTCTTCCATATATGCAATCGTCTTTTCATCAACCGGGAAAATACCATTTTTGGCACCTGCTTCGATTGCCATATTGGCAATGGAGAAACGATCATCCATAGACAAGCTCTTTACACCCTCGCCCATAAATTCAAGAGAGCGGTACAACGCACCATCTACGCCAATCAATCCAATCAGATGAAGGATTACATCTTTACCGCTGACCCATGGCTTTAACTCACCTTTTAATTCTACCTTAATGGCAGATGGTACTTTAAACCATGCCTGTCCGGTAATCATGCCGGCACCCATGTCGGTACTTCCGACACCGGTGGAAAAAGCACCCAGTGCACCGTATGTACAAGTATGGGAATCTGCTCCAATACATGTCTCACCGGCAACAATCAAACCTTTTTCCGGCAAAAGGGCATGCTCAATTCCCATCTCGCCAACTTCAAAATAATTTGTAATTCCCTGTGCTTTTGCATATTCGCGTACACATTTGCAGTGTTCTGCTGATTTAATATCTTTATTCGGTGCAAAATGATCCGGTACAAGTGCAATTTTGTCCTTATCAAACACCGTCTTTTTATTCAATTTCTCTGCTTCATGAATCGCTACCGGTCCGGTAATATCATTTGCCAGTACCAAATCCAAGTCTGCCTCAATTAACTGACCCGGTACTACCGACTCCAGTCCTGCATGGGCCGCAAGAATTTTCTGCGTCATCGTCATACCCATCGTTCATTCCTCCATTCTTTGTGTATAAGTTCTTAACATTCACTATCATAACAGAAAAACGGCGTTCTGTAAATTATGTTCCGTCTAAAAATTTACAAAACCACCGTTTTTTAATTATTTTGTACCGGTTGAACCAAAGCCGCCCTCGCCGCGCACTGTATCCTCTAACTCGGATACTTCTTCGTACTCCGCAAAAATATACGGAGCAATCACCATCTGTGCCACGCGCTCGCCGCTTTCAATCGTTATATCTTCGTTTGAATGATTGTGAAGCGCTACCATAATCTCGCCGCGGTAATCGGAATCCACCACACCAACTTTATTGGCCGGTGCCAGTCCTTTTTTACACGCCAGCCCGCTTCTTGCATACACAAGTCCGACAAGTCCTGTAGGAATTTCCATCGCAATCCCAGTATGGACAAATTCCGTTGCTCCTTTTGCAATGGTAAGCGGTGCATCCAGACACGCATACAAATCCGCACCCGCCGCAAATTCCGTTCCGTAATGCGGCATCTGTGCTCTTTCGTCTAATTTTTTAAATTTTACTGTTGTTTTATTCATTTTCTTCCTCACTATTTATTGTATCTCACGTTCCCAGTGAACAATTTCTCCGGCATCTAATGTCTTTTTTACATCAATAATACGCTGATTATCGGAACCACGGAAATTGATTTTCAGATTTTTTCTGTCAATCATAAACTCTCCATCAACCACAATATCAAGATAGGATACAATTTCTTTTGTCACTTCCGACTCTTTACACATTTTATCTAAGACATCTTTGTCAAATAAATAACCGGTATAGCACCAGATATTTTTCTCCGGATATGTCTGTTTTACCACGCGAAGCAATGGAAGAATCCCCTCCTGATTGACAGGTTCCATCGGCTCACCGCCAAGCAGGGACAAACCGGCAATATAATTCGGTTTTAAATACTCTAAAATCCGGTCGATTTCTTTTTGTGTAAAAGGGTTTCCATAATGGAAATCCCATGCTTCTTTATTAAAACATTCTTTGCAGTGATGCGTGCATCCGCTGACGAACAAAGATACACGCACACCTTCACCATTTGCTACATCGCAGTATTTAATATCTGCGTAATTCATTTTCTTTCATCTCCTCTTTACAGATGGAGTACGCGGGCATTAATCTCCTTGGTTTTGCCCACATTCCAGAAATTCTCACCCAGATACCCACAGGTTCTTCTTGTTACGTTCATTTTGTCATGGTCTTTATTTCCGCAGTTTGGACATTCCCACTCAAGATTATCATTAATAATAATCTCGCCGTCATATCCGCACACATGACAATAATCCGATTTTGTATTAAATTCAGCATACTGAATATGCTCATAAATATATTTAACAACTTCTTCCAGTGCAGGCAGGTTGTTCTGCATATTTGGCACCTCTACATATGAAATCGCACCGCCGGAAGAAATAACTTGGAACTGTGCCTCAAATTCAAATTTACTGAAAGCATCAATTTTCTCGCGCACATCCACGTGGTAGGAATTGGTATAATATCCTTTATCCGTTACATCTTCAATCTCACCAAAGCGTTTTTTATCAATTTCAGCGAAACGGTAGCAGAGACTTTCTGCCGGTGTTCCATAAAGTCCAAAATGAATTCCGGTTTCCTCTTTCCATGTATCCGTTGCACGGCGCAGACGGTTCATCAGCGCTTTTGCAAACTGACTTCCCTTTTCCGTTGTCTGACTCTCGCCGGTCATCAGTTTCGTAACTTCATACAAACCGATGTATCCAAGAGAAATCGTGGAATAACCGCCATGTAACAATTTATCGATTTTCTCTCCTTTTTGCAGACGGGCAATCGCACCATACTGCCAGTGAATCGGACTGACATCACTGGTTACACCCTCAAGCGCACGGTGGCGGCACATCAAAGCTTCAAAGCAGAGCGACAATCTTTCTTCCAAAAGCTGCCAAAAATATTCCATATCGCCTTTTGCTAAAATACCAATCTGCGGAAGGTTTAAACTGACAACACCCTGATTAAAACGTCCCTCAAATTTATAATTACCGTTTTCATCTTTCCACGGTGTAAGGAAACTGCGGCATCCCATGCAGCTAAATACATTTCCTTCATAATTTTCACGCATTTTCTTTGCGGATATGTAATCCGGATACATTCTCTTTGCCGAACAGCGGACAGCAAGTTTTGTAATGTAATCGTACTCACCGCCTTTTAAGGCATTGTGCTCATCTAATACATAAATCAGTTTCGGGAACGCAGGTGTCACATAAACACCTTTTTCGTTTTTAATTCCCTCTAAGCGCTGACGAAGAATCTCTTCAATAATCATCGCATTTTCCTTGATGTATTCATCCTTTGGATCCAAATTTAAAAACAGTGTTACAAATGGAGACTGTCCATTCGTTGTCATCAAAGTATTAATCTGGTACTGAATTGTCTGCACACCGGAGCGGAGTTCGTCATTTACACGTTCTTTAACAAATTCTTCAATTACATCCGGCGCAATTTTCCCTGCATAACGCTCGGTATAATGCTTGCGGTACTTGTCCGCACTCTTTCTCAAATATTTGCCAAGGTGTCTGGTGTCTACCGACTGACCGCCGTACTGACTGCTTGCTACAGCTGAAATAATCTGTGTCATAACCGTGCAGGCAACCTGAAAACTCTTTGGACTCTCAATCAGTTTTCCGTTCATCACTGTACCATTATCAAGCATATCCCCAATATTAATCAAACAGCAGTTAAAAATCGGCTGAATAAAATAATCCATATCGTGGAAATGAAGCACACCGTCTTCATGCGCTTTTGTGATTTTCTCCGGAAGAAGAATACGCTTTGTCAAATCTTTTGACACCTCTCCGGCAATCAAATCGCGCTGGGTACTTGCCACATATGCATTTTTATTTGAATTTTCCTCCATAACATCTTTGTTGCTGTTCTGGAGAAGACTCATAATCGAATCGTCTGTGGTATTGGCTTTACGAACCAATTCTCTCGTATAACGATAAATAATATACTTTTTCGCAAGGTCAAACTTTCCTGCCGCCATTAATTTCTGCTCAATGATATCCTGAATATCTTCCACCTGCATCGTATCACGTTTCATATTCTCGATACCGGCAACGATGCCATCAATCATGTCATCATTAACCCTTTCAAACGTATCCACTTCTGCATTTGCCTTCCGTATTGCAATCAATATTTTGTTTCGGTCATATTCTACGGTTCGGCCATCCCTTTTGATTACCCTCACTTTTTGTACAACTCCTTTCAATCCGTACCAATACTAACGTTCATAATTTTTCCTACAGGAATCATTATACCAAATGAGGTATGCATTGTCTACTATATATTGTAATTCTTTTGTATTTTTTTTGCAGTATGCACTATATCATGTGTTTTTACGGAATATAAAAATAAGAGCCGGAAATTCATCCAAAGCCCTTATTTTACGTTATTCCACACTCAAATCTGGTGTAAGAAAATATGAAAAGCAACCGGTATCGGATATTTTTCCTGGACCTCTGACAAGTCACAAAGCAAAAGCCCATGCACTACATCTTGTGGTTTTCCTTCCGGAAGAATAATCTCATAACCGCGCATGTGCCACTCCACATGGGAGAAAATATGCTTGCCGCTCTTTAATCGTTTTACCGTCACCTCACAGGATACGGTTTCTGACAAATACTCTTTCACCTGCTGCATCGTCAAATGTCCTTCTTTTGATGGAAATTCCCACATACCGGCTAATAGCCCTTGATTTGGTCGTCTTACAATTCCAATCCGGTCACCCTGCCGGAATACAAGGACTGTCTTTTTCTCGATACGGCGCTTTTTCTTCTCCGCCTTTTTCGGCAGTTCCATCTCACGCCCTTCTTTGTGGGCAAGACACAAATGAGAAAGCGGACATTCTTCACAGAGTGGTTTCCCATTTGGAATGCAGATTACTTCCCCGAGTTCCATCAGTGCCTGATTAAATTCGCCCGGACAGTCCTTTGGCATAATGGCACGAAGTTGTTTTTCCATCTTAGTCCGAACCGACATCTTCATAATATCTTCATCGCAATTTAAATACCGCATCGTAACACGAAGCACATTGCCATCCACCGCCGGCACCTTAATGTCATACGCGATGGATGCGATCGCCCCCGCCGTATACGGTCCAATCCCCGGCAATGCAAGCAGTTTCTCGTAATCCGACGGCAGTTCCGCCCCATATTCTTCCACTAATATCTTTGCTGTTTTTTGTAAATTTTTGGCACGGTTATAATACCCAAGTCCTTCCCACAATTTTAAAAGCCTCTCCTGAGGCACATTGGCAAGGCTCTGAATATCCGGAAGTTCCTCCGTGAAGCGTACAAAATAATCTTTCGCTGCCTCAATCCTTGTCTGTTGCAGCATAATTTCTGAAATCCAGGTATAATACGCATTTCCCCGGTCGCGCCATACCATTTCACGTTTATTTTTATCGTACCACGCAAGCAGCGGGGTTACAAATTGATCTTGTTTTAACATATGAGCTCCTGTGTTTTTTTCTTCATCATAAAGGGCAATGTGCACGGTGTCAAGAGTTTTTATTTGACCTCCTCCTTACGGCTGTGATATACTGTATATTACGAATTAAAACACTTGGGAGGATGAGAACGGCTATGAAAAAGTTTTTACAGGAATTTAAAGAATTTGCCCTGCGTGGAAATGTCATGGATCTGGCAATTGGTGTTATTATCGGTGCCGCTTTTCAAGCGATCATCAATTCCATGGTAAATGACGTACTTTCCCCATTAATCGGTTTGATAGCGAACACGGATTTGAGTTATCTGGTGCTGACCATTGGCGATGTCGATGTGAAATACGGTTCATTTCTGACCGCAGTTATCAATTTTCTGATTATGGTATTTGTGATTTTCCTGCTCGTAAAAGGAATGAACGCACTTGCCGGTCTGGGACACAAAAAGAACTCCGAAGAGGAAGAAACTCCTACCGAAAAAAACTGTCCTTTCTGCTATGGCAAAATCGACATAAAAGCAACCCGCTGCCCTCATTGTACTTCCATGATCGAATCTGTGGAAATGGAGGCAGAAAAAGAAGATTAATATGAAATCATTTATGTATGGATTGAAACGTGGATTTCCGATTTTTCTCGGTTATCTCCCGGTTTCTTTTACGTTTGGCTTTATGGCTGTTTCCGGCGGCATCCCTGTATGGGCGGCCGTATTGATCTCTCTGACCAATGTGACCTCCGCAGGCCAGTTTGCCGGAACCAATTTAATTTTTGCAAGTGCCGGCTATCTTGAGATTGCGCTGACAACATTTGTCATCAATCTGCGGTACTCCCTGATGTCACTGTCGCTTTCACAAAAAATCCAGCCGGACATTCCGATATGGAAACGTCTGATTCTCAGTTTCTGCATTACGGACGAAACCTTTGTCATGGCTTCCATGGAACCGGGACAGATTGGAGCCGGCTTTTTCGGCGGTCTGATCACACTTCCATTTATTGGATGGGTTCTTGGAACTTTTCTCGGCGGAACGATCTCGACTCTGCTTCCGGCAGAACTTCAATCTGCCATGGGAATCGGCCTTTACGCAATGTTTATCGCACTGATTGTCCCAGCTGCCCGCGAAAAGAAAAACGTCTGTTTTGTTGTCCTTCTTGCGGTACTTTGTTCGTGCATCATTCGCTACGTTCCCGGATTGAACCACATTTCTTCGGGCTTCCGCGTAATCTTGTCAACAATCATTGCCGCCGGAATCGGTGCCCGGCTTTTCCCGGAACCGATTTCTGACGCAGGCGATACACCGCCGGAAAGTGAGGTATGATATGAATTTACGATATTGTTTGATCGCGATTGCCGTAATGGCCGTCGTTACTTATATTCCGCGCTTTGTTCCGATCACATTTTTCCGGCGCGAGATCAAATCCGTTTATCTGAAAAACTTTTTGGATTATACGCCTTATGCCGTCCTCGGTGCATTGACATTTCCTGACATTTTTTCATCCAGTGGAAATCCTGTCGCTGCCATCGTCGGAACCGCCATTGCGCTGATTCTCAGTTTTTTCAAACGCGGACTTGTGGTCGTGGCTTTGGGTGCGATCGCCGGCGTATATGTGACGCTGTTGCTGTTTTGATAAGTTGCCCGCTCACAAAAATAGGATCCCCTCCACATAGGAGCATTTTTAGCCTTGTCAAAGACGGGAATAAATACGTAGCATTCCAAATGCGAATGTGTGAGTGGGGCTTATCCTCGGAAATTAATTTCCTTCGCATCCGGAATCTGTTTTTTCAAAAATTTATTCATCTCTTCCTCTGTATATGGACGATACCAATAATCATCCTGATCATATGACTCGTCATTTAGTATGTAGTTAATTTTTCCCTTTTTGTCTTTTACTTTTAGAAAACGTATCTCTCTATCTACTCTGCCAATTATCTTTTCCCGGTCAACCAAAACAAAACGGATATTTTATCAGAGGCATCTAAAAACTGTTTATAAACTTTCGTCTTTTTTCTATTATTTACAGATGTTTTTGTTTTATAAACATCCGTTGATATCACCTTTTCTCCCCCTCCGCTACGACTATTTTTTCATCTGTTTTTGCCTCACATTTTGTTACTGTTCCAGCCAAAATACACGCAGCTGCAATAACTCCTGTTATCCAAATTTTCCTCATAATCATTGCCTCCATTCTACTGTAATATATAATTATTTAGTTGTCCTTTTTCTCCCTGGAACACATTGCAGTCAATGGATTCTTCGTCCCCCTGATATCCATCCAGCTGCACCTTATCCGTATACTGCCACAAGGTCCATTTTCTTCCAATATCTTCCGGCGGATAATACACGTTTCGAATCCACAATGGCACCTCATCAAACGCCCCCTCGATATACTTCCAATATACGTTATATGTGCAATAGATCATCGGCTTTTCCCCATATTCCTTCTCCAATGCGTCAATCATGTCTCTGACTTCCTTCCGCACCTTTTCTACATCCGGTGGTGTCTTTACATATTTCCCATAATATTCCACATCAATGACTGGGATCAAACTCCCCTTCAAATCCCCCACTTTTTTTATAAAATGTTCTGCCTGCTTCTTCCCCTCGCTTTCGAAACTAAAAAAATGATACGCTCCGCGAAGCATTC
>OIEL01001243.1_pt1 | contig 12802 bp, 8 predicted proteins | sample 1581731 | NCBI WGS metagenome assembly OIEL01 (sample SAMN01760977, study PRJEB22395) | human gut metagenome | reverse complement strand
ATCTATATATTTAAATTTCCATTCTCCATTAAGAGAAATTCTACTTTGAGAATCCTTGTAAAAAGCAGTTCGTGCCTCTCTTCTCCCGATTCCGGTAATCTGATGGTTCTCCCATCTTTTTACTGTTTTTCTTGCCATTAATCTATCCTCTCATTTTATAATGTAAAATCATTAATATAATTACGGTCAGACAGTTCAGTCTGTCTGACCGTTTTACAAGTCTGTCTTATTTAATAGAACCACTAGTTCCTTCAACAATATATTTCTGTGCAATTATAAAAATAATAATTGGTGGAATAATCATAATTATTGTTATACAGAGCATAGGAATGATCTGTGTACTGTGAACACCCTTGAAAGAAGCAAGTCCTAATGCAAGTGTATATTTGCTTCTGTCTTGTAAGAAAATCAATGGACCAAGATAGTCATTCCATACAGTCAACATATTAAGTACTCCAACAAGAATAAGTGATGGTTTCATAATTGGCATAAAGATTTTCCAATAAATCTGGAACTGATTTGCACCATCAATTCTTGCCGCCTCTATAAGTTCCATTGGAAGCACACTGTCCATATACTGCTTAATGAAGAAGAATACTACAGGCGCTGCGATTGAAGGAACAATAAGAGGTATATATGAATTCAGAAGTTTCCAGTCTCCGATCAACTTAACAAATCCAAGTGCTGACACCTGTGTTGGCACCATCATTACAAGAAGAATGAATGTAAATGCAAACTTCTTTAATTTAAAGTCATATGCATGAATAGCAAATGCTGTGAGTGCTGAGAAATACACCGACAGAACTGCTGAGCATGCAGCAACAAACAAACTGTTAAACATACCCTTAATAACCGGAATATTCTCATTAGCCAGAACATTCTTCATATTTACCATAAATGACTTTCCCGGAAGAAATGAGAATCCCTTCTGGATATCAGGGTGTGATCTTGTTGTATTAATAATAAGTACATAGAACGAGAAAAGGCACAAGAATGTTATAAGAATAAGTACAATATAACATAACACTCTCTCCGTTGTAAGTATTATCCTGTCTTTCACTCCAGCATTAGTGCCTTTAATATCGGCACTTGCAGAGGCTTTACCTGAATTATTCATATTACTTCGCCTCCTTTGCTTTTTTCTTCTTAGCTTTTCTTATTCCCGCCGCTTCCATATCCTTTGTTATATAATTAAATACAACTATACTAAGTACTGCTGTTACAATAAACAGAATAACTGAAAGCGCACCTGCCATACCATAATTCTTACTATAAAGATGCTTATTAAGATACATAATAACCGTCATACTTGTTCTATCCGGATTACCATTACCATTAGTAAGTATCTGAGGAACATCGAACATCTGGATACCACCAATTAATGATGTGATAAGTGTGTATGCCAGAATAGGCTTAATAAGTGGAAGTGTAATCTTTCCAAATATCTGTCTTGAATTAGCACCATCAATTCTTGCTGCTTCAAAAAGGCAAGGATCAACACCCATAATTGCAGCCATAAGAATTATTGTTGTATTACCAAACCACATAAGGAAGTTCATAAGAGCAATCAGTCCTCTTGCTCCTGCTACCTCTGCAAGGAATCTATATGTAGGCAATCCCATACTGTTAAGCATGTTATTGATTGGTCCCTGATCTGCAAATATTGCGTAGAATAACATGGCAAATGCAGATGCCATAATCAAATTAGGCATATAGATTATAGTTTTAAAAAATCCTGTACATTTTAATCTTAATCTAAGATCTGTAAACCATGACGCCAGAAGCAATGATATAAGAATCTGTGGAATAAATCCCATCAGCCACATTATCATTGTATTCTTCAGATAGAGCAATGTATCACCGTTAAACAGTATGGCCTTGTAATTGTCAAATCCAACGAACTTAGGTCCGACCTGCATAAGCCCAACCATATAGTTCTCAAAAAAACTATTATAAAATGTAGATATCAGTGGTATTAATGAAAACACAATATATACTGCAAAGAACGGTATAAGAAATATGTATCCCCATTTTGCATAGCTTACTAACTTTTTCTTCTTTTTATTCATACATATCTCCATTCCTGCCATATAAAAAGGCACAGCCATATAACATACTTATTATAATGACTGTGCCTTAATGACTAGCAATTACTAATTACTTTGAAAGGTTTGGATATTTCTCAATAGCTGCTTTATAGAAGTTATCAAGAGCCTTATCCTTAGTTACATTGCCATCGAAGTAATCCTTCATAGCCTTCTGGAATTCTTCATTAAGACCCTGGTCATAAGAAGAAATATTCTTCATGCTGATCTTAGGAGCTGACTTAGCAAATAACTTGATATGATTCTGACCGCCAAGGAAATCTGACTTGAAGTTACTGCTAGCGATTTCATTCATACCTGATGTTGTATTAGTATAATCCTGAGTATCTTCTGTAATCTTCTTCATTGTAGCCTTATCACAGCAAAGTGTCTTCATAACATCTTTTACAAGGTTAGCGTTATCTGTTCCTGCTGCTGCACAAATCCATGTACCACCCCAGTAGTAGCTCTGTGGACCTTCACATACTGCATAGTCGCCGTAGATACCGTTACCAACCTCTTCCTTACCACCTTCCTTAACAGGTGTAGCAAGTGAGTTACCTAAAAGTGTAAAGTTAATTCCCCATGTTGAGTAGAAGAAGCCAAACACCTTACCAGAAGGTCCCTGATCTGCTGCCCATGTTGAATCCCAAAGAGATGACTTATTATTATAGCCCTTATCTGTATATTTCTTAGTCTGATCAACCCACTTCATAATGTTATCATCAATAACAATCTTGTTATTAGAATCAACCCAAGGAGCTGATACATTGTTAGAGAATACTCTGTATGAATCATCATAACCTGAAAGCATCTTGTAGCCCTTAGCAGCAGCCTGTTCAGCTACCTTATCAAACTTATCCCAAGTTGAAAGTGCTTCCTGAACCTTATCCGGATCATCTGTTCCAAGAACATCCTTAGCAATAGAACGTCTGTAAGCAAAGAGTCCTGGAGTTGCCTGCCATGTTGTAGCCTTAAGTTTTCCTTTGCTGTCAGTTGCGATATCCTTTGTGTACTGATACATATCCTTAAGGTCATCATCTGTAAGACCTACATCTTTTACATCAAGTGTGTAATCACTGTTAACATACTTTAAAGCATAATCAGCTTCGATAAGGAACATATCAATCTTATCATCTGCTGCCGCATCCTTCTGCTTTAATAATGCAGCATCAAGAGCATTCTGATAAGCGTTGTTTTCATTAGGAGTAATTACCCAGTTTACCTTAACATCTGAAGGAACATTCTTATAATATCCTTCAAATCTGCTCTTAAACTCTTCATTCCAGCAGTAAATGTTAAGTACCTTACCCTGTTCCTCAGGCTTAGTATTAACTGCTGCCGAACCACCATCCTTTGATCCACAACCTGCTAATGTGGAAAGCACCATCATTGTACCAAGTGCCATACTTAATAATCTCTTTTTCATAAAAAACCCTCCATAAATCTTAGACGACACCTTTAGTTTCCTATTCTTTTAATTGTTTCCCCTTCGATTAGTTCCGCATCTACAACAACCCTCTTTACTATCGTTGCCCTGGGATTCTCTATAGCACTTATAAGCTCATCTGCGGCAATCCTGCCGATTTCCCTGGTATTCTGACGAATTGTTGTAATCTTAGGATTTAACATCTGCGAGAATCTTGTTCCATCGTAACCCGCAACAGACACATTCTTCGGACTATGCAATTTCATATTCCTAATAGCATTCTTTCCTCCAACCACAGATAAATCATCCGGATAAAAAATACATGTTGGCGGTTCCTTTAATTTTAACAGCTCATATGTAAGCTTCTCAGCTTTTATCGAATCAAGATAGGTTGATTCTTTAATGTATTCATCTGGAACTTCTACCCCTAATTCACCCATTGTCTTATAAAAGGCTGCCAGACGTTCTTTCGTAACCTCTGATTCAACGTTTCCATAAATATAAGCTATCTTTCTGTGTCCCCTGCTGTACGCGTAACGTACTAATTCACTCATCCCTTTCACGTTGTTAGAATTGACCGATGTACTGCCATTGAAAATGTAGTCGATGGTCACAACTGGTAATCTCCCGTTAACCATTTCATAGATTTCAGGATTGCTGAAATCCTCACAAGCTACAAGCACGCCATCAAAATTTCTGTATAAACAGTGTTCGTAGAAAGTCATCTTCTTAGAGTGATTGCTTACAAATGTAATATCATACCCCTTCTTCTCTGCTTCATTCTTAAAACTCTCAAGAACCTCGGCGAAATACTCATGTGCAAGACCATTATTAAGAAGAACTCCTATGTTATATGAACGGTTCGTCTTAAGTGCTCTGGCTGCTGAATTCGGATAATATCCAAGTCTGTTAGCTGCCTCTTTAACTTTCCTGCGTGTCTCTTCACTGATGTCACTATGGTCATTGAGAGCTTTACTTACTGTAGCAATTGAAACCCCACATTCTACAGCAACATCTTTCATAGATACCATAGATTCATTCCTTTCATGCATTACTTAATCGTTTTCGTAGCTTTACTATAACTCATATCAGATATAAATGCAAGCACTTTTGTAAATTTTACTTATTTTCTTATATATCATCGTATTTTTTGTGCATTTCTACCAATTCTTATTCAAATTCAAAATAATCATTGATTTAATCCAAGCCTTAAAATATACTTATTACTATAAAATCAATATTAGAACTTGTACCTTAATGCACTTAATCGTTTTCTATAAATTATATGTGTACAGGAGGTATAATATGCAATTCGGTTTTTTTGATGACATCAATAAAGAATATGTCATAACCACACCAGAAACTCCATTGCCATGGATTAATTACTTAGGCTGCGAGAATTTTTTCAGTCTTAAGAGCAATACCGGCGGAGGATACTGTTTCTATAAGGATGCCAAGCTGCTCCGACTCACAAGATATCGCTATAATAATTCTCCTTTAGATAACAACGGCCACTACATTTATATTAAAGATGAGGATACCATATGGAATCCTGGATGGCAGCCATCCCAGACACCAGTTGAGGATTATACATGTCGTCACGGACTTGGATATACAGTGATTTCTTCATCCAAGAATGACATTAAAGCTACACAGACTGCTCTCGTTCCTATTGGAGATAATTGTGAACTTGATAAACTTACTATTAAGAACACAGGAAATTCTGTTAAACATTTATCTGTATATTCTTATATAGAATTCTGTTTATGGAATGCAGTTGATGACTGCAACAACTTCCAGCGTAACTTCAGCACAGGCGAAGTTGAAGTTCAGCCGGAGATTAATATTGGCACCGCTGCCATGTCAGCAATATATCACAAGACAGAATACCGTGAGCGGCGTAACCATTATGCTGTTCATGCCGTCAGCACTGCTGCCAACGGTTTCGATACAAGCAGAGAAAGTTTCATCGGTACATACGGAAGTCCTGCAATGCCTAAAGCTGTTAAAGAAGGTACATCTTATAATTCTATTGCAAGCGGATGGTCACCTGTTGGATCTTTCAGAATCGATATTGACCTTGAGCCGGGCGAAGAGAAAGAATATGTATTCATTATAGGATATGCAGAGAACCCTGATGATAAGAAGTGGGAATCTTTCGGAATTGTTAACAAAGAACCTGCATATGCCCTTCTTGAAAAATACAACACTCCGGCAAAATTTGATACAGCTCTTGCTGCTTTAAAAGATTACTGGGCTCATCTTCTCTCGTCTTATATTGTTGACACAGAAGACAAGAAGCTCTGCCGTATGGTTAATATATGGAACCAATATCAGTGTATGGTAACATTTAACATGTCAAGATCTGCTTCATATTATGAGTCTGGAACCGGTCGTGGTATGGGATTTAGAGATTCCTGTCAGGATTTACTTGGCTTCGTACACCTTATTCCTGATTCAGCAAGACAGAGAATTCTTGATATTGCTGCCACTCAATTTGAAGATGGAAGTGCTTACCACCAGTATCAGCCATTAACCAAGAAAGGTAATTCTGATATTGGTTCAGGCTTTAACGATGATCCTCTCTGGCTTATTGCAGGAACAGCTGCATATCTTAAAGAAACAGGCGATTTCAGCATTCTTGATGAAAAGGTAGCATTTGACTGCGATACAAGTAAGGCACAGCCACTTATGGAACATTTAAGAAGGTCCTTCAATTATACAACTACTCATCTTGGACCGCATAAGCTGCCACTTATCGGAAGAGCTGACTGGAATGACTGTCTCAACTTAAACTGCTTCTCCTCTGCTCCGGGTGAATCTTTCCAGACTACCGGACCATCAGAAGGACCTGTTGCTGAATCGGTATTTATCGCTGGAATGTATGTAAAATATGGCAATGAATATGCAGACATATGCCACATATCAGGTCTTACAGAGGAAGAAAATGCTGTACGTTCCCATGTTGATGACATGTATAAAGCTGTTCTTGATGCAGGCTGGGATGGTGAATGGTTCCTTCGTGCATATGATGCCGAAAGCCGTAAGGTTGGTTCACATGAATGTGAAGATGGACAGATATACATTGAACCACAGGGCTTCTGTGTTATGGCAGGTATAGGTGTCAAAGAAGGACTCGCACAGAAAGCTATGGATTCAGTAGAAAAAATTCTTGATACAAAGTACGGAATTATGATTTTACAACCAGCTTACAGGTCATATCATCTTGAACTCGGCGAGGTATCTTCTTATCCGCCTGGATACAAAGAAAATGCTGGAATATTCTGTCATAATAATCCTTGGGTATCTATTGCTGAAACCGTTATTGATGATAAAAACAGAGCATTCGAAACATACAAGAAAATATGTCCGGCATATCTTGAAGAGATAAGTGATATACACAGGACTGAACCTTATGTATATTCACAGATGATTGCCGGCAAAGATGCCGCAAGCTTTGGTGAAGCCAAAAACAGCTGGCTTACAGGCACCGCTGCATGGACATTTACAAGTATATCTCAATATATACTTGGTGTAAGAGCTTCATTTGAAGGACTCACCATTGACCCTTGTCTGCCTGATTCCATTAAGAATCTGACAATTACAAGAAAATTCAGAGATGCTGTATATAACATTACTATCAGCAATGAGAAGCACGAAAGAGTTTCTTCTCTTATTGTCAATGGCAGTGAAATCAGTGGCAACACTGTTCCATATAATAAAGACACTAAAGTATATAATGTAACTGTTAACATCTGACAACTATAAAGAAAGGAATTATTATGTTTGATAAGAACTTTTTATGGGGTACCGCCTCTAGTTCCTATCAGATAGAGGGAGCCTTTACCGAAGATGGCAAAGGTCTTTCTATCTGGGACACATTCTCTAATAAACCGGGTAATATTGCACATGATGAGAATGGCAATAAAGCATGTGACCACTATCACCGCTATCGCGAGGATATTGCACTTATGAAAAATCTTGGTATTCAGGCATACCGCTTTTCAATTTCATGGTCACGAATATTTCCTGATGGAATTGTTAAGGATTCTGACGGCAATATCCGCTACAACAAAGCCGGACTTGATTTCTATGATAAGATTGTAAACTTATGCCTTGAAAATAATATCAAACCATTCATAACGATTTATCACTGGGATTTACCTCAGGCACTTGAAGATAAAGGTGGATGGCTCAACCGTGAGACTGCCTTCATATTTGCTGATTACGCTGAATTCATATGCGAACATTTTTCAGACCGTGTAACTAATATCGCCACCATCAATGAGCCACAGATTATATCCGGACTCGGATACATGCTTGGACTTCATGCTCCAGGTAAGAAGCTTGACGCAGTATCTGTCCTGTCTGTAATCCACCATCTTGCACTCGCTCACGGTCTTGCTGTTACTAAGATGCGTGCCGTTGCAAAACAACCTGTAAAAACCGGTTTTTCCAGCACTGGTGACCTGTGCTATCCTTCAAAAGAATGTGATGAAGACATTGATGCTGCAAGAGCTGAATGTTTCAATATAGTTAAAGGCAACATGACTTTTAACCATACTATATTCTGCGACATGACATGTCTTGGCAGATATCCTGACATTGCTGGTACAGAATTACATCTTGAACCTGATCTTGAAAAAATCGGACATTATGAAGAACTGCCATTCGTAAAAGATGGCGATATTGAACTGATACATCAGCCAATTGACTATCTTGGCATAAATGTATATAACGGACATGAAATAAATGCAGCCGGCCATATTAACAAAAAACCAGGCAGTCCACGAACAGCTCTTGGCTGGCCTGTAACTCCCGGTGTTATGAATTATGGTATAAGATATCTGTATGAAAGATATAATCTTCCAATATATATATTTGAGGATGGACTTGCCTGCAACGATATCATAAGTCTTGATGGCAAAGTCCACGACAGCAACCGTATCGACTTTCTGACAAGATATCTCACAGACCTTGAGAAAGCCTACAAAGCCGGTGTTCCAATACTCGGCTACTTCCACTGGTCATTCACAGATAATTTCGAATGGCACAGCGGCTACGACCCAAGATTCGGGTTAGTATTCGTAGACTATGAAACACAACAGAGAATTCCTAAAGATTCCGCTTATTGGTATTCTGATTTAATTAAGAAGTCATCCAACTAAATATTGGTATTCATAAGTGTGCATGACGCCGTGGCATCTGTATATATGACATGTTCTCATGGATTCCTGCATCTAGTGTGAGTAAATGCCGCCATCTATAGAGTTTATTACAGTGCTGGAAATCAAACGCGCTTCGCTTGAACGAGATTTCCAGCACTGAACTTTTATAGATAGCGGCATTAACTCACACACGATTCGGAATAAATCGAACATATCATATATACAGACGCCACGGCTGTTATTCACTTCATATACGGCAATTCATTAGGATATGCACTATATAGAAGTACCTCGGCGGTTGTACGCCCTCATGCCCATAACCCAATTTAATCATTCCTACGATTATTAAAGTACACAAAATTATCAATTGCATCGAATATATCATCGAAATTCTCCCTTGGAGCTGCGTCTATGTACGCTCTTAATATTGCATTTTCTTTCTCACCCTTGTAACGTCCGTAGAATATGTCATACAGGTTGTGTCCTCTGACATATTTTCTGATATTCTCCATGTTGTCTATGATGTCCTGTCTTGTCTCAATTGTTATGTTCAGTTTTTCTAACATTTTCTTAGTGCTGACAAGGCGGTACAGGTATTCTTTATATTTGGCATACAATATATCATAGAACTGGTCTACGCTTTTTACAACACCTATCTTAGTCATTATCTCAGGGTCAAGAAAATAATTCTCAAATGAATAATATTTTAATATAAGCACATTACGGTCTGTTACTCTTGGCAGATTGCCATAATCCTGCTTTGCACGCTGCTTATAGTAATTGGTAAGCTGGTCTCTTAAATGGTCAGCATCCTTACCATCTCCATCTCTTATCATAAGGAACTCATCCTTAAGATATAATGTATTTATATATTTCAGATTGGCATAAGTCTTGATGTTTGTACAACTGTTAGTTGCAATTATCGCTATACGATTGAGATTGCCATTCTCATCTATAACTTCTGAATAATATTTCTCCAGAAGTAGCGGCAGACGGCTTCTGTCCTGTTTTCCTTCCACTATAAATACAAAGCTCACATTCATAAGGTCATTAGCAGCATATCCAAGATCATCTAATATATCATCAATATCTGCTTCCGGAGTAACGACTGTATTATTATCTCTGTCATTAACCACCTGACGAATCTGTCTTGTAGTAAAGTTAAATAACATCTGCGGTGAATGCGTGCAGAATATAACCTGATTCTTTCTTGAAAGCTTGTACAGGATTTCACTTGCTATCTTCTGTAGCTGAGGATGTAGATATATTTCCGGATCTTCAATCAGAATAATGTATGGCACAGTACTTCCATATTCTGCATATGTTTCAAGCAGCGACAGAATGTAAATACTGTTCAGTCCATCTGAAAGGTCATTGACATCCCCATCAGTGTCACGCATTTCATTGTGAACAATTGTATCAACATGCATGAGTTTCTCTGCATCAAATGTAATCTGATAATGAATCCTTTCTCCAATACCACCATTGTTTCTGAACTTCTCATTAAGTTTGTTCTCAAAATTAGCCAGATTAAAATTAAACAGCTTATACTGCATAAGTCTCGCTGTTTCTAATAAAGATAGCTGTTCCGGTTTCTTGCGGTTAATGATTCCTATGCAATTAAAGCACTGATTACACATCTTATGCTTATCAAATATACACACGTTATCTTTAAGGTCTGCATATTCAGTTCCACCCTGTAGCATGATAAGATCTTCCTGAATCGATGACTTACGTCTCTCATGGTCAACATAGAATATTCTAGGAAGAACTGTCTTTATATAAATATTATTCTTCTTAACTCCATCCCTGTACTTAATCTTACCATCCCGGCTATATACATACTCAAATTCAAGAATACCATCATTTAACGATGGAAGTTTATTGCAAAAATCCTTATACCACAAGTCATAATGTTTAAAAGAGCTTACCTGTCCCTTCTGATACAATACAGCCAGATCCTCATCTTCAATACTGATGCGAACTGTAATGCTTATATTACCTTCGTTGTCATTGAAATCTCTTAATGAAACTTCGTAATCTCCAGTAACCGCTCTTATTGCGTCAAGAACCACACTCTTTCCTGCATTATTTCTTCCAACAAGAATCAGTACATCTTCAACATCATTAATCTCAAGTTCTCTGATTGATTTAAAATTTCTGATCAAAAGATATTCTATCCTCATACCTGTCCTCTGCCCCCTGATACATTTCTGCCAGCATATATTCTGGTGTATTATCATTAAATGTTGATATTCCTTTACCCGTATTAGGATTCTTTTTGGAATATACCATATCCACAACAAATGCAACTATCAGTGCCGCACACATTGCACCAACAACCCTCAGTTTAATCTTTCTGAAGAAATTATCAAGAAGCGGTGCAATAATATATACGATTGCAACTCCTCCAAGTCCAAATACTAAAAGACCTTCAGCACATATTCTTCCATTAAGGTTAAGAAAATACCCGTTATAATTCCACCATCTTCTTCCGCAGCTGATTTCCAGATACAAAGATGTAAAATATTCAACAAATCCGCATAAAACTACTGATGCAAAGAATTCCACAACCGGCTTATTTCTTAATTTTTTAAGACATATCAGTATGAGTATTCCACCTGAACCATATATAGGAAGCCACGGTCCATGAAGAACACCTCTGTTTACAAATGTATGTGACGATATCAGATGAAGCGTAACCTCCCATATCCATCCCACAAAACATAACGAAAAGAATATCAGTATAAGCGATGGTATTGAATAATTACGCATATACACTGTATTTTCAAGGTCAACTCTGTGTTCCTTAAGATTGAAAAGGCGGGCAGGATAGGCTTTTCCAACTGCTTCTGCTTTATTCTTACTCATACGAAGCATTTCCTTCTTTTTTTCTTCAAATTCCAGCTCTGCCTTGCTGTTAATAAGTATTATGCCAAATGTGTTGGCTAAAAATACTCTTAATTTCTTCAATCTTCCTATTCTCGAATTGTGGTAATCATCAAAATCAATCTGTGGCTGCGGACTATCTATAAGTTCATATACATCTGCGTATGCATTTTTAAGCTGCTCTTCTGATGGTCTTTCATACAGATATGAATCATTAAGCCACTTAACCGCCTCTGGTTCTTTTTCAAGATATACTGTTCTTACATTTGCATAGAATTCTGCATAAAATGCAGCTTTATAAGGATTCACAAACAGCACTCCTACAACTCCTAACGTTGCCATTCCAATCACTGTCCAGCCAATGAATGATAATCCATACAGAAATGCCCTCCATTTGTAGCCTTTCATCATCTTTCTTGATAAGGTTATAGCCTCATTTGCCTTCATATCAGGATTCTCCGCGATAATGTATGGCACAAGCATGTATGAAAAATGCTTCACAAATATACCTACAATTGTAAGTGACCATAATATTTCATATACATTATTGACAATAAGCACCCACGATGCCTTCATCCATCTTTTTACCCGGAGAAGAAACATAAACTTTCCAGGTGGAACAGCATCATATGTGCGCGTTTCAAGCACTATTCTTCTTGATATAACAAGATAAGTTTTCTTGATAAAAAATGTTATAAACACATATACCATAAGTGCCACTATCAGAAGTATAAGCACAACTGCTCTTCTTGAACTTATGACTGATGATAGTGAATCCACAAATGTAAATACAATTCCGCCTGATGTTATAGCATTAACTAAAGATGCAAATACTCCTCTTGTTCTGCCCAATACCTTGGTTGCATTGTCTTTGGCCTCAGAAACCTTCGCATCAGACTGCGTCCTTCCAAAATCATCGTCACCCGTGATTACTGCGCCCATTGCCTGAACCACAGAACTTACAATCGAACTGTTGGCGACAGTATCAACATTTGCTTCAACCGATGCTGCACCTTGAATTTCATTGTTAACTGTTCCTAAACTTTTAAAGGCTTCCATCGTCTCTGTATATTCAGAGCCGATGAAAGCCGCAAAAAAGCAGACTGCTACTAACAGCCAGTAATGTTTTTTTAAGTTCTTCTTAGCATTTTTAGCAAGTTCTTTTCTCTTAAAATTCATATTCCAACAATCTTCTTTATTTATTAAGTACAGTCTTGCGTACTACTCCAAGC
>OIEL01001228.1_pt1 | contig 12883 bp, 8 predicted proteins | sample 1581731 | NCBI WGS metagenome assembly OIEL01 (sample SAMN01760977, study PRJEB22395) | human gut metagenome | reverse complement strand
GTGTTCATGGCGGTATCGTAGCCGATGGTGTAATCGGTGCAGCCGATATCGTTATCAATGGTGCCGGGCAGGCCGATCATGGGGATGCCGCGGTGTGCCAGTGCGCGGGCACCGCGGTAGGAGCCGTCGCCGCCAATAACGACCAGCGCATCAATGCCCAGCTCGCGGCACTTTTCAGCGCCCTTATCCTGACCTTCCTTGGTCTTGAACTCTAGGCAGCGTGCCGTATACAGAATGGTGCCGCCAGCAGAGATGATGTTAGAAACGCTGCGCAGGTTCATTTCAAAGCACTCGCCGTTCAGCAGGCCGTTATAGCCGCGCTGAATGCCGATCATACGGAAGCCCTTATGCAGGCCGGTGCGTACCACAGCGCGCACAGCAGCGTTCATGCCGGGAGCATCACCACCGCTTGTAAGCACGCCAATCGTTTTGATTTGCTTTTCCATACGAGAGATTCCCTCCAATTTACAGTTCAGTTCTTCATTTACCCTTTTGCCTGTCCCCTCTTCTTCCAGAAACAGGCCAGTTGCTTTGCAACAGCTTTGATTCGCCTTTAATGATTATAGCACACCATCCAGACAAATTTCAATAGGGTTTTGAGACTTTATGCAATTCCATACAGTACAAAATAGTAGCGATATATCGTATTATTTTTGCGTTTTGTGCCACTTGGAAAATTTAAAATAGTCCCATGCGGTGCCATTCGTGCACAAATATGTCATTTTGTTGCAACGTTTTCTGCACCCAGCAGCCGCTCCAGTTCTTTGAAGAAGAGCGGATGCCCAGAAGTGTACAGCCGGCGCGGTGCGGCCAGCTTCTGCTTGGTATCCTCCAGATACAGGATCACCGGGATATCGCCATCAAAAATCTCCAGCAGGTTCACCACTTTATCGTACTGGGGGCAGCTGCGGGACGGCAGACGAATGAATACCCGCCGGGCAGCTGTTTTGACAGGGTCCGGGCGGCCTTTGTCCAAGCGGGTCGGATCGTAGCTGTCGATGGGCAGAATGCTGTCTGCCAGCAGTTTGGAGGCTTCATCCTCCCGCACGGAAAGCCGACCATCGATGACCACAACAGCGTTTTCCTGAATAGCATCCCGGAACCTGTCCAGCACCTTGGGGAACACGATCACTTCCATAGTGCCGGTCAGATCTTCCACGCTGGTAAAGGCCATCATGCTGTTGGATTTGGTCGTCATCATGCGGTTTTTGACCACTGCGCACACAATGCGCACCTTTTCGCCGTCCTGCACATGGGCGTCCTCGCCGGTGAGGTCTTTGATGGTGTGGGAGCCGATGCGGGCAGATTTTTCCCGGTAAGCGTCCAGCGGATGACCGGACAGGTACAGGCCGCTGACCTCTTTTTCCTGTTGCAACAGCTCGGCAGGGGTGTACTCTGCCAAGGGGCGGATCTCGTAGACATCCTCCTGCGGGCCTTGCTGCACTTCCCCGCTCATCACGGAGAACAGATCCAGCTGCCCCTCCAGATTGCGACGGGAGTCGGTCTCGATGCTTTTGAGAATGCCCTCTACCGCTTCCACCATACTATGGCGGTTAGAGCCAAAGCAGTCAAAGGCACCGGCTTTGATCAGGCTTTCCACCGCGCGGCGGTTCAGCTCACTGCCGTGCATCCGCTTGCAGAAATCGTAAAGACTGGTGTAGGGCTTTTCCCTGCGCTCAGTGACTGCGTTCTCGATGAGGTTGCGGCCCACGTTTTTCACCGCGTTCAGGCCAAAACGGATCTGACCATTATCATCGGCGGTAAAACCGCCGTTGGAGATGTTCACATCCGGCGGCAGGACTTTAATGCCCAGACGGGCGCACTCGCCGGAATACTCAATGACCTTATCCGTATTATCCAGCACACTAGTCAGCAATGCTGCCATGAACTGGCTGGGGTAATGGCACTTGAGGTAAGCGGTCTGGAAAGCCACATAGGCGTAGCAGGCCGCATGGCTCTTGTTGAAGGCGTAGGACGCAAAGCTGGACATTTCGTCGTAGATCTGGTTTGCTACCTGCTCCGGGATGCCGTTGGCAACACAGCCCGGGCACTCGTGGCCGGGCTCGGTGCAGCCGTGCACAAAATGTTCCCGCTCGGCTTCCATGACGGCGTGCTTCTTTTTGCTCATGGCGCGGCGGACGTTATCTGCCTGTCCGAAGGAGAAGCCCGCCAGCTCCCGGAAGATCTGCATGACCTGCTCCTGATAGACGATGCAGCCGTTGGTCACATCCAGAATGTGCGCCAGCTGCGGGGTCTTGTAGCTGATCTTGTCCGGCTCGTGCCGGTTGCGCAGATAGGTGGGAATGGAGTCCATGGGGCCCGGGCGGTACAGACTGATCAGAGCGATGACATCTTCAAGATTCTGCGGCTGCAAGCCCACAAGCACCTGCTTCATGCCGGAGGATTCCAGCTGGAACACACCCTCGGTATCGCCCTGACCAAGCATTTTATAGGTATCCGGGTCGTCATAGTCCAGCTTGCAGATGGAAAACTCCGGGTGCTGCTTTTGCACCGCAACCTCCGCATCCCGGATGACGGTCAGGGTGCGCAGACCCAGAAAGTCCATCTTCAAAAGACCCAGTTCTTCGATCTCGGTCATGTTGAACTGGGTCACCGGCAGGCCGTCGTTGGTGGCAAGCGGCAAATAATAATCCGTCGGCTCCGGCGTAATGACCACACCCGCCGCGTGGGTGGAGGCGTGCCGGGGCATACCCTCCACCTTCAGTGCGGTGTCGATGAGCTCGGTCACCTGCGGGTCGGTATCGTAGAGCTTTTTCAGCTTGCTGGAAACCTCCAACGCCCGCTTCAGGGTCATTTTCAGTTCCATGGGCACAAGCTTTGCTACCACGTCCACCTGCTGGTATGGAATACCCATCACGCGGCCCACATCCCGGATGGCGTTGCGGGCGGCCATGGTACCAAAGGTAACGATCTGCGCCACATGGTCCGCACCGTATTTGCGGTTGACGTAGTCGATGACCTCCTGTCGGCGCTCGTAGCAGAAGTCCACATCGAAATCCGGCATACTGACGCGCTCGGGGTTCAAAAAGCGCTCGAAGATTAGATTATAGCGGATGGGGTCGATATCCGTGATGCCCACGCAGTAGGCAGCGATACTGCCCGCACCGGAGCCGCGTCCCGGCCCCACCGGGATACCCTGACTTTTTGCAAAATTGATATAGTCCCACACAATGAGGTAGTAGTTGGTATACCCCATGGTCTTGACCACGCCGATCTCATATTTCAGGCGGTCGATGTTGGCCTGCGGCACGTCCGGGCCGTAGCGGCGTTCCAAGCCGTCCCAACAGAGTTTTTCAAAGTAAGCTTGATTATCCATGCCGTCCGGGGCTTTGTAGTAAGGGATCTTGGTGTGGCCGAACTCAAAGTCAAAATTGCACTGCTCGGCGATTTTTGCCGTATTGGCGCAGGCCTCCGGTACCATGGAAAACAGCTCGTACATCTCGTCTGTAGTCTTGACGTAGAATTCATCGGTCTGGAATTCCATACGGTCGGCGTCCTGAATGGTCTTGCCGGTCTGGATGCACAGCAGGATGCTCTGCATCTTGGCGTCCTCTTTGCGCAGATAATGGGCGTCGTTGGTGGCTGCCATGGGGATGCCCGTCTCCCGGGAAAGCTTGATGAGCTGCGGCAGAACAGTGGTATCCTCTTTCAGGCCGTGATCCTGCAATTCGATGTAGTAATTCTCTGCACCGAACAGATCCCGGTACCACAGCGCGGTCGCCTTTGCGCGCTCGTAGTCCCCTGCCAGAATGGCCTGCGGGATCTCGCCCGCAAGACAGGCCGAAAGGCAAATCAGTCCCTCGTGGTATTGCTCCAAAAGCTGCTTATCCACACGGGGCTTGGAGTAAAAGCCCTCCACAAAACCGGCAGAGACCATTTTGATCAGGTTCTTATAGCCGGTCTCGTTTTTGCACAACAAGATCAGATGGTTGTTGCCGTCTATTTTATTTACCTTATCAAAGCGGGTGCGGGTGGCAACATAGACCTCGCAACCGATGATGGGCTTGATGCCCGCCTTTTTGGCGGCTTTATAAAACTGCACACAGCCGTACATCACGCCGTGGTCAGTGCAGGCAATGGCGGTCTGTCCGCACTCCTTCACCCGCTCCATCAGCTGGTCGATGCGGCAGGCGCCGTCCAGTAGGCTGTATTCCGTATGGATATGCAGGTGGGCAAAGGGACGGGTATTTGCGGTGGGTTCACTCATTGTACGGCCTCCTGTCCCTCCTGCTGGCGCTGACGGAGATTCTCTGCCAGTGCCTCCAGCTTTTTCATCCGGTGCGATAAGCCGGATTTGCTCACAGCCGGGTCAAAGCAGCCGCACAGCGCGGTAAGCGAAAGATCCGGGTATTGCAGACGCTTTGCCGCCGCCTGCTGTAATACCTCCGGCAAAGTCTCCAGTGCGTGCTGCTCCTGCAAATAGCGGATGGCTTTCAGGGTCTGAGCGTTTGCCCGCGCCGTTTTGCCAAGGTTTGCGGTATCGCAGTTTGTCTGCCGGTTGGTCTGGTTGCGCACCTGCTTGAACGCCTTGAGTACGCTGATCTGTGTTGCTGCATCCGCAGCGCCCATAAAGCGGAGCAAACGCTCCACATTGGCACCGGTCTTGACGTAGATCAGGTTCACGCCGTTGCGGCGGGTGCGGTGGGGCGCAAACTCGTGCTCGGCCAGCAGCGCTTCAAAATCCCGGGCGAGGTTCGTCCGGGAGGTGAGAAATTCCAGATTATATTCCTTTTGCGGGTCGGTGACCGTGCCGCTGCACAAAAAGGCCATGGCGATATAGGCGCTGACGCAGGTCTGGCAACGGATAAGCCCGGGGTCGATCTGCAAGCTGGTCTCCCTGCCGGTAGTGCCGAACAGCTCGTGCAGGCGGGCAACCTGCTCCGTATCGCGGATATTGAACTCGTACAGCACACCGCTGGCGCGGGGCTTTTCCAATATCTCGCCCCGGATGCCGCAGCGGGCAAACAGCTGCTGCGCCAGCTGCACCGTGTGGGGCTGCTCGGTTTGCAGCACAAGGCCGCGGGCATCAAAGTATTTGGCAAAACAGGCAATGCCATAGGCAGCTGCACGCACACAGCATTCCTTGGTGGGGCTGCGCTGCGCGATCTCCTCCCGCGCACTGGATGCAAAACTCATAGTAGTTCCTCTGTTTTCAGCGCACGGCATCCCGGTGCTGCACCCCGGGTTCATACCCCAGAGCGGTGCAGTACTCCGCAAGCTTGCGTGCAAATGTGATAGAGCGGTGCTTGCCGCCCGTACAGCCCACCGCAATGGTCAGCTGGCTTTTGCCTTCCTTGACATAGAGCGGCAGAGCGTACTGCAAAAAGTTCTCGTACCGGTGCAGCAGCTCCTGTGCTTCGTGATGACTCATGACAAAATCCACCACTTCCTGATCCAGTCCGGTCTTGTGCTTCAGTTCCGGCACATAGAAGGGGTTTGGCAGGCAGCGCACATCCAGCACAAGATCGGCCTCCGGCGGCAAACCAAACTTGAACCCGAAGGACATGACGGTGAGCCGCATGGCATTTTTTGCCCCGCCGTTTTTTAGAAAGAGATCGCAGATGCGCTCTTTATTCTGGGAGGTAGAGAGCAGACCGGTGTTGATGGTATAGTCTGCGCGGTTTTTCAAAGGCTGTAAGATCTGCCGCTCCTTCAAAAAGGCATCCCGGGTGGAGATGCCCTCTGCAATGCTGATGGGGTGGCGGCGGCGGGTCTCGCTGTAACGGCGCATCAGCACATCGTCCGGTGCATCCAGAAACAGGATCTTATAGGGTGTTTTCTGCTCGTCCAGCTGCTGCAAGGCCGTCTCAATTTGCTCCCTGCTGCGGCAGCCGCGCCCGTCCATGGAAAGCGCCACCCGCTCCAGCTGGTTGTCGCCCGCCTTGGAAAACGCCGTAATGCTGGGCAGCAGCCCCGCCGGGACGTTATCGATGCAGAAAAATCCGATATCCTCCAGCGCATTCATAGCCACAGACTTTCCCGCACCGGAAAGTCCGCTGACGATCAATAGCTCCATCTGTATTCCACACTCCCTCTATTCCCGCAGTTCAGCGGACTACGCGGATCTCTTTTTCCAGATCGTAACCGGTCTTTTCTTTTACGATGGTGCGCACTTCCTCGCACAGCGCCAGCACGTCTGCGCAGGTGGCGCCGCCAAGGTTCACCACAAAGCCGCAGTGCTTCTCGCTGACGGCGGCACCGCCGTGCCGGTAGCCCCGCAGACCGCACTGGTCGATGAGGGCAGCGGCAAAAGCGCCCACCGGGCGCTTAAAGGTGCTGCCTGCGCTAGGCTTATCCAGCGGCTGCTTGTCCAGCCGCTTTGCCATCAGTTCGTCCATTTTGGTGCGGATGGCTTCCGGCTCGCCCGGAATCAGGGCAAACTGTGCCGAGAGGATACAGCCGCCGTTTTCTTCAAAAATGCTGTGGCGGTAGCGCAGGTCAAGCTCCGCGGCCGTTGCCTCTTTTACTTCGCCCTCGGCGGTAAGGTACTGCACCGTGGTCAGCACGTCCTTCATCTCTCCGCCGTAGGCTCCGGCGTTCATGTAGACCGCTCCGCCCACCGTGCCAGGGATGCCATAAGCAAATTCCAGTCCGGTCAGGCCGTGCTCCAGCGCCGTTTTGCACAGCGCCGAGAGCCGCACGCCCGCCCCGGCGGTGAGTTGTGTTCCGTACACCTCCACAGCGTCCTGCATGGAGGAAATATCCAGCACTGCGCCATCGTAGCCCTCGTCGGCAAACAGGATATTACTGCCGTTGCCCAGCAAATAATACCGAACGCCCTGCGCCTTGCACAGGGCAACGGCGCGGCAAAGCTGTACATGGTCTATCGGCTGCACGAACAGCCGCGCCGGGCCGCCGATTTTAAAGGTACAATGCGCCGCCAGCGGCTCATTTTCTTTATAAGCAATGCCTGCTGCGGTCAGCAGCTGCTTGAGTTGTTCCATAGGGTCAGGCTCCTTTTTATAGAGAGGTTCAGTCCATTTTGTCATCCAGTCCCAGCCGGATCAGCAGCTCCTTGGCTGCGTTGTAGCCCATCTTCTTCTGGCGGTTATTGATGGCTGCGGTCTCCAGCACCACAGCCAGATTGCGGCCGGGAGAGACCGGGATGCTGGTGCTGGGAATGCTCACGCCCAGAATGTCGTAGTATTCACTTTCCAGACCGGTGCGCTGGTAGTTCTTGGTGGGGTCCCATGCCTCCAACTGCACCACCAGATCCAGACTTTCGCTCAGCTTGACAGCACCCACGCCGTACACACGAGCCACGTTGACGATGCCGATGCCGCGCAGCTCGATGAAGTGGCGGATATTTTCCGGTGCAGTGCCCATGATCTGGCGGTTGGACACCTTGCGCAGCTCCACGGCGTCATCTGCCACCAGACGATGGCCGCGCTTGACCAGCTCGATGGCCAGCTCGCTTTTGCCGATGCCACTGTCGCCAAGGATCAGGATGCCCTCGCCGTACACCTCCACCAGCACACCGTGCCGGGTGATGCGGGGCGCAAGCTCCAGATTCAGCACGCTGATCAGGCTGCCCATCAGGGTGCAGGTGGTCTCGTTGGAGCGCAGCAGGGCAACATCATGCTTCTGCGCCAGCTCCTGCATCTCCGGGAAGGGAGTCAGCTCCTCGCTGCGGCAGACGATGACCGCCGGGGGCTGCTGCCGGAACAGCTGTTCCAGTGCCTCATAGCGCTTTTCTGCCGTCAGACCGGACAGAAAGTTCATCTCTGCCAGACCCATGATCTGTAGACGGAGCTTATCGAAGTAATCGTAGTAGCCCGCCAAAAACAGACCCGGGCGGTTGACCTCGGCGATCTCTACGCTGATTTCATCCAGCGCTCGGGGGGTGTATACCACTTCCATGCTGACGCGGTCGGTCAGCGTTTTAAGCGAAACATTGAACGTACCCATCCTGGTTCCTCCTGTATCCTCTTGCCGCGCTGTGCTGCGGGCGCTCTTGTTCCTATTATAATAAAATTCGGCGGCAAATACAACGCCCGGGGCACGGTTTTTGTACCCGCGGCGGGAAACCGACGCTGCATCGCTGCCCGTGCACAGGATTTTTACATTTTTCTTACTTTACATGGTTTTTACATTTCGTCGATTTCAGATTTTACATTGTTTTTCTATACTTAAAGCACAGGAGAAAAACACGTCAAGATAAAGTGAGGAAAACACTTATGACCATTTTTAACGTCTTTTCGCTGCTGGGAGGTCTGGCCCTGTTTTTGTTCGGTATGGACATCATGGGCAAGGCACTGGAAAAGCAGGCCGGCGGCCAGCTGCAAAAAATTCTCAGCAAACTGACCGATAACCCCCTCAAGGGCTTTTTTCTGGGTCTGTGCGTGACTGCCGTCATCCAGAGTTCCAGCGCTACCACCGTTATGGTGGTAGGTTTTGTCAACAGTGGCATCATGGAGCTGCATCAGGCCATTGGCGTGATCATGGGCAGCAACGTGGGCACTACCGTGACCAGCTGGATCTTGAGCCTTTCCGGTTTGCAGGGCGACAGCCTGTTCATCCAGTTGCTCAAGCCCACTTCTTTCAGCCCTGTGCTTGCATTTATTGGCATTTTGCTGTATATGTGTAAGAGTGAGAAGAAAAAAGGTGTTGGCACCATCCTCATCGGCTTTGCCGTGCTGATGACCGGTATGACCGCCATGTCCAACGCGGTGCTGCCGCTGCAAAACGAGGCATGGTTCACCAGCCTGTTCACCCGCTTCTCCAACCCCCTGCTGGGCGTTCTGGTGGGCACACTGGTCACCGGCATCATCCAGAGCTCCAGCGCCAGCGTGGGCATCCTGCAGGCACTGAGCGCCACCGGTGTGATCACCTACGGCAGTGCCATCCCCATCATCATGGGTCAGAACATCGGTACCTGTGTGACTGCACTGCTGTCCTCGGTGGGTGCGAATAAGAACGCCCGCCGGGCCGCTATGGTGCACCTGTACTTCAACATCATCGGTGTAAGCATCTTCCTGTTCGGGTTCTATGGGCTCAACGCCGTCTGCCACTTTGCCTTTGTGAATACCACCATCGAGGCTTGGGGCATTGCAATCGTGCACTCGGTATTCAACATTCTGGCTACCGTCATTCTGCTGCCTTTTGCCACCGGACTGGAAAAGCTGGCCATCCTGACCATTCCCGATTCCCCGGAAAAAGAGGAGTTTGCTCTGCTGGATGACCGTCTGCTGAACACCCCCGCCGTGGCTGTGGAGCGTGCCCGCGCCGCTACTGCCGAAATGGCCGAGCTTGCCCGGGTGGGCGTGGTGCAGGCCATGAGCCTGACCCACGAATGGAACGATGAACTTGCCCAGAAGGTGCGGGATGAGGAGTGCCGGGTGGATCGGTACGAGGACGCACTGGGCACTTATCTGGTCAAGCTGTCCGGCCGGGAACTGAACCATACCGACAGCCAGAGCGTGAACACCCTGCTGCACACCATCAGTGATTTTGAGCGTATCAGCGACCATTCCGTTAACCTGCTGGAATCTGCCGAGGAGATGCACCAGAAGGAAATCCACTTCTCCAAGGATGCACAGGAGGAGCTGCAGGTGTTGGAGGATGCGGTGCAGGACACCCTGAGCCGCACCACCGATGCCTTCCGTAAGGGGGATCTGCACCTTGCTTCCAAGGTTGAGCCGCTGGAGGCCGTGGTCAACGAGCTGGTGCGTGCCATTAAGGCGCGGCACGTTGCCCGCCTGCAGGCCGGCAGCTGCTCTATTGAGTACGGCTTTGTGCTGGACGATCTGCTGACCAACTACGAGCGTGTGTGCGACCATTGCAGCAATGTGGCAGTTGCGCAGATCGAGGTAGCACAGGACAGCTTTGACACCCACGCCTACCTGAACGACCTGCGCCACGGCAACGACACCAAGGAAAGTGAAGAATTCCACCGCCGTCTGGGCCGCTACCGTGAGCGGTATCTGTTCCCGGACGGACAGACTGCTGAGGAGAACTGAGTTATGATCTATATCGTAGAGGACGACGCTTCCATCCGGGAGCTGGAGCAGTATGCCCTGCAATCCAACGGCTACGAGGTGCAGGGCTTTGAGAGCGCAGAGCCCTTCTGGCAGGCCATGCGTGCCGCTGAGCCGGAGCTGGTGATCTTAGACGTGATGCTGCCCGGCGAGGACGGCTTTTCCATCCTGAAAAAGCTGCGCAACACCCCTTCCCTGCGCAAGCTGCCCATCATTATGGTCACTGCAAAATCCAGCGAGCTGGACACCGTGCGCGGGCTGGACTGCGGCGCGGATGATTACATTGCAAAGCCCTTTGGCATTATGGAGTTTCTCAGCCGGGTGCGTGTGGCGCTGCGGCGCTCTGCCCCGGAGGTAAGACCGGACGTGCTGGTGTTCCATGAAATTCAGCTGGACAACGCCCGCCACAGCGTTACAGTAAACAGCACCCCTGTGGAGCTGACCTACAAGGAATACTGCCTGCTGCGGCTGCTGCTGGAAAACACCTGTCTGGTGGTGACCCGCGAGACCATTTTGCAGGTGGTGTGGGGCACCGATATCTCGGTGGAGAGCCGTACCGTGGATATGCACATCCGCACCCTGCGCAAAAAGCTGGGCGATGCGGGGCGTTACATCTGCACCGTGCGCAAGGTGGGCTACAAGCTGACCGATGAGGAGGCCGAAGAAGAATGAAGCTGCGCAGCATGGAAGAAAAGATCAGCTACCGGTTGTTCCTGATGGGCTTTCTGGGGCTTGTATTCACCGCAGCGCTGTGCATTTTTGTGTTCCATAAAGCCTTTACGGCGCAGGCATGGTCGGCTTTGGAGCGCGAGACCGACCTTGTGCGCGCCGGGTACGAGCAGACCGGAGACCCCGCGCAGCTGAGTGCCTTTGTGACCGATGATCTGCGCGTGACGTTGATCAGTCAGGACGGCAGCGTGTTGTTTGAATCTGCCACCGACCAGCCCATGGAGAACCATCTGACCCGCCCAGAGATCCGCGATGCCATTGCAAACGGCGAGGGTCGGGACATCCGCGACTCCCAGACCATGGGCTACGAGACCTATTACTACGCGCTCCGGCTTTCCGGCGGGGATGTGCTGCGCGTGGCACAGGACGCCGAGACCGTGTGGTCCATCTATGATGCCACCATCCCTGCCATCGTACTGAGCTGTGTGGCGCTGATGCTGGCCGCTGCGGTGCTGGCCGCCCTGCTGACCAAAGCTCTGGTGCAGCCGGTGCTGAACATGACCGCGGATCTGGATCACATTCAGGAAAACGTGCCCTACCGGGAGCTGATCCCCTTTGCGGAAAGCATCCATTCTGACCGCATTCTGCGGGAGAACAACGAGAAGATGCGGCAGGAGTTTACCGCCAATGTCAGCCACGAGCTCAAGACCCCGCTGACCAGCATTTCCGGCTACGCAGAGCTGATCGAGGCCGGCATTGCAAAGCCGGAGGATGTGCCGGATTTCGGCCGTAAGATCCACAGCGAGGCCACCCGCATGATCCAGCTGGTCAACGATATTTTGCAGCTTTCCAAGCTGGATACCGTAAGCGAGACCGGAGACGCCCCGGTGATGGAAACGGTAGACCTTTTGGAGGTTGTCAAGGAGTGCGTAGAGCGCCAGAAATTGAACGCCCGCCGCGCGTATATCTCGCTGACTTATCTGGGCGAGAGCGCCCCGGTGCTTGGCAGCCGCGCGCTGCTGGATGAACTGTGCCAGAACCTGTGCGACAACGCTATCCGCTACAACCGCCCGGGCGGCAAGGTGCAGATCATTACCACTTGCAGCCGGGACGGGCACTGCTCCCTGACCGTAACGGATAACGGCATCGGCATCCCGCGGGAAGCGCAGTCCAGCGTGTTCGAGCGCTTTTACCGGGTGGATAAGAGCCGCAGCAAGGCCACCGGCGGCACCGGGCTTGGTCTTGCCATCGTCAAGCACATTGCCCGTATCCACAACGCCCGCATCAAGCTGGAAAGTCAGGTAGACGTTGGTACCACCATCACGATCACCTTTCCTACCGCCTCTTAATACAACATGAACTGCACGTCTGTCCGCAATTGCGGGCAGACGTTTTTTGTTGGGTCAAAGCTTGCGCCGCTACCATCCCGCAGCGTTGCCCGAGCTTGCAGGTGCAGCACATCCACGCCCTGCTGCCAGCAGCTTTGCAAAAGTGCGGTGCACTGCGCCGCAAGCTGTTGCCGCTGCGCCTGCGTGGGCAGCGGGCTGTGGGCGGCGCGTTGGCAGTCCAGCTGCACAAGCACCTGCGCCTTTTGCAAGGTGACCGAAACGATGCAGCGCCGGATGCCGATGCGCTCCCCTTCCAGCCAGAGCTGCCGGGTGCCGCCCTGCCCGGCAAGCAGACGGTAGACCTCGGCCTGCTCCGGGGATAGGGGCATATTAGCCGCCACAGTATGCAGAACGCCGCCCTCCTGTATCGTCACCTCTTTTGCGCTCCACCGGAGAACAGGCAGAAGCCCCGGCTCTGTGTGCTGATACAGACGGGGCGCGGTGGGCGCGGCAGCCTTTAGCTGTGCCATCAGGGCGTCCGGCAGTGTGGCTTGTGTTGTCAGGTGCTCTATCTCTCCTTCTGCGCAAAGCAGCCTTGCCGCCGTGCGTCCGCAGCCGCGCCGCAGCACCAGCTGCTCGTACTCTGTTAGTAATGGTTCTTCCGCTTTTGGCAGCAACAGGTAGTCACACAGCCGAAAACTTGCGGTTTGGGGCAGTGCCTGCTCTGCCGCAGCCAGCGCCCGCTCCATCGTTTGCCCTTCTGCCTGCACAAACTGCAATGCGGCAGAGGCTTCGGCGGCATCGGCGGCGGCCTGCGGTGCCTGATAAAGCAGCCCTGCCGCATTGCAGTTTGAGATCGGAAGAGCACACGTCTGAACTCCAGCCACC
>OIEL01001175.1_pt1 | contig 13252 bp, 14 predicted proteins | sample 1581731 | NCBI WGS metagenome assembly OIEL01 (sample SAMN01760977, study PRJEB22395) | human gut metagenome | reverse complement strand
CCGCCGTAAAACATAATAAATCCCAGTGCAATCGTACAAATCTGTTCGGTTACTGCAAAGTTATCAAATGGAATCTTTACAATTCCGTCACTGCCAAACAGCATACCGATTCCGATAAACAAAATTAACGCAGGCATTCCGAATTTGCCCGAAAACTTATCCGCAATAATACATAACACCAGTATTAATGCTATCAACATCAATTCTACTACCATTCTTCCTCCTGTTTTCCCATTTTTATGCTGTCAAAGCATCCTGTTATGCCTGACATCTTTTATTAGAATATCATATGAATTGTCAGAAAAAAAGCACAAATCCGAATTTTTATTCAGACTTGTGCTTTTTATTCTAAACCATTTTGCTATAAAACAGACTTCTATACAGATTCCATGCACTGCGCTGCCTGCTGTTCTATCTGTTTCTCAATCTGATTTCTGTCTTTACCGGTTACAAACACCAGTTCGCTGTACAATTTATCCTCTGCCAGCTTAAAATAGCGGTCGTCTAAAACCGTTGCTTTTTTGCCGCTTGAAATGCGCTCCTGTCTGCGCAGATACATATTTTTAATAATTTTTACCAGTTCCCGCAAATCACAGCTTTTGATTGCTTCTTTATATACATTTTCCCGCAGCTTTTCATTTTCAACCCATGCCGCCTGAATTGCAGGAATTTCACGAATCAGCGTGTCTGCCTCCTGCTTTGTAATGACTTTGCGCGTCTGGACTTTGCTGCTTTCCACCGGACTGTAAATCCGTCCGTTCTTTTCCTTTTGCGGAACCAGCAGATAATACTGCCTTTTAGAACTGCCGCCCGGCAGTTCCAGTTGTGTAATGTCTTTTACTTCACAGATTCCGTCGTTTCCATGTACCACATACTCACCGATCTGAAACATTGTTTCCTCCATTCTTCTGCAAACCAACATTTTACCTACATATTTGTGATACCTGTGAATTGTTCCGTGCTGTGCACTCCCACAATCCGCCCTGGTATCATCTTCATTTTAAAGGAATTTTCCCCTTTTCGTAAGTTCTTTTTTTATTTTTTCCAGTTTTTTGCAAATTAAACAATATTTCTAAATAACCTCCGGTGAATAAGCGATTATTAATTTTATCCGAGTGCTACGTCTAATATCATCATCACGACAAATCCCACACCAAAGCCCAGTGTTCCGATGTTGGAGTGATTGCCTTCGGAGGCTTCGGGAATTAATTCTTCTACCACGACATAAAGCATGGCGCCTGCGGCAAACGATAAAATGTAGGGCAGAATCGGTGTTAAAATGCCCGCAAATGCAATCGTAATCACTGCGCCAATCGGCTCTACAATGCCGGAAAGCGTGCCGCATACAAATGCCTTTAAACGGCTCTGTCCCTCACTGCGAAGCGGCAGTGAAATCACCGCCCCTTCCGGGAAATTCTGAATGGCAATACCCATCGCAAGTGCCGCTGCCCCGGCAAGCGTAATTGTTCCTTCCCCGGACAGATATCCGGCAAATGCCACACCGACTGCCATACCCTCCGGGATATTATGCAACGTTACCGCAAGGACAAGCATCGTTGTTTTTTTTAAATGGGCAGGCAGCCCTTCCGACTTTTCCGCTCCTAAATGCAGGTGCGGCACCAGTCTGTCCATGAGCAGTAAAAATGCCATGCCGACGGCAATTCCCACTGCCCCCGGAACAAATGCCATTCTCCCCATATCCTCGCTCATTTCAATCGCAGGAATTAAAAGTGACCACACGGATGCCGCCACCATAACGCCAGAAGCAAATCCCAGCAGTCCCTTCTGCGCCAGCGCCGGTATCTGATCTTTTAAGAAAAATACACACGCTGCTCCCAGTGCTGTCCCCACAAACGGAATCAAAATTCCTATTAAAACATCAATACTCATACCCTCCTCCATTCTGCCGGCAAATCATACCAACGTTTCTGCAAGTTCAATTTACTTTGAACCGCACAACCGCCTTAAATAAATCTCCATCAATCTCGATTGAAAATGTTCCGTTCTGTACCTCTGTGAAGCTTTTCACAATCGCCAGTCCGATGCCACTTCCACTTTCGTGACGGGATTTGTCCCCGCGCACAAAACGCTCCACGATTTCTTCCGGTGTAAAATTCATCTGTGCTTCTGAAATATTTTTAAATACAATTTCCGTGTATTCAGGCTGTGCCGTGGCGCTCACATAAACCCGCGTGCCGGGCAGTGTGTACTTTGCAATATTCGTAAACAGATTTTCAAAAATACGATACGTCTTATCACCGTCTAATGCCTGCACAATGCCGTTTTCAGGTGCATCAAGAATCACCGTCAGATTTTTTTGTTTTAACAAATCTTCCGTTTCCGCCTGTGCCTGCTGTATCAGTGCAACGACATTCAGCTCCACGGGATTTAACTCAATATTGCCGCTGTTGACCTTGCTGACTTCAAACAAATCTTCTATCAGATTATTTAACCGGTCAATATAATGCTGTAAATTTTCCAGATACACCTGCTTATCCTGCTCGCTTACATTGTTCTGTCCCAGCAGTTCCGCATAATTTTTTATGCCGGTCAGCGGCGTTTTTAAATCGTGCGAAACGTTGCTTATCAGTTCTGTCTTCATGTTCTGCGATTTCATTTCCTCACAGACCGCCTTTTCAAAGCCGGTACGGACATTTTTAAATTCTTCACCCAGCGCATTAAAAATGCCGACATCCTGTATAATTTCTTCATCAAATCTGCCGTCTGCAAGCTGGTGTGCTTCTTTTAACAAAACCTGATAATCCTTCTGTACTTTTTTTAGCTTCTTTCTGATATAGAAAAACAACAGCACGCTGTAAAGGACTGAAAGCACAATACCAAAACTCCAAAAGCACGCAATCACACCGACGATTACCATCTGTATCAGTACATACTTTAAAAGCACCGTATCTGTTTTGTCGCTCAAATCCACCTCTGAAAGCTTTTCAAAGCGTCTTTTCACATTTCCGCAGATGCTTCCGATAAGGGAATCTTCTTTCCAATACCGGCAAAAACCTGATGTCAGCATATATTTGATTTCAAAAATACCCATGGCTGTAAACAATCCTGTAAGCATCATTCCGATAAACTGTAACACAACAGGCACAAGCTCTGCATACGGTATTCCAAGCATTTGCAGTGCTGTCTGCAATTCCCCGGTCATGGTATACACGCCCAAAAATGCCATGCCGATGTACGCAAGACAAAGCACCGTCCCTAAAAATGCCCATTTGATTTCCACCTTTATTTTTCGCATAAATGCGAATGGGTTAACTTCCTGTTCCACACTCACCGGATAAAACAGAATATATAAACCGATAAAAAATACCATCATACAGCACGTAACAGCTAAAAATCTGCCGCTCATTTCTCCATGAACAAGATTCCCGGTATTGTACCAGATGATATCATTATTTTCAGTCAGATTCTGCGGAATGGCAAATTCAGCTTTGAGATTCTGCGGCACACGAAGCTGAATCTGGGATTTTGGAATACTCTTTCCATAAATCTCATACGTTTCTCTCGCATTGCTGGTAGAAATTGAGATACTGTTTTTAAGCAGCTGGTATGCACTCATATAAGTAAAATCCGTAGAAACATAATCTCCCGTACTTGTTACATTTCCATCGGCATCATAAGTAAATGTACTGTACATCTGATGGTCTTTTACAAAAAGTGACGTATCGCCGCCCTCTGTTTTTTCGCCGGTAGCCGTATTGGTAATACGATATGCAAAATTGGGCGAGTTGATAAAATCTGCCCTTGCTGTAAGCAGTTCTTCTTCCATAACATATTCCAGTTCTGAACGGATACTGTATGGAACATCTTCTCCCAGCGACAGCACGGAATAGTCTTTATTGACAACACGTGTCTGATCAAGCATAAACAGCAGCATTTCCCTGCTGACTGCACTGACATCTACTGTCTGCGTACCCTGATTTTCTGATTGAATATTCCGGCACAGCAAAATCATGCCGATTGATATCACGCTTAAAAGGGCCACAAGTCCAAGCACAAATACTCTTTTTTTCTTCTTTTCCATAAACGTTCTCCTTCCTGCAAACGTTTTTATTTTTCAATTTTGTAACCGATACCCCACACCACTTTCAGATACCGTGGATTTCTGGGATTGACTTCAATTTTTTCACGCAGCTTTCGGACATGTACCATGATGGTTTCAGTGTTTATAGCTTCCTCTTTCCAGACATTTTCATAAATCTGTTCTGCCGAATAAACCCTGCCCGGTGAACGCATTAAAAGCTCCAAAATCGCGTATTCTTTTGGTGTCAGCTTTACATTTTTTCCGTCCACCGTCAGCTGTTTTGTATACAAATCCAGTTCCAGTCCGCCTGCTGTCAGCGTATGCGCTTCTTCTGTTTCTTTTTGGGACGCGGATGCTGCTTTTTTTAACTGCAAAATCTGTTCATACCGACGCAGATTGGAATGGACCCTTGCGAGCAGTTCCATTGAGCCAAAGGGCTTTGTGATATAATCGTCAGCACCGATATTTAACCCTGTGATTTTGTCGATGTCCTCTGATTTTGCACTTAAAAATATCAGCGGGAAATCATATTTTTCACGCAGCTTCATCGTCATGGTAATTCCATCCATCACCGGCATCATAATATCTACGATTGCCAGATGAATGGTGTGATTTTCTACCATTTCAAGCCCCTGTGCGCCGTTTTCAGCTTCATAAACATGATACCCCTGATTTTTTAAGTAAATCGTTATGGCATCCCGTATTCCTTTTTCATCTTCAACAACTAATATATTAGCTTCCATTGCTTCCTCCTTTTCTAAGCATGCATGTAGTATAGGAAGGAAATCTTAGAAAGGAGTTTTGATTCTTCTTAAATTTTTCTTAACAAATTAAGCACTGCAATGTCGTTTTTATAAATCTGCCCTCTTGAGTGCTGCTTCTAAGCCTACTTTTCCTATTTTGCGATACTGTAACGCCGCTGAAACACCGTATGATGCCATTCCCAGTACAACTGCCCACACATAATTTGCCGGGTCCACGTAATAGGTAAGCCAGCCTGCCAGTTCCTGCATAAAATAGTCGTAAAGCACCCGCATCACAACAGCCGCAATGCCAAGGCTTAACAATACAGAAATCACGGCTGCAATCGTAGTAGACATCATATACAGCTTTGCGGTTTCTGATTTATTATACCCTAAAATACGCAGCATGGAAATTGCCGTTGCATTTTTTTCCACCACAATTTTTGACAGAAGATAGAAAATCAGGACTGCCATAAATACGGAAAATACTGTTATCAGCGGGAACATCTGTCCCATAGAATCCTTTAACTGTCGCACAACCTTTGTCATATCATCATATGTAATCGTTGCCGCTACTGCCTTACTGTCCAAATCGGTCAGTTCTTCATTGCTGAAATATCCGTTAAAATAGCCTTCTTCCTTGTCAAACAGTTCTTCAAACCGGCTGTTGCTTATAAATAACGTAAAGGATGCCGGATAAGGATACGTGCCAAGGATTTCAAATTCATAGGTGTCATCGCTGTACTCGTCTTTTAGCGCAAGCATATCGCCGACTGAAAGTTTATATTTTTCTAAAATACCCTCAGAAGCATATACCCCGTTGCCGTTTTTTTGTAACTCAATGCCTGTAATGTAATCTGAATCTTCACGGATGCCGTAGACATTGATTTCTTCCTTTAATTTTCTGTCGGTTTTATCCAGTATCAGTGACTTGACCGCATACTTTTCCGCAGCTTCATTTTTCGTCTGCACCGGCATTTTTAACACGTACTGGTAATCGCTGATCATATTTTCCTCTACCAGCATACCGTAGTGGTCTAAAAGCGGTGTCATCAAAAGTCCGAAGAAAATGAGCAGACTTGCAAATGTTACGCCTAAAAACATCACAAGATAATTTACCTTGTTCTGAATCAGGATACGCATCCGGAATCTTGCCATAAAAGAAACCTTTGGCAGGCGCACTGCCTTTTTTTCACGCCAGTGGTTTAAATCGTGGTGCAGGAATTTAAGCGGTGATAATTTTAACTTTGTATACAATACAATTGTATTGACCACAATCATAATCATGCACGGCACAACCGTTGTAATCACAAATGCATAAGGATTCCACAATGTAATATATGTCGGAAGACTGTAACTGTGATAATACATTCCTGCCATGACATCTTTAAATACTGTATATCCCAATATATTTCCCAGCACACAGGAAATCAGTGTTACCGTAACCGGAAGTGTAATATAGTGACGCAGCAGTTCACCTCTGGTAAAGCCAAGCGCCCTCATTGTACCGATTTCAGAAGCTTCCTTTTCAATAATGCTTGCAATCGTTACACTGAAAATAAATGACAGAATAACCATGATGACATATAAAAGTACCTGGATCATGCTCTTATCACTGCCCATATCATCACCCGTAAAATGAATGGCCTGATTTTCAACTGCCGGTGTAATATTGGTAATGCCCGCCCGCAGGGAAACGAGCTGTTTTAAAATGTCATCGGACAAATCACGCTGCTGTGAATCCGTCAAATCCGTCTTATTATTTTTCCATGAATATATGAAATGCTCCGTTCCCGCATCCAGTTTGTCATACTGACCTTTCGTTACAATGGCAACACCAAAGTTTGTTGCATCAAACATCATATCCGAATTGTTCTGAAACTGCGCGCTATAATCGGACAGTGCCACTGTTCCTACAATCTCAAGCTTCTCTCCGCCAAGAACAACCGAATCCCCGATTTTTAATTCCCTGTTTTCGGCAAACAGGCGGTCGAGTGCAATCTCTCCATCCTTCTGCGGTGCTCTGCCTTCCATGACACACACCAGGTTTATATCATTTCTCTCGCCGAAAATACGCAGTGTCGCATTTGAGATGGCTTTTGGTACTTCCTTATAAAAGTTCTCATACAGCACCACATCATTTTCTGATTCTACTTTTTTAAGCAGCACCGCATCTGCCTTTTGTTCCAATTCAAAATTGCCGTCTTCAATATTGTATTTTTCAAAGCTTTCATCGTATGCATGGGTCATGCTGTTATCAGCGACCAGAAAACCTGAAATAAACCCGATTGTCAGTGTTATAAACAAAAATATCACGGCATATTTTCCGAAATCCTGCTTTAATTCCCTTAAAAAACGCTTTCGCAATGGATTTTTCATGCTGTTTACCTCCCCGTTTTACCACTCTAACTGCTCCGCCGGTACTTTAGCGGCATTCATTTCAACATCCTGAATCTGACCGTCTTTGAGCTTTACAATCTGGTCTGCCATATTTTTAATCGCGTCATTGTGGGTGACTATGACAATTGTATTGCCGTATTTCTGATTGACCCGCTCAATCAGTGCCAGAATATCCTTTGAGGTATGATAATCAAGAGCGCCGGTCGGTGGTGTGTTGTTAGTACCAATAAAAAGAGTGTTTTTTTTATCCACAACTGTTTTGTGTAATATGTGGATAAAATAAAAGCGCGCCAGCGTTTTACTGGTGCGCTTCTTTCCCCTCTAAAAATTATGCTATATAGTCAAGATTCCCGCTTGCTTCATCATAAAAATAATTGTATTCTTTTAATATCTCATTTAGTTTTTCTATGCCGAATATTTTATATATCATTTCACAATATTCTGCATTGCTTCCACCCTCCCATTTTGAAATTTCATAAATTACATCAAGGAAATCGGAAACATCTTCACAGTTTTTTAATATTTCAGATTCTCTAAAAGCTTCAAACAGTTTTTTATTTATATCTTCGGCATATTGGTCATAGTCGTATTCTGCCGGATAATAACAGCTTGTCAATTTCGGCTATTATAATAGTCTACCGCTTCAAGCCAGCTTTCAAAGTCTGCGTTTTCCTGTCCTGCTTCCTTTACTCTGTAAAATGCTTCTGGCTTTCCCTCCGCTTTCACAGTCGTAACTGCTGCCAGTTCCTTTGCTCCGTCGCAGGCAAGCAGCGCTTCTACTTCGTGTCCATCCCAGCTGAACGGGTCTTCAATTCTTTTTCCCATGTTCGTTTCCTCCATATTGAATTATATTGACTTTTTTATTTTTATATAAGTTGAATATCTATTATTTTTATTCTGTCTTTATCTACAGTTTCCCAGACGTAATTTATCCAGACAGGATAATTACCATCGCCATCTTCTCCGCAATTGCTAACAAGATAGCTATATATAAAATTAGCCGGTTTTGAAGCTGTTAAATATGCTCTTGAGTACGATGAATATGATTTTTAAAAAATGGCGGCAATAAGCCGCCATTTTTTTGTTGATGCTTATACAAAAACATATTTCAACTCACATAATGAGCCGGGTCATTATGACTATTAACAATCCCTTGCATTGTTAATATATGTATTATAATCAATGGAATTGATTATGTCAATATTTTTATTTACTCCGTTTTTGTCTACATTTTTGTGAACTCGACCAGTTCCGGTGCGCCAGTTATGAAATAACCGTCTACCGTTCTGTACATGGTTTTGCCGTCCACCTCTAAGATGTGTGTTACCTTTTTTGTTGTAAACGTGGTTGCACCTCTTACAGCATCGTTGTCCCATGCCGGACGGTTACGCACCCGGATACTGCCGGGGAAAATCCGCTTAATTTCCCCCGCGCATCTTTTCGCAGGCACACCAAAAAACACATCTGTTTCGGTGTCCTGTTCTTCTGTGCTTTCTGTGTTCTCTGTATAGTCCTGTGGCTTTGTATCCGGCTCATTTTCGGGTTTTTCTTCCACAGGTCTATAATCCTTTAATACTTCGCCATTTTCCGAAAATACAGCAAAGCTATTCTTTTTTGCCGCCGCTTCTGCCGCATCCTGCTTTTTGTATTCCTTATTAGTGGCAACGTCAAATTCTTTTCCGATATATACACTCATTTTTATTATTCTCCTCTATAAGCGCGCGCTTCGTCCGAATTGTGAATATCTCTGTAGATGTCACGGTATCTTCCGTAAGACATATACGTTTCCATTCCGGCAGGGTCCGGTTCTCTGCCAAGTTCGGCAAGATAAACTTTACGGATATACTCATCCCGCTGATGCCGAACGTATTCTTCGGACTGCTTAATATTGGCATCTACATATTCGTATAAATTGGAATCCCATGTTGCGTCGTCCGGGATTGCAGCAACATAGTTTTCCAGCCCGTCCGAGTCTGCAAGACGTCCTAATAGTTCAAGATATGTACAGTTTACGTAGTATTCTTTTTCTTCCCGGCTCATGCAGTCCGCGCTTTCTTCCGGTTCGTCTGTCGAATCGTCCGTGTCTTCTTCTGTATATCCTACCCCGAAGCCTACGCAGATGCCGCGTGCAATAGCGTTAATCGTTTCATCGAACTTGCTTTCGTACAGTTCCATGTCGTCCACGTCGTCTACAAAACACGTTTCCAGCAGTGCAGAGGACACACCTAAATTTTTAACTTTGTTAATTACAAGGAAATTTTCCGCTTTAACTCCGCGATTGCGGTATCCCAATTCTTCCATGTACTCTAAAATAAGGTTTTCCGTTCCTGTTGTTGCTTCTCTCGGTGTTACATAAATCTCTGTGCCGCCGACACTGTCGTCCCCGGTTTCGTCCCCGCGCCCACTGTTCAAGTGTACTTCTACTACATAATCACAGCCCGAAAAATCGACCTGTAAGCCTAAACCACGATTGCAGTCTTTAAACGCGTTGCGTTCGTAGGGATACACTACTGTATCAATGCCGCAGTCCTGCAATCTTTCATCTAACATCTTAACAATTCTTACTGTTTCATTTGCTTCCTCATATCCATATCCGCAGGCACCGCAGTCACCGGCTCCGTGTCCACTAATTAATCCAACTTTCATATTATTTGTCCTCTCTTTCTATCTATTAATTGTTTTCTGCTTCCGTGTCCGCTTCTACTTCCGGTATACCTGTAATACTCATTAAAATGGACAGCACGCCAGCAAGGACACTGGCAGACATTACATATTTCCAATCTACCTGTCCCATTGCCGCCGCTGCGCCGATTCCTGCAATCGCTGCCTGCGCCATTGTTTTAATCGCTCTTACTGCTGCCGCCTTTGCCCATTTCGCGGTATCTACAGATACCTTAAATACTGTGTTTTTAAACATTGTTTATTGCTCCTTCCAAATCTGCTATTCTGTGGTTTGCTACATTAATTTTTTCTTCGTCCACTTCCGCGCGCTTTTCTAATGCATATGTACGTTCTATAACACTATTATGCTTGTCTACGCGCTTGGTAAGCTCTTCCAGTTTGTAATCCAAAAGATTACGTGTCTGCTGTGCCTGTGTTACGTTGTTAATAATGCATACAGCAAGTGTTACTCCTGCGGACAATGCCGCCGAAATGATTACTTCCATTCGTTTCTCCTTTCTTTTTTGTTTTTGTTTGCTTTTTTAACTGCTGTCGTGCATTTTAATCATCTCCTTTTTACGCTGTTCCGTGTATTGTTACATGGAATGTGATATTTTTGGTTTCGCTCTGCGGTGAAAAGACAAATCCGCTTATTTTGTTAGTGGTATAATATGTTACAACTACACCTACTAAGCCCGTTCCTGCATATGGGGTTACATTTACACAGTCGAAATAGCTAATTCCATTCGGTACAGAAATAGAAAATGCTGCCCAGTAAGCATTGCCATATTGGTTATTCATCGTATAGTTTGCGCCTGTGGTTTTCCCCGTCATGATTTTGTATCCGTTTGCAAGCGTTATTACTTTCCAATTTGCTGCGTCTCCGTTTCCAGAAGCTCCAACGCTTTTATAACTTCCTGTTGTGTCTGTAAATACAGCCCTTTCCGGTACGTCTGTTCCTAAGCTATGCCCGCATTTAACCGGCACGCCGTTTTTAAAATATATTGGTTGTTCTATGTTACCCGCATTTGCGTTAAGCTTGTTTGCACTGGTTGCCGCTCCGCCCGCTGAAGCACTTCCGGCATAATTGTGTGTGTGTCCGCTTGCCGCTTTGCTGTCCACCTGTTCTTTTAGTGTTTTTCCCATTGCCGCAGACAAACAATCTGTTGTGCTTCCCGATGCTAAATTATTTTGTACCGGTCGCCATGTATTTTCCGCCGGCGGTGTATACCCCAATGCGTTTACAACCATTGTTTTATTTATTCCAGTAATATATCCTGCTCCGTTTGTGAGTTGGTTGGTGTTTGTTGGTATTGGCGGCTTACCTGTAATCTTGTCCCACGCAATAGTATCTTTTGCCGCTGCCGCGTTCCATTTTTCGCGTTCTGCTGCTGTTATATGTATTGTTCCATTCCCTGCGTGTGAATCGAACTCGTTTTTATTTGCTTTTGTTCCTATTGCTGCATTAAGAGTATCCATTATCGTTTGGTTTTCTTTTATAACCGCCGCAATTTCTTCAAGTGTGTCCAGAGTTTCCGGTGCACTTCCGACCCGTTTACTTATTTCTTCACGGGTATAGTCTGTGCTTTGTTCGTACATTTCGTTTGTATATTCTTTCGCTATCTGCAATATAGTATTCCAGTATTCGCGCTCTGCTTCTTCAATATGAATGCCCTTATCTGCTAAATGCTCGTTTAAGTCCTGTCCTCGCTGTGCTTCTGCCTGCTGCCGTGCCGTTTCATTTGCCTGTCTGTCGCTCTCCGCCTGCTGCCGTGCCGCTTCATTTGCCCGCCTGTTACTCTCTGCATTAACTCTATCCGTTTCCGCCTGTTTTCTCGCTTCCTCGGCAATCTTTACAGCTTCTTCTACTTTTAATACTTCTTCTTTTGTTTTAATCAAATCGTCTATGTACTTCTGCACGCGGTCTTCCAGTGCAGTCATTTCGTTGCTGGATAATATAGCGTTTTCATCGCGTTTCGACTTTTCTATCTCTATCTCGAAAGACTGCGTAGACAGCACCAGTGCATTTGCCGCGTTTCTTATCTCTACATCCGCATGTGCCGTGCCCGCTGCCGCAAGTGCTTGATTTGTAAGCTGTATAATTACTTTATTGTCCTGTATTGCGCATTCGTTATAGCAGAAATGTCTATCCGGTTTTTGAATATTTACGATTGCAATATATCCGTCCGGTATTTTGTATTCCGTGTTATCTTCCTGCAAAATTGTTACCCGGACGTATCGCGTAGCCTTGTCCCCCTGTTTCGCGGAAACAGTAAACTTTTTTTCTTCGCCGTTGAAATACAATTCAACATCTGTTATATTTTTTAATTCTGCCATCTATCCGCTCACCGCCTTTATTGGTTTTGCTCGTTTTGCTCGTTTGTTTCTTCCTGTTCTGTCTGCTCTGTATCTTCTTTTAATACTTTTTTAGCTGCTGTTTTTGCCTTTAATAATTCCGTGTTTAACTTGTCCAGCTGCTCGCAATGTGTATTTTGTGCCTGTATGTATGTATTTAGCAATTCAATTTTTGCCTGCCCTCTTATATCTGCTAAAACCCCGTTTAATACTCCTTCGATAACGCAAGCCGGTAACTGTTGCAGCCGCATAACGTGTTGCACGCTGTTTAGCAATTCCCCTCTCGCGCACTCAATCCGAACTTCTACAGGTATGTTGTTATTTTCCATTTTGTTGTCCTCTCTTTCTCTCTTACCATGGTGATGCTGTCCAATCTCCTGCCTGCACGATTTCACCTGTGCCCGCATTAATCTCGAAAACTCTTATTTCTTCGCCGTCTTCGTTTTTCCCGGCAATTCGTATAACGCTGGGATATAGTCGGATTGCGGCGCCCGAATTACTTAGTACAAACGTATTGTAGTTAATATATGCCTGTGTGTTTTCGGCAGTTGCGTAATACAGCCCATCGCTGTTAATTTCAAACGGTCCGATTTTCCCGGCTGGCATTGTTGCCTTGCCATCCAGTCCAATAGTAAAATTTCTGTTCGCTGTTACAACACCGTTAAAGTTAATCTTTCCCGCTTCTATAGTCGTTTGTTCCGCGGATTGGTTAATCCGGGATATAATTTCATTTATCCCCACTTTTTTACTTACTTCTGTTGTAATGCTGTCTGCTTTTTGGTCTATCCGGCTTGTATCCTGTGTGGTTGCGTATCCCTCCAGCTTTTTATTTACTTCTGTTGTAATGCTGTCTGCTTTCTGCTCTATCCGGCTTTGCAGTTCTTCTGTGGTTTTGGGACATTCATATTCTTTTCCCCAGTTTCCGTTTTTATCGCAATAATACACATATCCTGTATTTAAGTCTAAATACGTCTTGCCGTAATATACCGAATCTGTGTATCCCGCTTCCTGTGGCGTGCCATAATTGAAGTAATCTATATCTTTTTCATAC
>OIEL01001166.1_pt1 | contig 13287 bp, 7 predicted proteins | sample 1581731 | NCBI WGS metagenome assembly OIEL01 (sample SAMN01760977, study PRJEB22395) | human gut metagenome | reverse complement strand
CCATCAGCGGGTCAGAGAAGCTTCCCAGATGTCCGGATGCAACCCATGTCTGCGGGTTCATCAGAATTGCACAGTCAACACCTACATTGTATGGGCTTTCCTGTACGAACTTCTGCCACCATGCCTTCTTAACATTGTTCTTTAACTCAACACCAAGGTTACCATAATCCCAGGTATTAGCTAATCCGCCATAGATTTCAGAACCTGGGTAAACAAATCCTCTTGCCTTAGCTAAAGAAACAATTTTCTCCATTGTCTTTTCCATAATAATATAATCCTCCTAAAGGCAACAGCCTGACTACATCGAACTGCATCGGCTGCTACATAATTTTAATTATTTTATAACATTTAGTGCTGATTAGCAAGAGGAATGATGTCTTAATCCTCCCAAGCTCAATATACTTTCACACTTAAATAGCACATTGTATAATTTTTAATGCACTGCCAACATATATGTAATTCAAAAAATATCAGAAAAGCCAGATATATAACAACTTCTGTTATTATACATCCGGCTTATATTATGCATTAATCAATAGTGTTCTTTTTCTTCTTATCTTCATGTATAACAAATACAATTCCTGCTAATGCCATAAACAACATTATACTATAACCTGCTACATTATACACATCAGCTGTCTTTACACTATCTTCTGCCTGTTCCTTATCACCTGAAATGGTTTCATCGCTTTTCTTATTATCATCACCCGTATCCGGTGCTGGCGTTGGATCTGGCGTTGGTGTCGGATCCGGCGTTGGTGTTGGTCCTGGCGTTGGTGTTGGTCCTGGCGTTGGTGTTGGTCCTGGCGCCGGATTATCACTCTTATTAAGCTCTTCATTTTTTGCACTAATAGCACTTAAAAGACTCTGACCTTTTGTTGTCCAGTAAACTGCATCAACTGTAAAACTGCCATCTGAATCTGCTGCTTTTGCTGTAAGTGTTCCATTTTTATCAACAACAAATACCTGCTGTCCATCTGGATTAACGCCCGCTACCCTTGATGGTGCTTTGACAGCCTTTGAGAGTGATATATTCATATTCTGAATCTGTTGTGCAAAAAGTTCTGCTGTTATAAAACCGCCAAGCTTATTGCTATGTGTGCTATCTCCTGCTGACATAACCTGCATACCATTAACAGATTTGCCATTAGCTGCCTTTTCATCTGCTTTGTATGCTTCCTCATACATATTTTTTGTTATCTCAAATCCATCAATAAGCAACACATTCTGTTCCTTTGCAAGCTGTTTAACTGCCTCAACATAGGCGTTATTTTCTGTTACCAGTGTTCCTGTTGTTGTATCTGTTGAATCATGATGTGGTTTGATAGTTCCATCATTTGTATAATAAAGTCTTGATACTGGTGTTACAAGAACCGGTATAGCTCCTACTTCTCTCGCTGTCTCGATATACTGTGTAAGATACCACTTATAAGTACCACCACAATCATACGAATAAAAGCTGTCACCATACTTTGAAGCAAGCGATGATGGTGTTGCCACTTTAGTTCCTGCTGTTACCGGATATATTCCGTTAGCATCTGGTTCTCCAAGTGGTACATATCTATCTTCAAGATATCCTTTTCCATTAGCGCAATCATTGTGACCAAACTGTATAAACAGATAATCGCCTTCTTTAATATTGGCTTTTATCTTATCTAATGATCCTTCATTAATAAAGTTACGGCTGCTTCTTCCTCCATTAGCATAGTTCTGTACCTTAACCTTTGAAGAGTCAAAGAATGTCTGTAAATATTCACCCCATGAACCTTCTGCCTGAGCCTTGCCACTCATATACATACCTGATGCTGAATAATCCTTAACTGTTGAATCACCTGCTAAAAATACATTTACTCCATCTCCAAGTTCTATATCTGTTGAACCCGTTGGATCTTCATATCCTTCCCTTACATATGCATCTGCCTTATAACTTACCGCTTCAGACTTTATTCCGCTTATGTTTTCAGGTACAACTTCAACTTCAATATACTTTCCAATTGCATCTTTTGTGATTTTATATGTATTGTCTACATTGGCGCTTGTTGCTTTTACAAGAGTCCTGTTTCCATCATTATCAACAATATACCAACGGATTACTGATGCATCAGATGCATCATTTGCATTGCCAAGTGAGTATACTACAGTAAGAGTATGTCCTGGATATGGTGCATTGATATCTCCATTATCAACAAGATATGGTGTTTTTTCAAATATCACTGTACTCTCATCAGCAACATAATCCGAAGGTGTCCAGCCAGAAAGATAATCATTCACAACATCTTTCTTTGCAACGCTGTCATCTGTCACAACTCCTGTAACTCTCTTAGACATATCAACTGCTGTTCCATCTGTGTAAACAGAATTATATTCTTTATAGTTTGCTTTTTCTGGTTTGTTACCAGACATATCAAACCATCCTTCATCTTTTATGTAACTGCCATTTATCTTAGTATTAAGGAATGTTACTCTCGCATCCTGTCCCCAAGGTCTTCCAAGATATCCCGCATTTACCTCAAGTTCATCGTTTCCTGTTATTGTACAGTTTCTAAACACATACCCTGCCTTAGTTGCTGCTGTTGGCTTGTGTGCTGTAATATAACCGCCAACAGAGCCTGTACTATAACCAAAGAATCTAAGCTCACATCCGTCAAATACTGCATTGCCATCACCAAATATGTAATCTGTATTACCTTCTATGCGACAGTTCTTAAAATACATATTAGTTGCAGAATTACCTGTATATAATGTATCCTGGCTTCCAAGGAATGCACAATCTGTAAATTCTACCTTATCAGCTTCTATAGCCATGGCTGTTGCTCTTTCAGTTGCTGCTTTTGATGTAACATCTGTTGAGTAATTTCTTTCTGGAAGCTTCGTATCAGTTGGACTTACGCCATCTTCTATTTCTTCATCTGTTATATATCGGTTAAAAGAAGCTTCAAATGTAATTCCATCAGCACTAAAACCAGTTGCTGTATTTTTAAGCAATACTGAACAACCCCACTTTGAAGCAGCAGCTTTATCATACTTATCATATGCATTTTCAGCATTATAATAACCGGTTGAATCTATGCTGTAATACTCATATCCAATTCCATAATACCATGTAAGAAGTACCTCTTTACCTGATGACTTTTCATCATTAACAAGTCTTACATAAGGAGTTGATATAACAACCTGTTCTCTGTATGTACCAGGAGCAATATGTACAGTAACTCCGTTCTTTTCATCCGGAGCTGGTGTCATTGCCGATATTGCTGATATCGCCTCTTTTACTGTATTAAAATTAATATTTCCTTTTTCTTCATATCCAACATATATATCAGATACTCTTTCAACCTGCTCTTTATCCTTGGTAGATACCATTAAAATATCTTTAGTCACATCAGCATCGCTTACTACTATATGTGTTGTTGTTCTATATCCATCAGCAACAGCTTCGATTGAATATGAACCATTTCTTAACATAACTTCATATCCATCTGTCGTTACTTTTCCTGTATATATATACTTATCATCTACATTCGTAAACTTAACATCTGTAACAGCTGTATTACCATCAAGTCCTGCAAACTTTCCTGCTGCCTTATATAACCTTCTGGCAGAAACTTCAATATCTCTGGAATAGCTTACCTGACTTATTATCTCGCCTCCGCTTAAAACTTCATAATCATTAACTCCGATAAGTTCAACTGTATACTTGACATCAGGTTCAAGTGTAGCTGTAAATGCCTTTTCAGAATCAAGCTTAAGAATCACATCATCTGCTAATGAAGATGAATCAGCCACAAGTTTGACTGATAAATTAGATGTATCATAGTCAGCAGCAAAGCCTGTAACCTTTCCTGTGTATGTATACACTTTCTTCTCTTCTATGCTTAATGTAACTCCAGACTTTCCTGTAAGAGCTTCATCTACTGTTGTCGAAATATTCTTTGTAGCATTCGAAAATCCATATCCTGCTACTCCTGATAATACTGCAGTATAATTACAGCCTGCTGCAAGTGTAGCTGTAAATGTATTCCCCTTTATATCTGCATCATATGTAATACCATTAGCCTCATCCTTAAACATAACCTTATAGCCGCTTAGCTGTGCGCCATCTATTGTTCCACTTACTGCAACTCCAGGTATCCTGACAATTCTGTTATATATAGGTTTTCCTGCTGCTGCATCTGTATATACCTTATATGATCCACTATACTTAGCCACAAATTCATATTTAGTACCCTTGTTAGTAAAGCTGGCTTTTTCTACCTGTTCATTATCTTCACCAAGATATTTAAAAACAAGTGTTCCTGTAGCAGCATTGCTTGATGCCATGTATACAACTATCTTATCTCCTGCTATTACATTGTTAATGGTAACATTTCTTCTTGTCTCTCCTCCTGTACCATTACAGTAATACATACCACCCGCTGTATATCCATCATCATATGCTGTTGTTGCTAAAGCATTGGTTCCATAGTTTTTGCTTGATGTTGAGAACAATCTGTCATTAGCTATATGATTGATAGTAAGATCACCAAATGTTGTCTCTCCAGCAACAAATTTTCCAGCCTGGGATACATTGGCACAACTATCCCAGTCAGAAGCAGTGATATTATTATTATATTTACTAGTATCTGCTTCCTGTACTGCACCCATATCCCATACGTCAATCTTTCTTTTTGACGCATCTGATCCTGCTGCAAATGCAGCCACATCTATGCTTGTAATAAGCATAAGAACTGCACATAAAAGACTGCTAAGACGTCTTTTAGTTATTCTGCGCATATTGACCTCCCTTTCTGCCATTAAAAGGCATCACTATATTATATATTTGCATGAATATCAATAATTTTTGTTTCAAAAACTATTTAATATTCATAATGCAATTGTATAGTATGAACCAATGTCAAGGTCAATATTTTTAATGTATTTAACAAAGAATTGTTTTTATATACGTACACGTCACATTATAAAACTGCTGCCATTAATCCTCCCAGGGACGAATCCTGTAAGCAGCCCCTATCTCATCACATAGCTTCTGACACTCTGCCTCTTCCTCGTGAGATATGGTTGTGTCAACTGTTGTAAGAACAACATTAGGGATATACCTGGTACATTCCTTTGCGAAGCTTATCATTTCATCAAATGATTTTTCGCCGAACTTACTTCTTACAAGTGCATTGTATTCATCTTTGTGTGGATTGTTAAGACTGATTGATATTGTGTCAATCAAGCCTTCCATCTCTGGCACAATGTCTCTGCCATTAACAAGATTTCCAACTCCGTTAGTATTGATTCTTGTCTTTTTGCCATATGTTTTCTTGACATACTCAGCAACCTTGATAAGAACATCGAATCTTTCTGTCGGTTCTCCGAATCCGCAGAATACGACTTCTTCATACTCATCCATATTGAACTTTTCAAATTCAGCAATAACCTCATCATATGATGGTTCTCTCTCAAGCCAGAGTCTGCCTGACTCTCCGATTCTGTCCATTGTCTGTCTTAAACAGAAAGTACATGAATATGGACATTTGTTAGTTAAATTAACATATAAATTATTATGAACCTTATATAATATCTCCATTGTAATTCTTCTCCTTTTTACTTCAACGTAGTCAGCAGTTCCTCAAATGGCACACCGTCTGTCAGAGGAATATCCATCTCTATAGCCTTGAGTATGCATTTCTTTATGAATGTAGATGCCTTTCTTACTGACTCGTGGAAATTCACACCATTGACAGCGTCTGCCGCTATTATTGATGCGAATATATCTCCTGTTCCGGAACGCTGTGTTCCAACCTTCATAGTCTTAATAAGATAGTCTTCCCTGTTCTTTTCGTAACAGTAATTACCAATATAATGGCCCCGCTGGATTCCTGTAATAACAATCTTAGATGGTCCCATTGCAACAAGCTTCATCGCAATTTTTTTAAGCTCATCATTGGAATAATCCGGTCTGTATGGCTCGTCAGTTATAATACATGCTTCTGTGAGGTTTGGAGTAAGAATATCTGCATATTTTACAAGCTTCTTCATCTCCTGGCATGTCTCATCAGTATATGTCGGATACAGATTTCCGTAATCACCCATAACCGGGTCGATAACAACAATATTATCTTCGGTCTTGAAATTCTTGAAAAATTCTTCAACAATTGCAATCTGATTATGTGAACCTAAGAACCCTGTTACAATTCCATCGAATTTAAGGTTTAACTTCTTCCACTCTGCCATATAAGGCGACATATTCTCTGTGAAATCTTTAAAATAAAAGCTGTCAAAACCTGTATGATTAGAAAATATCGATGTAGGCATTGGACAGCACTGAATCTTCATTGCTGATATAACAGGTAGCTCAACTGCAATAGAACATCTTCCAAAACCAGAATAATCATTAATTGCTGCTATTTTCTTCTGGTTATTATGAGACACATTTTTATCCGGCATATTGTCTCTCCTTTCGTCTGAATGTTACATAAAATCTTTACCCCTTAATATACAAAAAACTGGCATATGATAACATAGCCAGTTTATGTAATATTTATATGGTCAGATTAAGCATTTCCTTCGACTTAAATTCTTTATCGAATACAATGCTTTCCAGCCTGTTTACCACAAGCCTTAATTCTTCCTGGACTTCTTTGGTAACGGTGAATGAATACAGCCTGTTAAGCTGTGCTGTGACAATATACTGGAGTGTATATACCGTTGAGCCCGAAAGTGTAATTCCATCATATACATTTGTGGCACAATTCTTACAGCATAGTCCGTTTCTTGAATATGAATATACATACAGATTATCTTCTCTTCCGCATTCGTGACATGTGAAGAAATCCGGACATTCACCGTTGACTGCAATCATTCTTATCTCGTATATGAATCTTATAAGTTCATGGCTTACAGCACCTCTGCCCAATGCCTTTAGAGTGATATAAAGCAGATTAATCATTTCTGATGCATCAAGATTCTCCCTGCCATAATAATCTGCAATCTCAGCAAAATAGCAGGCGTAGCACACGGCATTAAGGTCATTTACCACATTTTCAAAGTACTCCTTAGCTGATGCCTTATACATCGTATATGAATCGCGTCCACGGTACACCTCAAATGTTCCGAATATAAAGCTTCTCGTAACACCAATCAATGCGCTGTTAGGCTTTCTCGCACCTTTCGCAAATACCGTTATCTTGCCATACTCCTTAGTCAGTATAACCAGTCTTCTGTCATATTCCCCGACAGGCATGGCGGAAAGTATCATGCCTGTAACAGTAGTAACCTCCGCCATCGCACCCTCCTGTCATGTATATTATTTGTCCTTCTTCTTGTCATATCCGAAGTTCTTAAGAAGAATATCACTGTCGCGCCATTCCTTCTTAACTTTTACCCAGAGCTTAAGATTAACCTTCATGTCAAGCTGCTTCTCAATCTCGTATCTTGCATTAGTTCCGATTTTCTTAAGCATTTCACCACCCTTGCCGATAATAATTCCTTTATGGGAATCTCTTTCGCATATGATAGTAGCGTCGATATCTGTAATAGGACCTCTTGCATTTCTTCTTTCCTTAAAGCTGTCAATAACAACCGCAATTCCATGTGGAATCTCATCATTTAATGCATGAAGTGCCTTCTCTCTTATAAGCTCTGCAACAATCTGCTTCATTGGCTGGTCTGTTACTGTATCTTCATCATAGTACATCGGACCATAATCAAGATGTGAGAATATAACATCAAGCAGGTCGTCAACATTATTGCCGTTTCTTGCGCACACAGGAACAATATCAACAAAATCAAGTTCCTTTCTGTAGCAGTCAATAACCGGAAGAATCTCCTCTTTCTTGATTGTGTCAGTCTTATTGATAACAAGAACTATAGGAGTTTTACATTCTTTAAGCTTCTCAACGATATGCTCCTCGGCAGCTCCAAGATGTGTTGTAGGCTCAACAAGCCAGCATATAAGGTCAACCTCACTGATTGTCTTCTCTGCCGCACCAACCATGTATTCACCAAGCTTGTTCTTAGCCTTGTGGATACCCGGAGTATCAACGAAAACAATCTGTCCACGCTCATCAGTGTATACAGTCTGTATTCTGTTTCTTGTAGTCTGAGGCTTGTTAGAAGTAATCGCAATCTTCTGTCCGATTATCTGATTCATAAGTGTTGACTTACCAACATTAGGTCTTCCTATAAATGTTACAAAGCCTGTCTTAGTTCTTGTGTTCTCTGCCTTAGCGCCCCCGGTAATTCCGCTGGCTGCAAGCATCTCATCTAAATTCATACATTCTTCCTTTCTGTTATCCCTGTACCTTGATAAGTGGCTGTATCTTATCAAAAAGCTCACTCTCTTTATTGATTTCCTTGCTGCTTCCCACAACGCAGAAATAATTCTCATCCATTGCACATCTTACAAGTGGAGCAAGCTCTCTTATTCTTTCTACATTACAGTCAAGAACCTGACCTCTTTCTTTCTTGAGTGATTCATAATCTGTGTTACAGATGTATGCACCAAATGATCTTGTTCCCTTTGCTGCCGGATTCATAGGTGTATCCATATCACCTATTGTTCCGATTATGAACTTGACCATGTCCCTGTCGCTTACATCAAAATGTTCAAGATAGTCTGCTGCATTTTCATATATATCGTTAGTCTTTCTTAAGTTAGGGTCTCTGTAAGAAACCATATACATGTCACCGTTTCTGTAAGAACCGCTCATGCAGCCGTATGCGCCGCCTTTTACTCTAACATTAATCCAGAGATAATCATACGAGAATATAACCTTAAGCACTCTTAATGCTCCTGTGTATTCATATCCTCCATCTCTGAAGTTACCACATCTTGCAACATACTGGACCTGTGAAGCTGAAGTATATCCTGTCTTGACATTTGCAGGTGTGTACTTTCTTTCGCATGCTGGCATGTCCGATTTTTTCAATTCTTCCGCATACTTTCCGAAAGCAGGTGCAAATGCATCATATCCCTTATCATCAGCAGTAAAGCTGACAATAATATTCTCTTTGTGGAATATATAATCGACAAGTTTGCTTAACTTATCTGCGATATCTTCCTTAAGCTCATCAAACTGTGAGTCAAGCTTCTGTATAAGCTCATAGAACCCATATCCTCTCATCTCGTTAGAATAATATGCATTTCTTGAGAACTGTGCCATACCTGCAAGCATTGCTGTTGAATGTCCTGCACTTGTCATTGTGCTTTCCATTCTTGACTTAAGCTTCGCAATTATCTCTTTAAGTCTCTTATAATCTGAGAACTTTGTCTTATATATAATTTCATTCATCATATCAAGGACGAACTGGATATTGTCATAGAGAACCTTACCCTTAACCTCATACATGATAGTACATTTGTCAAAATCCTTATTATCTGTGTATATGGCAGCATCAGTTGAGATTCCACCACAGTTAATATTGATTTCATTAGTCAGCTCTGTATATGTGTACTTTTCAGTATCCATAAGTCCAAGAACCGAGCTTAAAAGTCCGATATATGGAAGCAGTTCATCAGGCACATTCTTACAGTCGTAGCACATCATTATATATGCAATTCCATTAGTGAACATATTGTGGTGGATTACATCAACACCACCAATCTTCTTAGGGTCAATATATAACTTAGCCGGCTCTCTTGTGATATCCTTTAACTCAAGCTGTGGAATCTTCTCAAGATCCTTCTGGCTTGAAGGTGTATCCTGATATTCCTTTAATGCCTTTGTCTGCTTAACAAGCTCTTCCAGTTCTTCCTTGGAAAGTGTTGCCTTATACTTTGCAAGCTGCTCTGCTTCCTTTGCTTCCTTCTCCTCTGCAAGTCCATGCTTTGGAACAAGACTTAACACTACCTCATGATTATTATTAATAATATTGTCTTCAATGAATTTCTCAAAGAAGCCGTTCTCTGAATTCTTCTTGATTATTTCAAATGTCTCTCCTGCCTCAACATGAACAAATGGCTTGTTCTCATCATAAAGCCAGCTGTCCATCATTGTGAGATAATACATAAGTCCCTTCGGATATGGCCCAAAATCAGCTTCTCTGTATTTGAATTCGTAATAGTTGATTCCTGCCTTAACCATTCTCTTGCTAAGACCGTTCTTAACAATATCAGAAAGCGTGTCTTCAACAACACTCACAAATCTGTCTCTGTCACTTTCATTCGCATTCTTAGTAATAATTGAATACACCGGCTGATACACAGAAGTCTCTAACACACTGTACACATCTGTTCCAATTCCGGCGTCAATAAGTGCCTGCTTAAGCGGAGCACCCGGTGCCATGATAAGTGCATAATCAAGAATCTGTAATGCAAGATAGCTTACTGGGTCTGTTGATGTTCCGATAACAACATTGTAAGAAAGATAAGTGTTATCCTCCTCTGGCTCATCATCAGTAATTGCATACTCTCTTGTCTCATACTTAGGTGCGTCAAATGCTTTCTGGAAAGTTACCTCGGCATCTATATTGACATCATTCTTATCAAAAGCTGAGAGGTATTCGTTATTAAGATATTCAAGCCTCTCATCAACATCAATATCTCCGTACAGATAGATATAACTGTTCACAGGATGATAATATTCCTTGTGATACTTAATAAAATCTTCATACTTAAGCTGTGGTATAGCCTCAGGGTCACCACCGGATTCATTCTTGTATTCAGAATCAGGGAAGAGTGATACAAATGTATATCTTGAAAGCACATCATCTGCTGAAGAATACACACCCTTCATCTCATTAAATACAACTCCGTTATAAGCAAGCTCTCCATCTACATCTTCAAGCTCATAATGCCAGCCTTCCTGCTTGAATATCTCCTCATGCTCATACATTGCAGGATAGAATACCGCATCCATATAGACATCCATAATATTCTTAAAATCTGCCATATTGCAGCTTGCAACAGGATATACTGTCTTATCCGGATAAGTCATTGCATTAAGAAATGTGTTAAGAGAACCCTTGCATAGTTCTACAAATGGGTCTTTAACCGGATATTTTCTTGAACCACACAAGGTAGAATGTTCAATTATATGCTGCATTCCCGTGTCATTATCCGGTGGTGTCTTAAAACCTATAGAAAATACCTTGTTATCATCATCATTAGAAATAATTGCAACTCTCGCACCTGATTTCTTATGCTTTAATAAAAGTCCTACAGAATTAAGATCATTAAGCTTTTCAATGTTCACAAGCTCATATGCACCGTAATCTTTATTAAGTTCGTTATATCTTGTCTCTAAATTCATATTACTGCTTTAATCTCCAATCTTTACAATAAGGAATTATACATATAAATATAATACCCCACAATGTAGGATTTTACCACATTGTGGGGTGAGTGTAAACTTACATTACATATGTAAGCTATAGTATTTATTTGCCGAAAAGACCTTTCTTCTTACCGTGTCTTTCATTGCCTGTAAGCGCCTTTTCATATGCCATAAGTGCGTCCTTCTGCTCCTGATTAAGCTTTGTAGGAATATCAACTATTAAAGTGATATAATGATCGCCTCTCTGTGCTGCATTTCTTACACTTGGCATACCTTTGCCTTTAAGTCTTACTCTTGTACCTGATGCTGTTCCCGGCTTAACTTCGTACAATACTTCTCCATCAACAGTCTTAACCTTGATTTCACCGCCAAGTACCGCTGTTGGATAGCTTATTACAACATTAGAGAATATATTGTATCCGTCTCTTTCAAATTCTGTGCTTGCTGAGATAATAACAGCAACTAAGAGGTCACCTCTTGGTCCGCCATTAACTCCCGGCTCACCTTTGCCCTGTATACGTACGCACTGGCCATTATCGATACCAGCCGGGATATTGACTTCAATAGTCTTCTTGCTGCTTATATAGCCTGTTCCGTAACAATCCGGACACTTCTCCTTAATTATCTTACCAGTTCCATGACAGTCAGGACATGGCTGCTGACTTCTTACCATTCCAAGGAATGACTGCTGTGTGAAAGTTACCTGTCCACGACCACCACATTTGCTACAGGTCTCTGGTGATGTACCAGGCTTAGCTCCTGTACCGTGACAGCTTGAGCACTCATCCTTTAATGTAACATCTATCTTCTTGGTTGTTCCCCTTACTGACTCGTCAAATGTAATTCTTACATTAACTCTTACATCAGCACCTCTTCTTGGTCCATTGCTGTTTCGTCTGCTTCCGCCGCCTCCTAACATACCGCCAAAGAGATCTCCGAAAATATCTCCCATGTCACCAAAATCGAAATCGAAGCCACCTGCTCCAGCTCCACCTGCTCCGCCTTCAAATGCGGCATGGCCAAACTGGTCATACTGTTTTCTCTTCTCCGGATCGCTTAAGATGGTGTAAGCCTCTGTTGCCTCTTTAAATTTCGCCTCAGCCTCTTTATCTCCTGGATTTACATCCGGGTGATACTTCTTGGCCAGCTTACGATATGCTTTTTTAAGTGTTGCGTCATCGGCGCTTTTGTCCACGCCTAAGACTTCATAATAATCTCTCTTATCAGCCATGATTTTAATCCTATACCCGTTTTATTTATAACACAACTATTCAGTGAGAGAGACTCTCCCACTGAACAGTTATTATTGATATTTCCGTTGCAAATCTCTGCTTTTACAGAAATGTCACATTATACTTCTTTGTAATCAGCATCTACAACATCATCGTTGTTTCCTGCATCTGTGCTGCCTGCTGCACCGCCGCCCATATTCATGTCCGGTCCTGCCTGGCCGCCTGCCTGCTGTGTCTGCTCATACATTTTAGCGAAAAGCTTCTGAGCACTTTCCATCATCTTCTCCTGAGCAGCTTTGATATCTGCTACCTGAGAATCTGTCATCTCTTCTGCATTTGCAGTCTGAGACAGTAAATCTTTCAGTGCGTTCAGGTCTGCTTCTACAGCAGCTTTATCATTAGCATCGATCTTGTCTCCGGCTTCTTTCAGTGCATTCTCAACCTGGAATACCATGGAATCAGCATTGTTTCTTGTATCGATTGCTTCTTTACGTTTCTTATCCTGTGCTTCAAACTCAGCAGCTTCTTTTACTGCCTTGTCGATATCGGAATCAGACATGTTAGAACCAGCTGTGATTGTGATGTGCTGTTCTTTACCTGTTCCAAGATCCTTAGCAGATACATTTACGATACCGTTTGCATCGATATCAAATGTAACTTCAATCTGCGGAACACCACGACGTGCTGGCGGGATTCCATCCAGACGGAACTGTCCAAGAGATTTATTGTCGCGGGCAAACTGTCTTTCACCCTGTACTACGTTGATGTCTGCTGCGGTCTGATTATCGGCT
>OIEL01001158.1_pt1 | contig 13342 bp, 13 predicted proteins | sample 1581731 | NCBI WGS metagenome assembly OIEL01 (sample SAMN01760977, study PRJEB22395) | human gut metagenome | reverse complement strand
GGCTGACGGTGCAGGGGCAGTTTTTGCGCACCGATTTTTCCGATGAATAGGAGGCCGCCATGGAAGCTGCAAGCCTTTGGGCCGGAGTGCGCTTTACCGCCCGGAACGGCAGCCCCGAGGCGCTTTTGACCGATGCCGCCGGGCAAGGGATACACTTGTACGTCATCTCTGCCCGGCCCGGGGGCTTTTGTGCCCATTGCGCAGCATGGCAGTACCGGCGGCTTGCAGCCCTTGCCCGGCACAGGCGGGTGCGGCTGCGGGTGGAAAAACGGATGGGGCTATATTTTTTGCTGCGTCCGCTGCTGCGGCGTAAGGGGCTGTGGGCAGGGCTTGTCGCTTGGGGACTGGTACTGGTCTGGCTGCAAGGGCTTATATGGGCGATAGACTACAGCAGCCTGACCACCGGGCAGCAGGCGCGGGCGAGTGCAGTGCTGCGCAGCTGCGGTTTGCAGCCCGGCACTGTCGTAACCGAAGAGCTGTTGCGCACCGGAGAATATGCCCTGCTGGAAAGCGGCGAGTTCTCGTGGGCAAGCCTGAATTTTGAAAAAGGCCGGCTTGCGGTAGAAGCCGCCCCTGCCCATGCACGGCCGGAAATCGCCGCAGGCACTCTGCACGGGCTGCGGGCAAAGTGCAACGGAACGGTGCTGCGTACAAATCTTGCCAGCGGAACCATGCTGGTAGTGCCCGGGCAGACTGTGGAAGCCGGACAAGGGTTGATCGGCACGGCGCGCAGTGAGCGGGACGGCACCTTGATCTTTGCCCCGGCGGCAGGCACGGTAGTGGCACAACTGGAATGGGAGACAACTCAAAGCATTCCGCTGGCAGAGACCCTACCGCAGCTGACCGGCACAAATAAAGCGAATTACCGGCTGTTTTTTGCCGGGCATTCTGCCGCACTTTCCCCCTCCGCGCCCGAGAGGGACGGGCTGTACCGCACCCGGCATCTGCAATTAGAGGTTTTTGGTCTGCCCCTGCCCTGCGCGGTGGAGGAGACCACCTATTACGGGCAGCAGCAGGAGACGCTGTACCGTACCGAGGCGCAGGCGCTTACGCTGGCACGGCTGCAAGGACTGCGGGCGCTGCACGATGCTTTCCCGGATGCCGACATCCTCGCCCGCCGGGAGGCATGCACCGTGCAGGAGGAAACACTGCACTACAATGCCGTGTATACTGTGGCGGCAGACATTTGCACATAGCAAAAGCCAGATGGTTTGGAATGGTCTCCGCTTTGCTCTGACCATGTTCAGCGGAAAGATTATTGTTTATTTACAGGTCCGGAAAATCTGCGGATTTTCCAGACCTGTCTTTTCACGGGAGGGAGTATGACGGAAAACGGCAGCTATAAACGCAACTTGCTTTTGAAACGCAGAAAAAAGCTGCTGCACCAAATTATGGGCAGCAGCTTCGGTATTTGTTATTCGTTGGTCTGAGCAGCTTCGGCGGCCTGTGCATCGTACTCGGCAAGCAGAGTGTTCAGGTCGTACTGGTACTTGCTGTGGCAGAAGTGGCACACCACCTCACAATTGGGATCCTCGTCCCGCATACGCACAAGCTCTGCACGGCCAAGGCTGAGCAGCATCTCCTTGGTGCGCTCGGCGCTGCAATCGCACTGGTACTGAACCGTGCGCTCGTCCAGCACGTTGGGGGTAAAGCCGGCCAGTGCCAGCTGCATCATGTCCTCGGGGGTCTTGCCCGCATGGAGCAGCTCGGTGACAGAGGGCATGGCGTTGATGTTCTTTTCCAGCTGGTCGATTTCGGCATCAGTAGCGCCGGGCAGCAGCTGCACCATAAAGCCGCCTGCGCACAGGATGGACAGGTCTTTGTCCACCAGCACGCCCAGCGCCATCACGGTAGGCACCTGTTCGCTGTAGGCGTAGTAACTGGTCAGATCCTCGGCAATTTCACCGGATACCAGCGGCACCTGCCCGACTGTGGGCTCCTTTTGCAGGCGGTTGTCCCGGATGACGGTCAGCACGCCGTCCTTGCCCACGGCAGTGCCCACGTCCAAGTGGCCGTTGGCTTTGGCGGGCAGCTCCACCAGCGGGTTATCAATGCAGCCCTTCACGTTGCCGGTGCCATCGGTGCAGGCGATGAGCACGCCCGCAGGGCCACCGCCCGCCACACGCAGGGTGATGCGGTCGCGGTCATCCTTGAGCATGGAGCCCATCAGGGCTGCACCGGTAAGCAGACGCCCAAGTGCTGCGCTGCAAGTAGCGCTTGTGGTGTGAAGCTTTTCTGCTTTACGGACGATCTCGGTGGAATCCACACCGCAGAACACGACTCCGCCGTTCTCGGACAGGCCGCGGATCAGGTTTGCCATAGGTTATCCCTCCAGTTGTGTATACTGTTTTGTTGCGCAGAAGAAATAGCGCTGGCTTTCTTCGGTCAGCGGACCAAAGGTTTCACCATCGCAGACTGTTTCTAGCGCAAAGCCGTGCTTTTCCAGCGATGCACGAATAGTATCCAGATCATAGGTATACTCGCAGAATTCCTCGTGGAAATGCTCGCCGGTCTCGTGATAATCAATGTCCACCGTGATCTCCACCTTGCGGTCGGCGGCGTTATAGTGGTTGCGCCACACGCAGGAGGCGTCCTCTTCCTCAAAGGTAAATGCGTTATCGCCCAGAACCTTCTGATGCTTATAGGGGGTGTTCATATCAAACAGGAACACGCCGCCTTTTTCCATAAAAAAGCCCGCATTGGCAATGGCGGTATCCAGATCCGAGATGTGGTTGAAGGTATCAAAGGTAGATACCGCCGCTCGGATGGTACCGTAGAGATCCAGCTTGAGCAAATCCTGCCGGAGCAGCAGCAAGCGGCCGGAAAGTCCCAGCTGCTCGGCCTTATCCCGCACCACACAGAGCATCTCTTCCGACTGGTCGATGCCGATCATATCGTAACCCGCCTGCGTCAGCATCAGGGTCAGTTCCCCGGTACCGCAGCCAAGGTCGGCCACAATGCCGTCGTGGATGCCGTGGGCTTCCAGCTTTGCATGGATCTGGCTGTACAGGGCGTCGTAGTCTGCCTCGCCGTTGAATTCATCGTAAAAATAGGCAAATTCGTTGTAAGCCATAGCGTTACTCCGCTTCCTCGTTTTCCGCAGCCACTGCGGCGTTGAGCACTGCTTGCAGCTCCGGGATGCCGTAGCCGTTTTCGCCGCTGGTCAGCACTACTTTCTGGCAGCCGTAGGGGCGGCAGATGTTTTCAAAGTCCTCCTGCGTTTTGGCAAGCTGGCTCTTTTTCAGCTTGTCCGCCTTGGTCAGCGCCACCACATAGGGGATGCGGTGGTAGTGCAGGTAGCGCAGCATCTGCAGATCGTCTGCGCTGGGGGCATGGCGGCAGTCCAGCAGCTGCACCAGCAGGGTGTGGTGGCGGGGTGCCTCGAAGTAGCTGTTGATGAGGTCATCCCAGCGCTCGCGGTCGGCGTTGCTCACTTTGGCGTAGCCGTAGCCCGGCAGATCCACAAAATAGCAGTCATCCACCGAATAGAAATTGATGGTAGCCGTTTTGCCCGGCGTACTGGACACGCGCGCCAGATTTTTGCGGCTGCACAGCTTGTTGATCAGGCTGGATTTGCCCACGTTGGAGCGCCCCGAAAAGCTCAGCTCTGGGCGGTCACTTTCGGGCAGCTGGCTGGAAATGCCATAGCTGGCAATAAAATCAGCTTTATTGAAGATCATGGCGTGTTCCTTTCTGTTATTTCAGCAGACAGCGCCCGGCTGGTTCTTCTCAGGCGCGGCAGGGATGCGGCTCTCCCCTGCCTTGGACTTTTTGGTGCGGGGACGGCCTGCGGTGCTCTTTGCTGCCTTCGGCTTGAGCAGGGCAGCGGCCAGCACCTGCGAAAGGTTCTGCATGGGCAGGAAGGTCAGATTCTTCTTGACCTCCTCGTCCACGTCATACAGATCAGGCTCGTTATCCTTGGGGATGAGCACGGTCTTCATACCCTCACGGTAGGCAGCCATGCTCTTTTCCCGCAGACCGCCAATAGGCAGCACATTGCCGTGCAGGGTGATCTCGCCGGTCATGGCTACATCGCCGCGCACCGGCACGCCGGACAGGCAGGACACCAGAGCCGTGGTCAGGGTGACGCCGGCACTGGGGCCGTCCTTGGGCACAGCGCCCTCGGGGGCGTGGATGTGCAGATCGCACTTTTTCAGCCGCTCGGGGTCGATGCCGTATTCCTCGGCGTGGACACGCACCCAAGTGACTGCCAGCTGTGCGCTCTCCTTCATCACATCGCCCAGAGAGCCGGTAACGGTGATCTTGCCGGTGCCGTTATCCATGACCTGCACCTCGATGGGCAGGGTCTCGCCGCCCACACTTGTCCACGCCAGACCGTTGGCGATGCCCACGGCGTTGGTGCGGTTGAGGAAGTCCGGCTTGACGATGCGGGGGCCAAGCAGCTCCTCCAGCATGGTAGCGGTAACAGCTACGCTCTCCACCTCGCCGGCAGCGATCTTGCGGGCGCACTTGCGCAGCACGCTGGTGATGGTACGCTCCAGATTACGCACACCGGCCTCGCGGGTGTAGCCGTCGATGATGCCGTAGAGTGCGCTCTGGTTCATGGTGACCTTGCCGGTCAAACCGCAGGCCTTAAGCTGCTTGGGCAGCAAGTGCTTGCGGGCAATGTTATACTTTTCCACGCGGGTGTAGCTGGGCAGCTCGATGACGTCCATGCGGTCCCGCAGCGGGCCGGGGATGCTGCCCAAGTCGTTCGCGGTGGTAATAAAGAGCACATGGCTCAGATCAAACGGGATATCGATGAAATGATCGTTGAAGGTGCTGTTCTGCTCCGGGTCCAGCGCTTCCAGCAAAGCTGCCGCCGGGTCGCCCCGGAAGTCCCCTGCCATCTTGTCGATCTCGTCCAGCAGCATCAGGGGGTTGGAGGACTTGGCGGTGATCATGGCGCTGATGATCTTGCCGGGCATAGCACCGATGTAGGTACGGCGGTGGCCGCGGATCTCGGCTTCGTCCCGCACGCCGCCCAGACTGATGCGCACATACTTACGGCCAAGGCTTTCGGCGATGGAGCGTGCAATGCTGGTCTTGCCAACACCCGGAGGGCCTACCAGACAGATGATCTGTGCCTTTACATCCGGTGCCAGCTTGCGCACGGCAAGCGTTTCCAGAATGCGGTCCTTGACCTTTTTCAGGCCGTAGTGGTCCCGATCCAAAATCTGCTGGGCGCGGTGGATATCCAGATCATCCACGGTCATGGTGTTCCACGGCAGATCCAGACAGGTATCCAGATAGGTACGGATGACCGTGGCTTCCTGATTGCTGCCCTGCATCCGGGACAGGCGGTCTACCTCCTTGAGCAGTTTTTTCTCGCTGTCCTCGGCAAGGTGCAGCTCCCGGATCTTGCGGCGGTAATCATCGGCCTCGGCGTGGGTATCGTCCCCCTCGCCCAGTTCGTCGTTGATGATGTGCAGCTGCTCGTGCAGGTAGTAATCGCGCTGGTTCTTGTCCATGGACTCGTTGACCTTTTCCGCGATCTCCTTTTCGATCTTCATCACCTGACATTCACGGCGCAGCATCTCCACAAGGCGCTGCAGGCGGCCGTTGAGGGTGTTTTCGTTCATCACGGCCTGCTTGTCCTCGTAGCGGAACAAGAGATTTGCCGGCATATACTCGGTGAGGAACATAGGGTCATCGCTGGAAACGATGGTGAACACCACGTCCTTGGCAAGGCGCGGGTTCATGCCCAGATATTCGTCAAAGCCGGTCTTAAGGGCGCGGAGCAGCGCCTCGGTCTCCACAGCTTCTTCGGGCTTCGCGGCGCGCACCGGAGCGGAGCGCACGGCAGACAGCAGAAAATCGCCGGTGGTATCCAACTCGGTCAGCTTGGCGCGGTACTTGCCCTCCACCAGCACCTTGACCAGCTCGTCCGACACGCGCAGCACCTGCTTGACCTCGGCTACTACGCCGTAGGTATACAGATCCTGCTGGGTGGGCTCGCTGGTCTCCATCTCCTTCTGGGCTACCAGAAATACGTTGGAGTTGTTGGCCATGGCCCACTCCACAGCGGCAATGCTCTTTTCCCGCCCGACTTCAAAATGAACAAGGTTGTTGGGGAACACCACCAGCCCGCGCAGTGCGATGGTGGGCAGATGGAGTTCCTTACGCTCGACCTTGATGGTAACTTTTTCAGACATATACAAACACCTCCCGACTGCCGCTCGAGTTTCCATGCTGCGGCAGCGCTATCCTTTGGGGTCTTTTAAGGTGTATCTGAAAACAAAGAAAATGACGAATATTTCGCAAGCACAAGCGGGATTTAAGGCAAATAGCCGCAGGAATCCTTTGTGGATTTCAAGGCTGTTTAACGCAAAATCCAGCTGTGTTTGTAGAAATAGACTAAATTTTCGACTTTTCAGATACACCCTAGATAAAAATACAGTTGTTTCCTTATTATACAGATTTCCGGCCAAAATGCAACTGCCTTGCCGGAATGGTCGGTCATTCAGGGCGGTTTTCGTGGGTGTTGAAGCCCATTTTGCCCAGCGCGGGCAGCAGCGCCCGCAGGGTGACCGAGGTGAGCGCACCCATGACAAGCCCCAGCACCAGCATGACCGGCGCGTAGTACAGCGACAAGGACGAGGAGATGATGACTCCCGCGCCCAGCAGCTGCCCCACGTTATGTGCCAGTGCGCCGCAGACCGACAGGATGAACCATGTGGGCCGCACCGGCAGAAGATAATACAGCACCCACATCACCGCAAGGGACAAAAGCCCGCCGCACAGCGAGAGGAAGCCCGCCGTGAAACCGGACACCAGAAAGACGAACAGCGCCTTGAGCACATCCAGCACAAGTGCCTGCCGGGGACCCATGAAGAACAACGCATACATGACCACGATGTTGGCAAGCCCCAGCTTCATGCCCGGCAAGAGCCCCGGAATGACCAGCGTACCCTCGATGAAGGAAAGCGCCATGGCCAGCGCAAACAGCAGACCGGACAGGGCGATGTGCCGTGTTTTTTGATAGTTGCGGTGATTTTTAGGCATAGAGGATACGCTCCTTTATTCTTCGGGCTGCTGCGTCTGCTCGTAGGCTTCCTGCTCTTCCATGGCGGCTTCCCATGCAGCAAAAAGCTCTTCCTGATGGAAGCGCAGGTCGCTCAGCTCATCGCTTTTCTGGCGCAGCAGGTCGGGGTCGTTGTAAACCTCCGGGGAGTTGATCTCGTTGTCCAGCTCCACCTCGCGTGCACCGCAGGCCTCCATCTCGTCCTCGCAGGCCTTGATCTTGGCGCGCAGCTCGGCGCGGCGGCGGCGCTGCTCCTTGCCGTAGCCGGTCTTGGCGGGCTCGGCCGCCTTCTGGGCAGCCTGCACCGGGGCGGCACGACCCATCAGGGCATCGTAGCTGGTGTAGAGCACTGCCTTGCCGTCCTCAAGGTAGAGGATGGGACAGGCCAGACTGTTCATCAGGTGACGGTCGTGGGTGACCAGCAGCAGGGTGCCGGTGTAGGCCATCAGCGCCTCGGTCAGGTTTTCGCGGGTATAGATGTCCAAGTGGTTGGTGGGCTCGTCCAGAAACAGCAGATTCGGCCGTTCCAGCACGATCTCCGCAAAGCGCAGACGCGCCAGCTCGCCGCCGGACAATGCTTCGCAGGGCTTGAACACCGTATCGCCCCGGAAGCCCAGCTTTGCAAGGTGGCTGCGCACCTCCAGCTCGGTCATGCGGGGGTACTTGTTCCAGATTACATCAATGACTCTGCCCTGCCCCAGACGGTTCTGCTGCTGGGCAAAAATGCTGGGACGCGCCCCGGTGCCCAGCCGCACCATGCCGCCGGAGGGGCGGCGCTTGCCGTCCAGCACCTGCATCAGGGTGGATTTGCCTGCACCGTTGGGGCCGGCAATGATAAGCCGCTGCCCGCGGCAGACCGTATAGGTAAAGGGTTCCAGCAGGGTGCGCTCCCCGATCTTGATGCTGAGGTTTTTCATCAGCACCAGTTCATTCCACGGCTCTACGTCATATTCAAAGCGGAATTTCAGCTGGTTGGTCTCGTCTTTGGGTGCCTCGGTGATCTCCAGCTTTTCCAACTGCTTGCGGCGGCTCTGCGCCATTTTGGTGGTGGAGGCGCGCACAAGGTTGCGGTCTACATAGTCCTGCAGTTTTTCAGCCAGTGCTACGTCAGCATCGTGCTGCTTCTGGCGCAGGGCATCGGCAGCCTCCTTCTGGGGCAGGTAGGCCGAGAAGTTGCCCTTGTAGGTGGACATGGTCTGGAAGGACACCTCCCAGATCTTTGTACAGACATTATCGAGGAAATAGCGGTCGTGGCTGACCACCAGCACGGCGCCGGAGTAGCCCTTGAGGTAGTTTTCCAGCCATTCCATGGTGGCAAAGTCCAGGTGGTTGGTGGGCTCGTCCAGAATGAGGACATCCGGTTTTTCCAGCAGCAGCTTCGCCAGACGCAGCCGCGTCAGCTCGCCGCCGGAGAGCACCGCAATGTTCTTTTGCCATGTATCCTGCGCAAAGCCCATGCCGGACAGCACCTTTTTGATGTTCACGTCCATGTTGTAGCCATCGGCGGCGTCTACGATGTTTTGCAAAGCATCGTGCTGTGCCAGCAGGTCGGCGTTGTCCGGCTGGGCAGCCATGCGGCGCTCCAAGATCTGCATCTGCGCCATGGCATCCAACACCGGGGCAAAGGTGGCACGCATCTCGCCGTAGATATCCAGCGTGGCGTCCAGCTTTGCGTTCTGCTCCAGATAGCCCAGCGTCACCCCATGGGTCACGCTGAACTCGCCCTCGTAGTCCTGATATTCGCCAGTAAGGATCTTGAGCAGAGTGGTCTTGCCCGCACCGTTTTGTCCCACGATGCCGATGCGGTCTTCCCGCTCGACACTGGCGGTCACATCGTGCAGCACTACTTTTTCGCCAAAGGTCTTACCCAGTTTTTCTAAATGTATCAGCATAGTTTTGATCCGTTATCCGTTCTTTTCAGTTACACCATAGGTTTCAGCACTGGTGGCGGCGGTTCTTCAGGCCAACGTTGGCCAGTTCCTCCTGCTCCATCACCAGCGGATACAGCTCCTCCAGACTGGCGATCTCGTAGGTGGGGATCACCTTACCGGGGTTTTCGGCGTGGTTGGGGTTGTACCAGCAGGTATCCAGCCCGGCGTTGCTGCCGCCCTGAATATCGCTGGCCAGGCTGTCGCCCACCATCAGAACGTGCTCCCGGTTCTCCACGCCCAGCGCGCGCAGAGCCGCATCAAAGATGCGGGCATTGGGCTTTTCGCAGCCCATTTTCTCAGAGATGAACACGTCCTCCATAAAGTTCATCACACCGCTTTCTGCCAGACGGCGGGTCTGCACCTTCTGCGCGCCGTTGCTGACGATGGCCAGCGTTGCCACCTCAGAAAGCTCGCGCAGCACGTCCAGCACCTCCGGGCTCATCAGATCCGGGTGGGTGGACAGCTGCTCCAGATAGAAGCGGTTCATCTCCACACCGTCGCCGGCGGCATTGATGGCTTTTAAAAAGCGGCTGAACCGCTCGCCAAACAGCTTCTCGCGGCGGATCTGGCCTTTTTCCAGCTGCCGCCACAGTTCCTCGTTGATGGTGCGGTAGGTCTGCACGGTCTCAGCATCCGGCTCGATACCGTAGTTTACCAGCGTTTCGGCCAGCGCCTTGTTTTCGGCTGCATCAAAGTTGAGCAGCGTATTGTCCGCATCGAACAGGATGCAATAATATTTTGCCATAGTATCTCACTTTCTTTTCAGCATTTCCCACTTGTGTATCAACAGGGAGAAGCCAGCCCCACCCCCGGCAGAGCTGGCTTCTCGTTATTCAGAAACAATTTCATACGCAGACAGGTCTGTTTGTGCCGGGACGTTATCCGGGCACAGCGTCTTTCCCTCGCAGGGCGTCAGACCGCATTTCTGCATTTCTTCCTCCAATGCGCTGTTATCCACGTTTTCCCAGTCGGTATCGTAGTAATCCACGCTGCCGTTGGTCACATCGTTCTCCCCGGGCAGGGAGGGTGTGCGCATTTCTTGCCAGTACATAGAGCTCCACCTTCCTCTCACGCCAGCCTATGCGGCGCGGGCACGGAATGTGCCCTTAGTTGGCAGCTTCCTTGCTGGCGCTGGCCTCAGTCTTGGAGGACGCGGGCTTTTCCTCTTTAGAGGTTGCCGGTTCATCTTCCTTGGAGGAAGCCGTGTGCTCCTGCTTAGAAGAAGCAGGTTTTTCCACCTTGGAGGAGCTGCTCTGCGAAGAAGAAGTGGGCTTTTCTTCCTTAGAAGAAGCCGCAGAGGAGGCGGGCTTCTCCACCTTGGAGGAGCTGCCGGTGCTTTCAGAAGTACCGTTCGAGGAGGAAGAAGCGGGCTTCTCCTCCTTGGAAGAGGCCGGTTTGTCCTCCTTAGAGGAAGCAGACGTTTCGTCCTTGGAAGAAGCAGGCTTATCCTCCTTAGAGGATGCACTGGAACTGCTGCTGGACGAGCTGGACGGTGCACCGCTGACCGAAAGTTCCAGCTTGTTGCTGGTCACAGTGCAGTCGTTATAGCTGGCGGTGGCGTACACCCGGAAGGTGCCGCCCACCATGGAGGGATCTACCTCGCCCTTTATGGTGGTCTTGCCGGCAGCCTGTGTCACCTCGCTGCCATTGACATACCAGCGGATGCTGGAAGTATCCAGATACTTGCCCTTGAGGGTAGCTTTGAAGGTGTAGGAATCCCCCAGCGCAGCCTTGCCGCTGCTGCTGATTTGGATAGAGGCTGCCGCAAACACAGCGGTCACATCCACGTTCTGGTCAAAATTGGTATCCGTGCGGGTGCGCTTGGTCACGCCATCGCTCCACTTGACGAACACATAGCCGTCCTCCGGCACTGCGGTAACAGTAACAGTCTGGGCGGCGCTGGTCACCTTGACGGTAAGAGACTTGCCGCTCTCGTTGCCGCAGGTCAGGGTACCGCCGCCGGTTTTATCTACACGGTAACCGGCCTGATACTCCGTTTTTTCCTCAACAGCCGAGGAAGAGACGTCCTCCGAGCTGCTGGGTGCTTCCACGGCAGAGCTGGGGTTAGCGGTATACTCGGCGCGGGTGGGGATGTTATTGGTGTCCGGGCGGCGATCCTCGGTCTCATAGGCGTGGGTACGCAGATACTTCAGCAGCACCTTCAGACCTGCGGGCTTGAGGTGGATGTCCCCGCTCTGGTAGTAATCCACATTGCCGTAGCCGTTGGCGTCCTTGAGCGCCTCGGCAGAGTTGAGGAACTTGACGCCCAGCTGCTCGCACATGGTCAGCAGCGCCATGTTGAAATCATCAATACGGGTCTGGTCCATGTTGGGGTAGTTGGAGTGGTTGGACGGGACCGGCGGCACCGTGTTGACGATGATATCAGTATAGGGATAGCTGGCCTGAATGGCCTGCACCAGCGCGGTGTAGTTGCTGATAAAGTCCTCGGTGTTCATGCCGTTGTCGTTGGTGCCCAGCATGATGACCACCCGGCGGGGCTTCATTTTTGCCACTGCCTGTGCGATGGTGTAGCGGTTATCGTCCCGCTTGAAGGTGACGATGCCCTCATGCAGGGCTGCGCTGGTGCCAATGCCCTCTTTTGCGCAGAACTGCTGCAATGAGATCAGACCGCTGGCGTACAGACGCACCGTGTTGGAATCGCCGATAAAAAGGGTCTGCTCCTGATAGGCATTGCCGGCATCGGCGGTCCCGGTGAGCAGCGCGCTGGAGGTCTCGTTGATCTGATAGTGGTCAGAGATATCCTCCTCCCCTTCCGGGGCGGGCGCGGGGGTAATAATGGAAGAATCCCCCGGCTGCTCCGTCGGGTTCTTGCCCCGCTTGAGCATGGTAAGGGTGATGCCGATGGTCAGCAGCGCCGCCAGTGCACACACGATGCACACCAGCACCGCCTGCTTCTGCATCGGGGTCAGCGCCTGATTCTCCTTTTGGTTATTGCTTCTCATATTCTATCCATTCTCCTTCCGAAGGAATGAAACTTCCTGTCATACCCGGACTGCCAGCAGCCGGTCGGTAAGGTCGGTGCAGCTTTCGGCCAGCAGCACCGGATGGAAGGGTTCCAGCTCTTCCCGGCTGCCGTAGCCATACAGCACACCGGCAGCATCCAAACCGCAGTCAGCAGCGCCCCGCATATCATCGTTACGGTCGCCCACCATCAGCACCCGCTTGCCCTGCAAGGCGGGCTGGCTGAGCACATAACGCACGACCTCGGTCTTGGTGTCCCGGCTTTCGTCCATAGAGGCGCCGCCGATAAAATCAAAATACTGTGCAAGCCCCTGCTCTTCCAGAATGGGGGTGACCACCTTGGTGGGCTTGGAGGTGGCAGTGCACAGGAGTAAACCCGCGTCTTTCAGGGTTTGCAGCATCTGCAGAACGCCCGGAAACACGGCACACTCGTGACTGCCCTTCACCGCGTAGCTCGTGCGGTAAAGATCGGTAGCTTTTTCGATCAGCGCCGGGTCGGTGAAGTGCTCGCCGAAGCTTTTGCGCAGGGGCGGGCCCAGATAGCGGCGCAGGTTGATGCCGGATACATCCACACCCATGGTGCAGAAAACCTCTTGCAATGTATGAATGATACCGGGGGCTGAATCGATCAGCGTCCCGTCCACATCAAATAGGATCGCATCATAATGCAGCAATGTTTTATTCCTCGCTTTCATGGTGATACATCCAATAGTATAGCACAGATTTGATACATCAGCAATTCCAACAAAAGATTTTTCTGTCTCTTATGCAGAATTTTCCTAAAAAGGGAGGCCACTGCGCCGTATTTTGCACAGCAGCCTCCCTTGCGGCAGCGCGGAGCAGCACAATGCCGGGCAGCCCGCGGGCTGCCCGGCATTGCATTTTCACGGATCAAATTGCAGCAGAGAGCGTCCTCTGCAAAAGCGTTACTGCGCAGGTGATGGGCAGCTGCTGTCCCCCGGGACATAGAGGTTGTTGGAGATGAACTCCAGCTTATCCTTGAGCACCAGCTCAAGGTTTGCTACGGCGTGCACCATGTTAGTAGCGGAGTCGTTCACCTCCAGCAGCTTGCAAAGATCCAGACCGTCCAGATCCATGGCTTTCTGCATCTTCCGGCTTTCGGCACACAAAATGTGGCTGAGCGCCGTTTCCTGCAAGGCAATGCTTTCCATCAGGTCCACGACAGCCTGATCCAGACTGACCTTGGGCATTTCCGGGCACTGAGAACGGGTACAGGGTGTATCGATCATCATAGGGCAAAACCTTCCTTTCCGGTCGTGTGCCCTATCCTATGCCGCGGCGGGTACGGCTGTTACTGCTTTTCTGCCTGTGCGCGCACCTTCTCAATGGTGTCGCGGTAGCCGCCGGAGCCGTACTGGATGCAGCGGTTGATGCGGCTGATGGT
>OIEL01001151.1_pt1 | contig 13428 bp, 13 predicted proteins | sample 1581731 | NCBI WGS metagenome assembly OIEL01 (sample SAMN01760977, study PRJEB22395) | human gut metagenome | reverse complement strand
AGTTGTTGCCTCGTTTGACTTTGTTGTCTCCTGTGCAACTGTTGTCTCGTTTGACTTTGTTGTTTCCTGTGCAGTTGTTATCTCGTTTGACTTTGTTGTTTCCTGTGCAGTTGTTGTCTCTTCTGACTTTGTTGTTTCTGATGAAGACTGTGCTACAGATGTTGTTTCCTTTTGTGTCGTCTCCTGCTGTTGATTATCTGATATAAAATGCATTTGTCCATTGACATTAACAAATGACTTAGAAATTGCTCTTCCATTACATGTAGATGTTAAGGTAATATCTGCTTTTGGTGCAACAACTATACCACATACCTCACCTATATTAATATTACCAGTTACATTAACAGCATTGAAAATAACCGTGTCTGATACATCAACATCTGTTAATCCGCCTGTATTCTTTCCATTAATGCTGAATCTTTTAATGTCTGCATCACCATCACCGCCAAGCAGATTAATGATAACAAACTGTCCCTGTGCTTTATTTGTTATGTTGAGCTGTCCTTCTCCATAATAAGATGAAACTTCTTTTCCCTGCCAGTCAATATAATTATTAGCATACATATTTACCACTACAATCTGCTTATTCTTAAATGAAGCAAGATCAATCTTTCTATCATCATAAGCACCAATAACTATATCAGCCTCCGAATCTGGTGTATCTGAATACGCCTTGAAATTATCGTATACATTATCAAGTGCTGCAGTTACATCCATATAATCCTCTGCATAATAAACATTGATTGTATCCTTGCAGTTAGCAACATTAATAACAGCACCTGTTCTTTTTCCGTTAGCATCCTTAATATAATATTTATTCTCTCTGGGTTCATAATCATAATCAGTTCCAAGCACAAGATTATTAAATGCATTCCTATCCACATTAACCTCTGATGAACCAGAATTATCAAAACTCTTGATATATGTTGTTCCAACGCTCATATCAAGCCATGCACTCATCCACTGATCTGTTATTACAAGCTTGTTAGTCGCGAAACATGTCTGATTGTGATTACCATTCTTAAATTCTTCAGCAACTACACCGTAAGGTGTTGCTGCTCCTAATAATTCATTAAGGACATCCTGTGTTTTTGAATATGCGCCAGCTCTTAAAGACGTACCAGCAAACACAGAACCTGCAACTATTGCAACCAAAAGAACGCCAACTGCAGTTTTCTTAATCTTTACATCCAAACCACTTAATCGTTTTCTAAAAAACATTACTATCCCTCCAAAAATGTCTGAACCAATAGTTTCCCCTTAACTATATTTCCCTCTCTCAGCGTATAATAGCATTAGTACCAAAGTACTGCTTCCCCCTTTTTGGGGGGTTTTAATTCTACATTAATAAAACAACCCATATCCTGAATCAGTATCATTCTAGTATACGTTCCGGACATGGGTTATATTACACATTATTCAATTTAAATATTATGCTTCAAGGCTTCTGTTCATAGCTGACTCTAACGCATCAATAGAAGCTCTGATGATATCATGGTCAATACCAATACCAAAGTAATTCTTTCCATCCTCTCCTGTAATACCAACATATGCAATGGCACTAGAATCAGAACCCTTCTTTAATGAATGTTCTTCATAACAGAAGATATCACAAGGCTTTCCAAAATGACTGGCAAGAGCATTACTTACAGCATCAAGACGACCATTACCACCATCTTCAACATTGTACTTCTCACCATTCTCATTAATAGTTACGACTGTCTGTATTCCATTAATCTGCTTGAAATGTACTTCAGAAATCTTGAATACTGGTGTGTATTTCTTATATCTCTTCTCAAATATTTCAAGAACTTCATCTGCTGAAAGCTCCTTATGATTAACATCCGATACATCCTTAACAGCATAACCCAGATCTTCTCTCATAGCCTTAGGTACAACCATTCCATAGTTATGTTCAAGAACATAAGCAACACCACCCTTACCAGACTGGCTATTAATTCTTATAACATCTGAATCATATGTACGTCCTACATCTTCTGGATTAATTGGAAGATATGGAACTGTCCATTTATTAGGATCATTTTCAATTCTGTAATGCATTCCCTTAGATATAGCATCCTGATGTGAACCTGAGAAAGCTGCAAAAACAAGCTTACCACACCATGGATGACGGTCATCAATCTTCATCTGTGTAAGTCTTTCAAATACTTCTGCAAGATGTGGCATATCAGAAAGATTGAGTTCAGGATTAACACCCTGCATATACATATTCATCGCAAGTGTAATAATATCTACATTACCTGTTCTCTCACCATTACCAAAAAGTGTTCCCTCAATTCTGTCTGCTCCTGCAAGAAGTCCTAACTCTGCATCAGCAACACCTGTCGAACGGTCATTATGTGGATGAAGAGAAATAATAACATTTTCTCTGTTGTGCATGTACTTAGACATATATTCAATCTGGCTTGCAAATACATGTGGAAGTGACATCTCAACTGTAGCAGGAAGATTGATGATACATTTCTTATCAGGTGTTGGCTGCCAGATATCAACAACAGCGTTGCATACCTCAAGTGCATACTCTGGTTCTGTTCCTGTAAAGCTCTCTGGACTGTATTCAAAAAGGAAGTTTCCTCCATCAGCTTCAGCAAGTTCCTTTAATAACTTAGCACCTTCAATAGCAATCTGCTTAACTTCTTCCTTAGATTTCTTGAATACCTGTTCTCTCTGTGCTAATGAAGTAGAATTGTATACATGAACTATTGCTCTCGGAGCACCCTTTACGGCTTCAAATGTCTTCTTAATAATATGTGGTCTTGCCTGGGTAAGAACCTGAATTGTAACATCATCAGGAATCATATTCTTCTCAATAAGTGTACGGCAGAACTCATATTCTGTCTCAGAAGCTGCAGGGAAACCAATTTCAATTTCTTTAAATCCAACTTCAACTAACATCTGGAAGAATTCAAGCTTTTCATCAAGACTCATAGGTTCAACAAGAGCCTGGTTACCATCTCTTAAATCAACCGAACACCAGATTGGTGCCTTATCAACATACTCCTTGTTAACCCAGTCATTGCACTTAACTGGTGGCATAAAATAGCCTCTTTCATACTGTCTGTAATCAAACATTCCTAAAACCTCCTGAAAATATAAATATGTATTGTTAATAAGTAAAGGCTTCCTTAAAGATAAGCATAAAAAAATCTTTCGTCCATGGGCAATTCCACCCAAAGAGACGAAAGATAAATCTCACGCGTTACCACTCTTCTTCATAGCTATGCTATGCACTCACCGAATACGTACAACAAATGTGCTGCATTATATTCTGTCCACTATAACGGTTGGCTTCCGGCTACTCCTACTTCTCATAATGATTTCAGGTAGCAGCTCCAAGGCGAGTTCAATAAGTTCCTTCGACTGCCTCGCACCACCCGGCAGTTCTCTGACTCTGGTTCCTATCTAATAGTCCTCTTCACAGCATTTACTTATTATGTACGCTTATTATACTTGTCATTTTTTATAAAGTCAAGCATAAATTCAAGTTCTTCTTTGGAAATATTCTTATCAGAATATCTTGCTTTCTCATAACTTGCTGTAATTCTGTCTGCAGCATCAGCATCGTCAGTTATTCTGTTTATTGTTATATCCTGTGGTTGCATATTTTCAAGTGATTTACCATCCGAATCCCTGGCTGCCTTTGATGATTTTATTGCTGCTTTTCTGAATGCCTTCCTGTACTGCATATTAACAGGCATATTCTTAGCTTCTTCTGCTCTCTGACGTCTCTTTATCCTTGCTTCTGTTCTTCTGTCATTACCAATGAATTCAATCTCATCACCATTATTATCCTGTGACTTTTTGAAATTCTTGGCATATCTGATAATCATATAGACAATAAATACAACAAGTGCAATTACAAGAACTATTGCAAATGCTGTAAATAATGCACTCATAACAGGATTATCAGTAAATGCAAGGTCGTTATCTCCCTTTACCACATCATCATCAGTGACTGGATTCACGGAATCTTCGGGCATCGTAGAGACTTCTTCTTTCTCTCTTATAAGTCTTAAGAACAGCTTCAGCACTATCCTTACAACTGCTACAAAACCTGAACCAATCAGTGTAAATATATTGCCATAATCCCCACTATAGAACAGAATCATGCCAAGAATCATAAGTCCTGACACAACCATGACCATTATCATGTTAATTCCTGTAATTCTCTCAGCAGGAAATTCTGATTTGCCAGCATTACTTATAAACAGAGAATTAAGCTCTTTTAACTGGTCAGCAAGAAAAGCAAGCAGAACAAACAGCACAAATAATACTGTTTCATAGTTAACAAGCAGTCTGTTGCCTGCTGAACCGCCATAAAGACTTCCTGCGACCATAACCAGACAATACAGAGGTGACATTCTCTCTCCTGCCTGCAAGGCAGCTTTCTTGTCTTCCTGAGTTACATCAGCAAACTGATTCCCATAAAGCGGTTCATTCACATATTCAGTTTTTCTTGCATTAGCCACTCTTATGCTTACAGACCTTATACACACAGCAAGTACACTTACAAAATATGCTGTAGACTCTGCATCTCCATTACCAATTATAATGGCTGTTATAAGCAAAGCAGCATGAATCAGCATAAATAGAAAATTCTTATGTATATTCTTTCTTGCCACATAAGTTATAATAACCGGAACTGCCATAAGCAGTGTTGCAATAATATAACTGTCAGATTTATTCGTAAGTCCCAATATAACAAATGCAGAAAATGCGAACGCTACAATACACTGGCTTATTATATCTGTCAATGTTCTTATTGTTCTCAGTTTATTATAATTATAAACTTGTCCCGACTCATTCATATGTTATCTCCTGATAAACTTATTTCACTTCCCAGCCCTCTGGTCTGATACCACAATAATCAAGGCTGTATTCTCCACCAGTCATATATGGAACAATCCATATAACCTGTCCATACTTTTTCTCAAACTTCTGCATAGTCTGCTGCAGCTTCTTTCTTCTGCTCGCTGATATAACAACATATACACTGTTGTCACTACTCTGGACAGAAACATTTTCTATAAATGTTCTGTTAATAAGCTCTGCAAACTCTTCTTTTTCAAGCTTTAAATCCATTCTTGCAAGTACAGTATTAATACTTCCAAGATGTCCAACTCCTGCTCCTTCTCTTATACCAACTGCTTCCTTTGTGTCAACATCACATGCATTACTAATAAGAGAGACATTTATTCCCTGTCTGATGAATTCTTCCGCCACAGAAGCTGCAAGACTTATTGCTTCTTCATTAACCGAATCATATGTAAGCATTCCATCATCCTCAAGATTAAGAAGAATACATACATTACGGCTGACTGACTCATTATATTCATTAACACACAGATTACCTGTTCTCGCTGTTGCCTTCCAGTTCACATTCTTTAGGCTGTCGTTGCTTGTATAATCTCTTATTCCTCTGAACACAAATGGATCTTCAAGCATATATTTCTTACGTTCTGCTTCTCCTGATATTCTGCTTCTTATAAAGCTGAATCTCTTACTATCCACAGTCTTAGGATAAACTGTTATCTCACAGGTACTATCCACTTTGAGAACATTAATCTCGTTCATAAATGGTCCGGCAAATGTAAGCTGTACGCCTGATATTTTGAACACACCTCTGTGATTGCATTTAACAGGAATTCTTCTTGTAATTCTCTGATTAGCCAGAAATGAGAACACATCATTGCGGTATGTAAGGTCTGACACACTTGAATTAGTATCTGTTCCAGGAAATTCAAGTTCCCTGTCCACCTGAAACTTAAGATTCACACATGGCAGCGGCAGACGTTTTTCGTTGGATATAACCTCAACAACATTAACTGTTTCGCCATTTACAACATGCTTTTTCTCAAATTCAAGAGCGACACCCAGCCCCTTATTCCAGTTATAACGAAATACAAACTTAATTGCCAGATATACTATAAGTACACCAATAAGCATCAATAATACATTCATTATCTTTTCCAATCTTCAGTAGGAACTGCTGTGTTATTAACAACATGTTCTATAATCTGTTCTTTATTATCCATATTCATGTAACCTGTCTGTAACACAATTCTGTGTGCCCATACTACAGGTGCAAGTATCTTGATGTCCTCTGGTACAACATAATCTCTGCCTGCAATATACGCATATGCTCTCGCCACATTGAGCATACCAAGAGTTCCTCTCGGGCTTACACCGATTGATACATTATCCTCCTGTCTTGTCATCCTTGCCAGTTCAACAATATAATCAATAAGCACTGGGTGAACATATACATTTTTCACATCTTCTTTCATTGCAACAATATCTTCACATGTTGCAACTGTTGAAAGTTCTTTAGAAGGATCTTCTTTTAAGAATCTGTTAAGAATAAGTACCTCATCATCTTTCTTTGGATAACCCATGTTAATCTTCATAAGGAATCTGTCAAGCTGTGCCTCAGGAAGCTGATAAGTTCCTGCTGTCTCAATAGGATTCTGTGTTGCAATTACAACAAATGGTTCTTCTAACTTAGAATATTCACCATCCACAGTAACCTGATGTTCCTCCATACATTCAAGCAATGCTGACTGTGTTCTAGGTGTTGCCCTGTTAATCTCATCTGCAAGAATAACATTAGCGAATACCGGACCTCTTCTGAATACGAATTCACCCTCTTTCTGGTTAAACACATGCACACCTGTAATATCTGAAGGAAGCAGATCTGGTGTAAACTGAATTCTTGAAAATTGTCCATCAATGCTCTTTGCAAATGCTTTCGCCATCATAGTCTTACCGGTTCCTGGAACATCTTCTAGAAGAACATGTCCACCGGCAATAATACTTGTCAGAACCAGTTCTGAAACATTTCTCTTACCCACAATCACCTTACTTACATTATCTAATATATCTGAAGCCTTACTCATAATACCTCCTCGTAACACGAAATTTAAACTCAGATAATTATAACAAAAACACTGCCAGAACAGCAAGTGTCTGACAGTGTTAATAGGTTAAATAATTATGAACTTTTGGTGAATTTAATTATCTGTAGGCATCTCCTGATTAACATCAATACCTCTTGGAGCAACAGGTGTTGAGAACACAATCTGTGTACTTGTTCTTCCGAACTTCTGAAGCTGGCCGATAAATGTATCAAGTTCCATGGTACTTGGGAACATAACTTTTAATAGCATTGAATAATTGCCTGTTACACAGTTACATTCAACAACATTAGGGCATGACTTGATAAATGGATAGAAATCCGGTTTCTGCACAGGAGCAACTTCAAGATTAATAAATGCTGTTATATGATATCCCAGCTTTAACTGATTAATCTTAACTTCATATCCTTCAATAATCTCTTCCTTCTCAAGTCTCTCAATTCTTGCTGAAACAGCCGGTGATGAAAGGAAAACATTCTCGGCGAGTGCCTTTAATGGCATTCTTGCATTCTGCTGTAATAATGTAATTATCTTCTTATCGATTTTATCCATGGCGTGAACCTCCAGATTATAATATTCGTTGTAAATGCTATTAATTTAACCAAAAAGGGGACAATCCTAGCGTTGTTGCTAAAATCGTCCCCTTTGACTTAAATTATTAACTTATACATAATATACACCTTACATAATAAAATGACAAGTGTTTTTTCTTTATTTTCATTGCTTTTATACATAATATTTGTTAGAGTAGAGAAAATACTAAAGCCATTACTGGCAGAACGGAGACATTATGGAGAATAATAATCAGGAATATAACACAGTAACTCTTATGCTTGACGATAACACAGAATGTGAATGTGCAATAATACGCATATTCCCTGCTGGAGATAACGACTATATCGCACTTCTTCCACTTGAGGGTGAAGCTGCAGACAACGATGAGGTATATCTTTACAGATACAAGGTTGAAGGCGACAACGAACCTATACTTGAGAATATTGAATCTGATGAAGAATATGAGCTTGTATCTGAAGCATTTGACGAAGAATTAGATGCTATGGAGTATGAAGATCTGTACGAAGAAGAGGATAACGAGCAGTAAGAAGTTCTTCTATAAAGCGTGAACGGGTTGTATCTTTGTTGTACCTCTGCTTGGGGTACAGAAGATACAACTTTTCTTTTGCCCTTGTCATTGCAACATAAAAAAGTCTTCTTTCCTCTTCTATCTGCTCATCAAGAACTGCCTTATTATACGGTATTATCCCCTCACATACATCCATCACCATCACAATCTTATATTCAAGCCCTTTAGAGCCATGCATTGTAAGCATATGCACACCTTCCACCGTGTTGTTCCTACGCTGAGTATCACACTGCTTAAGGTATTCTGTAATACCATCAAGCCATTGTGAGAGGCTCATATACCGCGACGCCCTGTGTGCCAGTTCATCAAGCACATTATATAATTCTTCCTTATCAGCCTTATGTTCATATATATAATTTCTTATATATTCATCGTAGCCAATACCCTTTCTTATATAATTAACAGCTGCAAATGGAGACATATTTCTTATCATGTTAATATCAGATGCCAGCTTTTCCACCTGTTCACTCATCTGTTCATTCCCCTCATAGCCTCTCTTCAATGCATTAATATCTGCCGGCTGTGTAATATATGAACGGCTTATATATCGGAGCGGCTTATTAATAATCCGCAGAAAGTCTATTCTTTCCCTGCTTCCAAGTGCAATCCTTATATATGTAAGAATATCCTTACTTATCCAGTGCTCATATATATCCTGTACTACTGAATAATCGCAGCATGGAATTCCATCACTTTCAAGCCTTGACATATACATATTCCCAATTACATTAGTTCTTGATAACACAGCAATGTCATCAGCAGCTATTCCAGTATCAATCAGTCTTCTTATCTCTGATACAAGAAATGCTTTCTCATCATTCAGACTGTTAAATTCATATACAGACACAGTATCTCCTTGTGAATTGTACGTCGTTATATCTTTATAATAACGATGCTCATTCTCCTCTGCTACAGCCCTTGAAGCAAACACAATATTGCCCGTTGACCTGTAATTAATACACATGTCAATTCTCACTGCATCACTATAATACTTATTGAAATCTAACATTATCTGTGGAGCAGAACCCCTGAATCCATATATACTCTGGTCATCATCCCCCACCACAAAAAGATTTCTGTATTCATCAGCAAGAATCCTCACGACATCAAACTGTGCCTTATTAATATCCTGAAATTCATCTATCAGAATGTACTTATACTTATTCTGCCACGCCCTCCTGTAATCTTCTCTCTGCATCAGAAGCTCGCGGCACTGTACAATCATATCATCAAAATCAATCAGATGTTTTCTTACAAGCATATCATCATATGCCCTATACATTATTCTAAAACTCTGTGGTGGAATACATCTGCTCTCATATTCATCTATATTAACATCTTCACCCTTAACACAGCTTATCTCAGATAAAACACCAGCTACAGCTTCGTTCTCATCATCATACTCCAGTTCAAGCCTGCACATCTGGTCTTTCACGAATTCATGCTGTATCTGCGGCTTAATAATACAGTGTGCAGAATAATTATATGCTGCCTTAAGTATTGTAAAAAATACTGCATGAAATGTGCCAAATGTCACTGCAGAGTTTCTGCCCTCTGACAACCCCTTAAACTTAAGCTTCATCTGTTCAGCAGCAGCCTTAGTAAATGTAATAACAAGAATATCTGATGGATTAACGCCGTACCTCTCAATCAGATATCTCACCCTGTGTGTAAGAACCGTTGTCTTTCCTGAACCCGGTCCTGCAATTACCATGCACGGTCCTGTATTATGTTGTATAGCCTGAATCTGTGCTTCATTAAACTGCAAAAGCGGCACCCCTTATAATAATCTTACACAAACAAATGTATACTAAGATTATATAAGCATGCCGCCATTATGTCAACTTAATAATATATTTTTTTATTTATTAATAACTTGTTATATTATCATCAGAATCATCAGTATTAGATATACTCTTGATAACAACATAATATTCAACCTGTGGATTTACCTGTACAAGCACCCTGTCACCCTTCTTATGCCCAAGAAGAGCCTTGCCAAGAGGCGACTCTATGCTGATCATACCGCTTAATGAATCAGCTCTGATTGTAGTAACAATCTTAATAGTCTCAGTACTTTCATCATCCTCATACAATACCTCAACCGTATTATTAACGCCAACCTCATCATCTGCTGATGAATCATCAATAACAGTCGCATTCTTAATCGTTCTCTGCAGATATCTTATTCTGCTTTCATTCTTATTCTTAAATCTTTTCGCTGCATGATACTCAAAATTCTCACTTAAATCCCCCTGAGCCCTTGTCTCCTTGACATCATCAAGTGCAGCCTTTCTTACCTCATGTATCCTGTACTCAATCTCTTCTTCCATCTTTTTGATATCATTCTTAGTAAGTTCGTGTCCCATATCTATCCTTCTTTCTTACATTTAATCAATGAAATAATACGAGTATATTTTGCCCTTTTAAGATACATTTTGCAAGTTTATTCTGTCTCGACTTTATTACTTGTCGGCTCATCAAGAAGCACGAATGGCGCGTCATGTAAAATGCTTTAGCAAGCCCGATTCTCTGCTTCTCTCCGCCTGATAACATATCTCCCAGTTCACCGACATTAGTGTCGTATCCATCAGGAAGCTTTGATATGAAATCGTGTACTGAAGCCTTTTTGCACGCCTCAATTATTTCCTCATCTGTTGCGTCAAGCTTTGCAATTGTTGATTTACCGCTTCCGCTTCTTCCTGAAATTCCAATAATGCTTGCTTTTAAAACCGGAATTGATACATCAGAAATTATAGTTTCCTCACCATATGAGAATGTAACATTTTCAGTAGCTGCACCATTAAATTCAACTTCCTCACAACCTGTGATATCCTTAGTTACCGGCTGTTCATCAAGAATATCCAACACTCTGTTTCCTGCTGCAAATGTGTTCTGCAATGTACTTCCAAGATTATCAAGTGCAACAACCGGTCCGAAAGAACTCATCATTGCAACTACAGACACTAATTATTTATCAATAGCCTTTATCGCTGCTTCAGCTTCTTTCACATCTTCTATCGATATCCCTAACATGTCTGCCGCTTCCTCATATGTTCTTCCTGATAGGATATTCACTATTAATCTATAATTTCTTTCAATTGCTTTGCCAGCTCTGCTCTCCGCTTCTTCAGCTTTTCGTTTTTCTTCTTCAGCTTTTTGTTTTTCTTCTTCAGCTTTTTGTTTTTCTTCTTCAGCAAGTTTCTTTGCTTCATCTGCCAGTTTCTTTGCTTCATCTGCCAGTTTCTTCGCTTCTATTGCTTCCTGTATTGAATTCTTTGCATATTCTTTAGCATAATCTTCTACTATCTTGCACATTTCACTCTGACCTCCTTCTGTCTCCTTGAAATAGCTTATCGCATTGCTAATCTGTGGAAACTTATCATTATAAAATGCTTCTTTATTAAGCATTAACTGCAATAGTTCTGATTTGTCCGAGCCATCATTAACACAAGTGTTTGCAAATATTATATCTTCTCCATCTTTCACTGGAACGTAACTTTCATCATTCTTCATACACCTTGTTACATGCGTCACTGTCTGATTATTCTTTAAGACATCATACTCAGATATATATACAATTGTAACATCTGGAACATTCTTAAAATCAGCACCTTTAGGTGTATATTTTGCTGTCAACGCTGCCGCATGAAATCTTGTCCTTCTGATATCATCATTGGAATTTCCCTTCTGCACCTCAACATTGCAATATCTTCCATCTTGTGTCATGCATAACGCGTCTAATGTTATTTCTCTTTGAAAGCTCTGGACCACACTCTGTACAGAAACCTTCACAACCTGTAAATGTGGCATATCAAGAAGCGTTCTTAATATTTCTTCACATACACCCGGCTTTTCTCCCATCAATCTAAACAGTGCGTCATCTATAATTCTAAGATTAGCTGCTGTTTCTTTTATTTCTTTTGAATATTCTTTTAAATTCCCCATACTCTTCCCCTTTTTACTTACGGCAGGTAATACCACATATAAGGATAGAGTGATTTCATTTGTCTTATATATTTATTATATACTACTCTTAAACCTATTTGCAATAGCATTCCCACCTTATTATCGCATTGCGTAATATTATTTATATAGTATATATCATATACCATTTCTAAAGTCAATACAGCAGTTATTTTTATCGTATAAATATATATAAATATATTTTTTATAAACATCATACTTATAAAAACTACTAGGGCATAATATATAATAGATATTAGTGCATAATATTTACTCATATTATTGAGGCCTAACTCTTAGATATTGATTAAATCTATATGATACAAATATCCCATTTGGACAATATTCACCTGATATAACTGGCAATATTGCAGCTAAAAGAGTGCCTGCTAAGCTTGCTCCTATCCCTGGAATAAGCCCTACTAAAAAACCTAATGCTGCTGATCCACCTACTGCTACTAAACTTGTTTGGAATGAATTTAACCATAAATCAAAACCATTTTTATACATCTTTAGCTCTGATCTACCAGATGCCTTTGTCATATTTTCAGCTAATGACTTCATTTCATCTGTAATTTCTATATTATTTATTTTAGCTGACTCAATTGCCATTTCATCAGATATTTGTAATGAAAATCCATCTTCAGTTACATTTTTTATATTATTAGAAACTATAATATTATTTAATAAATTTATATAATCATTATAAATATAAAAATCTGATTTTGAACTTTCTGATAACTCGCTAACACTTATATCTAACTTATATTGATTATCTTCTAAGTACACAAAATCTTCAAATGACTTTGATACTCTTTCTATTTTTTGAGAATATGTCTCTTTACTATTTTCCATAGCTGATGCCGTATTTAGCATCGGTATTGCTATTGTAACTCCAACTAATGCTAATGCTATGCTCTTTGTTACTCTTTTCTTAAAACTCATAATTTTCTCCCCCTCATTTAATATAAATTTATATTTTATTTCTTCTCTATAACTTGAATTTACATTTTTTTAATTTGATATTCAATACACTATGAGTAACTGGGTATCATATGAGCATAACTGGTCAATTTTTAAGAGAAAAAATAAATTTAATTACAAATTTATCATCATCAAACTCAATCTTTATCTCCCCATTATATTTATATACAGTATCTTTTATATTTTTTAAACCTATTCCATGCATAAATTTATCTTTTTTATTTGTAATAAAATTATTATTTTTTATATTAATAGACGCTCTGTTAGCGGCGTCCACATTATTTCCGGTTTTATAAATCGTTAAATCCACGCTCATATGACCTCCATTATTGCCATAACAAAAAACCTGTACAGGTTTCGATACTCTGTACAGGTTTTATCGTCTTTTTTATTCAATTT